>OLIJ01000107.1_pt1 | contig 53428 bp, 46 predicted proteins | sample 1609731 | NCBI WGS metagenome assembly OLIJ01 (sample SAMEA4350159, study PRJEB24818) | metagenome | biome: human; feature: gut; material: faeces | place: Denmark | collected 2013-09
GGATACGCCTGCTATGTCTGAACTCACTTCCGAAGCCGCCCTAAAGCTGGTGGGAGAAATTTTTGTCAACCATATGCCGTTTAACCGCGCCTTAGGCCTGAAGCTGGAGCGCTACGAAAAGGAGTTCGCTCAGCTTAGCTTTAAAAACCAGCCCATGATGGTCGGTAACTGGGCGCAAAGCATTCTGCACGGCGGCGTGATTGCCTCGGCGCTGGACGTTGCCGCCGGCCTGGTGTGCGTGGGAAGCACGCTGACCCGCCATGGCACCATCAACGAGGAAGAGCTGCGCCAGCGTCTGTCGCGTATGGGCACCATCGATCTGCGCGTCGACTATCTGCGGCCGGGCCGCGGGGAGCACTTCACCGCCACCAGCAGCCTGCTGCGCGCCGGCAATAAAGTGGCGGTCGCCCGCGTAGAATTACATAACGAAGATCAGGTTTATATTGCCAGCGCAACGGCGACGTATATGGTGGGTTGATCGGCATAAATCGAGTAACATCGCTGTTTTGGCGTAACGGATTTTACCGATGGATGCAAAACAAACGCGGCTTGGCGTTATTCTGGCTCTTGCCGCCTATTTTATCTGGGGTATTGCACCCGCATATTTCAAGCTTATCTACTACGTTCCCGCTGATGAAATTCTGACTCACCGCGTGATCTGGTCCTTCTTCTTTATGCTGGCGCTTATTAGCCTTAGCCGCCAGTGGTCGCAAGTTAAAAAACTGCTGCATACGCCGAAAAAAGTGCTCCTGCTGGCGCTGTCGGCGGTGCTGATCGGCGGCAACTGGCTGCTCTTCATTTGGTCGGTGAATAACCACCATATGCTGGAGGCCAGCCTGGGCTACTTTATTAACCCGCTGGTCAATATTGTGCTGGGGATGATTTTCCTCGGCGAGCGTTTTCGCCGCATGCAGTGGCTGGCGGTGCTGCTGGCCCTCTGCGGGGTGCTGGTGCAGCTATGGACCTTTGGCTCGCTGCCGATCATTGGCCTCGGACTGGCGTTTAGCTTTGCCTTCTACGGGCTGGTGCGCAAGAAGATTGCCGTTGATGCCCAAACCGGGATGCTGTTTGAAACCCTGTGGCTCTTGCCGGTTGCCGCCCTTTACCTGTTCGGTATTGCCGATAGCCCCACCAGCCATATGGGACAAAACCCGTGGTCGCTGAACCTGCTGCTGATGGCCGCTGGCGTCGTTACCACCATCCCGCTGCTGTGCTTTACCGGTGCGGCCACCCGCCTGCGTCTCTCCACGCTGGGCTTTTTCCAGTATATTGGCCCGACGCTGATGTTCCTGCTGGCGGTGCTGTTTTACGGGGAAGTGCCGGGGGCAGATAAGATGGTGACCTTCGCCTTTATCTGGGTGGCGCTGGCGGTGTTTATCGTCGATGCGCTGTATACCCAGCGCCGGCTGCGTCGGGCATAACGCCATCACGCTCCTGCCTCTCGTGCGCAGAGGCAGGAGCGTTATCTTACTGCTCGGTAAGCTCCAGCTCGGCAATCAGGGGTAAATGATCGCTGGCGGATGACCAGCTAAAGGCCGGTGAGTTATGCGGCACCTCGATTTTTTTCACATTCCATTTTTGCCCTTTGAAGGTGAAAATATGATCAATATCTATTGCCGGGTTAACCGCAGGCCAGGTGCGGTAATCCGTCCCCTGCTTCGCCACGGGGTTAAAGAAATAACCTACCTCTTTTAACGGCTGCTCATCGTGCGTGGAGTTAAAATCACCCGCGAGAATTTTGATTGATGAGGCGATATCTTTGAAGTCCGACGGGGCATCGCCGATGCTCACGTCCAGAAGATGGCGAACCTGCTCAACGCGCATCGTCGGATCTTTTTGCCAGTCGAGATGGGTAACCATCACCAGCACCGGGCTGTCAAAGCCGGGAACGGCGATTTGCGCCAGCAGCGCAATTCGCTGCTCGGCATCCCCTGACGGCAGCTTAATCACCTGAGTGTGCTCAATTTTATATTTAGACAGAATACCGACACCGTACTCTCCGCCGTCGAACTCCAGCGCTTTGCCGAAGGCATAGCGATAGCCGTTAGCGTCCGCGATGGTTTTTAGCTGATCGATTTTTTGGCTTCTGGCGGTTTTATTATCGACTTCCGGAACCGCAATAATATCGGCGCCAATGTTCTTAATCGCTAAATTGAGTGCAGTAAAATCCGTCACGTTATCGGAAGCTTCATTCTTGCCGATGTTATAGGTCGCAATCTTCAGCTGAGGATAATTCTCGGCATAGACTTTATCCGCAACGCCGCCTTTTTGAACCGCAAGGATTTCATTACCAGCAAGTTTTTCAACAGCTTGTGCATTTACAGAGAGGCAGGCAAGGGCCAGGAAGGTTAGTGTAAAGATACTTTTCATTATGAAATTTCACCTTTTTTTAGCGGGAATATTGCGATGATAACAATTATCCCGCCCCCTTTTTGTGATACACGGCCCACACTTTTGGTGCGAAGAGAATTAAGTTGGCCGCGATAATAAAAGAATATTTCCGGTGTCCACCGCTGATGACCGACATAAAGGCAAAAAAAAACCGGCTACCCCAGGAGAGAGCCGGTTTTGATATAATATATTGTTTTAAAGCCAGTTTTTTCGCTTAAAGTAGAGGTATGGCGCCAGCCCGGCAAGCATCATAAAGACAATCGCCCCCGGATAGCCAAAGCTCCAGTGCAGCTCAGGCATAAACTCAAAGTTCATCCCGTAGCTCGACGCCACCAGCGTTGGCGGCAGGAAGACCACGGATACCACCGAGAAGATTTTGATGATGCGGTTCTGCTCGATGTTGATAAAGCCCATCGCCGCCTGCATCAGGAAGTTCACCTTCTGGAATAGCGATTCGTTATGCGGCAGCAGGGATTCGATATCTCGCAGGATCTCGCGCGCCTGCTCCAGCTGGCCCGCCGGCAAACGCGCCTTACGCACGAGGAAGTTCAGCGCCCGCTGGGTATCCATCAGGCACAGGCGCACCTTCCAGCCGATATCTTCCTGTTCCGCCAGGGTAGAGAGCGCGTCATCGTACTCGTCGCCCTGCCGACCTTCCATAATCACCCGGCTCAGCTTTTCCAGGTCGCTGTAGATATTTTCAATTTCATCCGCCAGCTGCTCGATTTTTGTTTCGAACAGATCGAGCAACAGCTCATAGGCATTACCATCAACCATTGACTGGTTGCGAACGCGCATGCGGTACAGACGAAATGCAGGCAACTCACGCTCACGCAGGGTAAAAAGGCGCCCTTCGCGGATGGTAAACGCCACCGTGGAGTTGCCGGCGTGATCCTCTGCATCTTCAAAGAAGAAAAATGAGTGAATGTGTAAACCGTCTTCATCTTCGAAGAAACGCGCCGACGCTTCGATATCTTCCAGCTCCGGACGGGTTGCCAGGTTCTGGCCCAGTTCCGTCTGCACGCGGCTACGTTCTTCATCGTCAGGCTCGACCAAATCGACCCACACCGAGCTGGCAAGGTGCTTGATCTCGTCGGCTTCGAGGCGCGTCAGACGATTATTTTCCAGTTGAAATGCGCTCAGCATGACCGGGACTCCCAATGCAAAAAAATTATCGGACAGTTCGGTGGGCACACAGAAACAAAAGGGGTTTCAGACCATTAAGCCTGACTCAGAGCGACGGGTATGACGGGTCGCTGACAACCGCTAAGGCTATCAGCATAAGAGGATAGCCTTAGGAGTTGTTCCTGACGGACAGGAAGTTGAGCCAGCATCTACTGGGTGTGTCCAAGGCGAATGTCCTCTTAGCGTAATCGTGCGCGCATGTTACGCCAGCGCAAAAACGGCGTCAACACGCAACGGAACGCTAAAGAGCAAATCCTGCCCTTTAGCATATAAGGCTAGCAGATTATTACAAAAAAACGATACTTTTCTTACTGTTACACTGTTTCCAGCCGCGCATAGGCCGCCACCAGCCATTTGATGCCCTGCCCCTGGAAAGCCACCTGCAGGCGGCTATGCTCGCCGCTGCCTTCCAGATTCACGATAGTGCCTTCACCGAATTTCGGATGGCGCACGCGCTGGCCCAATTTGTAGCCGGTATCGTTTTCCGCCATCGGCGTCCCCATTCGCTGATGGCTAACCGGACGGCTCACCGTTGCGCGCAGGCGCACCTCTTCCACGCACGCTTCCGGCAGCTCGCCGATGAAGCGCGACGGACGATGGTAAACCTCTTTGCCGTACAGGCGACGGGTTTCGGCGTAGGTCATCGTGAGCTTCTGCATCGCACGGGTCACGCCAACGTAGGCAAGGCGGCGCTCTTCTTCCAGGCGCCCGCCCTCGTCGAGCGCCATCTGGCTCGGGAACATCCCCTCCTCCACGCCGACGATAAACACCTGCGGGAATTCCAGACCTTTCGCCGAGTGCAGGGTCATCAGCTGCACCGCATCCTGCCAGGTATCAGCCTGCCCTTCGCCAGCCTCCAGCGCGGCATGAGAAAGGAACGCCTGCAGCGGCATTAAATCCTCATCTTCATCGTTGTAGCTAAACTGGCGCGTTGCCGTAACCAGCTCTTCTAAGTTCTCGATACGCGTCTGGCCTTTTTCGCCCTTCTCCTGCTCGTACATCATGCGCAGGCCGGAATCTTTAATCACCCGATCGGTCTGGACATGCAGCGGCATATCCGCCGTTTCCTGCGCCAGAGCGTCAATCAGCTCCATAAAGCGCTGCAGGGCGCTGGCGGCACGACCCGCGAGGGCTTTATCTTTCAGCAGCTCGCGGCACGCCTGCCATAGCGTCAGCTGGCGATCGCGCGACGTTTGACGAACCACGTCCAGGGTGCGATCGCCGATGCCGCGGGTCGGCGTATTGACCACGCGCTCAAACGCCGCGTCATCGTTGCGATTGGCAATCAGGCGCAGGTAAGAGAGCGCGTCTTTAATCTCCTGGCGTTCGAAGAAGCGCATACCGCCATAGATACGGTACGGCATGCTGGCCTGCAGCAGCGCCTCTTCCATCACGCGCGACTGGGCGTTGCTGCGGTAGAGGATGGCGCACTGCTCCAGCGCCCCGCCGTTTTCCTGCCAGGTTTTAATCCGGTTAACCACGAAACGCGCTTCGTCGAGATCGTTAAAGGCGCAGTACAGAGAGATCGGCTCGCCGTCGGCGCCGTCGGTCCACAGCTTTTTCCCCAGACGCCCGCTGTTATTTTCAATCAGGGCGTTGGCGGCGCTGAGGATATTGTTGGTTGAGCGGTAGTTCTGCTCCAGGCGAATGGTCTGCGCGCCGGGGAAATCGGTCAGGAAGCGCTGGATATTCTCAACCTGCGCACCGCGCCAGCCGTAGATCGACTGGTCATCATCGCCGACGATCATCACCTTGCCGCTATCGCCCGCCAGCAGGCGGACCCAGGCATACTGAATATTGTTGGTATCCTGGAATTCGTCGACGAGGATATTGGTAAAGCGTTCGCGGTAGTGCTGAAGAATATGCGGCTTGTTGAGCCACAGCTCGTGCGCGCGCAGCAGCAGTTCGGCAAAATCCACCAGCCCAGCGCGATCGCAGGCTTCCTGGTAGGCCTGATACACCTTCTGCCAGGTCTGCTCCACCGGATTACCGTAGCTCTGGATATGATGCGGGCGCAGCCCCTCATCTTTTTGACTATTGATGTACCACATCGCCTGACGCGGCGGCCACTGCTTCTCGTCGAGGTTCATCGCTTTGATCAGACGCTTCAGCAGGCGCAGCTGATCTTCGCTATCGAGGATCTGGAAATCCTGCGGCAGGTTGGCATCAAGATGGTGGGCGCGCAGCAGACGGTGCGCCAGGCCGTGGAAGGTTCCTACCCACATGCCGCCCTGGGTGGTGCCCATCAGCTGGCCGATACGATGGCGCATTTCCGCCGCCGCTTTATTGGTAAAGGTCACCGCCATAATGGAGAACGGCGAACAGTTTTCTACGCTTATCAGCCAGGCAATGCGATGCACCAGTACGCGGGTCTTACCGCTGCCCGCTCCAGCCAGAACCAGCATATTGGTACGCGAGGCCGCGACGGCTTCACGCTGTTTATCATTAAGGCTGTCGAGCAGGTAAGAAACGTCCATTGGCACCGCCGGAAATGAGCCGCCCGGCAGCGCTTCGCCGACCGGGCATACTGTTAATATATACAGAACTAATGGTGATTATATCAGCGAGGTCAGAGATGCCAACCGCGAAATTTCAATGTGCGGCAGCAGCCGGCTGTCGGTGGTGTGCATCAGGTCGGCGCCCTGCGGCTTAATCCAGCAGGCCTGCATGCCGCAGCGGATGGAGCCCGCCACGTCGGTCGTCAGGTCATCGCCTACGTGCAGTATCCGGCCCAGCGGCAGCGCCAGCCGTTCCGCCGCCAGATGATACATATCGGCGAACGGCTTAGAACGACCATCCGGCCCGGCGCGCAGCACAAAGCGGAAATAGTCGCTCAGGCCGAACAGTTCCGGCTGCGCATTGCCGTTAGTCACCGCCACCAGCGGCCATTTTTCCGCCAGCGCGGCCAGGGTATCGTGGGTTTCCTGCGGTACGTCAATCAGGCTGCGCCAGTGGGCAAAGTTTGCCATCGCCGCATCGGCGCCGGATTCGGCCTGCGCCGCAGAGAGTCCGGCGTTCATCATTCCCAGCACCAGGGCCCGGCGTCGCCATTCGGTCACGTCGTGGTAAATATCCGGTTCGGTCTCCAGCAGCGTCTGGCGCAGCTGCTGCAGATGGTGGGCATCGAACTCGCTCAGCGAAGGATGGTAGCTGCGCACGAAGGCCAGCGACTCGTGCAGCGTCCGGTCGATGACCGGGCGGTTGTCATAAAGGGTATCGTCCAGGTCAAACGTCAGTGCTGAAATCTGGCCCAGAGGTCGGTAAAAGCGCATTATTTCCCCCGTTTGGCGCGCGGATGCGCCGCATCGTACACCGAGGCAAGGTGTTGAAAGTCAAGATGGGTATAAATCTGAGTGGTGGAGAGGTTGGCATGGCCCAGCAGCTCCTGCACGCCGCGCAGATCGCCGCTCGATTCCAGCATATGCGTGGCAAAGGAGTGGCGCAGCTTGTGCGGATGAACGTGGCTGTTCAACCCCTGCTTAATTCCCCATTCGGCAAAACGTTTTTGAACATTACGCGCGGAGATGCGTTTGCCGAGCTTCGACAAAAACAGCGCGTCGTCATCGGTGCCGAATAGCCCGCGCAAATCAAGCCAGTGTTCAATCCACGCCACCGCGCTGCGGCCAATCGGCAGCCGGCGCTCTTTACTGCCTTTCCCCATCACCCACACTTCTCCCGACTCCAGGTCGAGGTGCTTAATGTCGAGATTCACCAGCTCAGAAAGACGCAGACCCGCGCCGTACATCACTTCCAGCATCGCCCGGTCGCGTACCGCCAGCGGATCGTTCAGATCGATATCCAGCAGGCGGTTCACGTCATCAACGTCGATATTTTTCGGTAAATGGCGCGGTATTTTAGGCGCCGAAATCCCCTTTGCAGGGTTCGCGGTAAGCTCGCCCTGCGCCACCAGCCAGTCAAAAAAGCTGCGCAACGCGGAAAGGCGCAGCGCCAGGCTTGCCGGACCCAATCCCTGTTTTCGACTCCGCACCGCCAGGCCGCGCACCTGGGCCGCATCGCACTGCTGCCAGCTTTTTAAGCCAGCGCTTTCAGCAAGCGCGATCAGCGCATCAAGCTGGCGTCGGTAGTTAAGCAGCGTAATCGGGCTAAGCTGACGCTCCACGCCAAGATAGCGCAGGAAACGGGCGACGGAGGCAAACAGAGGAGAGTCGGTCATGCGCGTTCAACCCAGCGCTCCAGCAGTCCTGGCAGCATCTGGGCGATTTCCTGCAGCAGCTGCGTGCCCTGTCCCTGCTGATAGTGCTGCGCATCGCGGCTGCTGAACAGCATAACGCCGGGCGCATCATCGCCGCCCAGCAGCGACATCGCCACCGAACCGATGGCTTTCGCTTCCGGCAGCACCACCAGCAGCTCCGGCCCGTTCAGCGGACCGAGGTAGTGGCGCTCTTGCCTGAGACGCTGAATACGCACGGGTTCAAAGGCCTGTCGGGTCAACGCCAGGTGGGTGAACTTTGAGGGCGCGCCGAGCCGCCAGCTATCGGGGAACAGACGCACCGTCGCTCCGGCCAGGCCCAGCTCGCGGGCCCAGCGATGAAAGCGATTGAGCATCTCATCGAGGCTGTCTGCCGCCGCCAGCCGCGTCTGCAGATGAAAGAGCCGCTGGAACAGGCTTTCGTTGGCCGTCGCCTGCTCCATCAGCAGCGTCATGTTCTCTTCCAGCACGTTGATATGATTACGCGCGCGGGCCATGTGCCACTCTACCAGCGAAACGGAGCCTCGAACCGGGTGAGGAACCTGCATGTGCTCCACAAGAGCGGCATTACGAATAAAGAATTCAGGATGTTGCAACAGATAGTCCACCACCGCGCGGTCATCCAGCGCGCCGATCGTATCCTGCTGTTCTTCCCCGACTTGTTTCATAGATGAATAAATCCGTCGTAGACGTGTGCCGCCGGGCCAGTCATAAACAACGGTTGACCCGGGCCTTTCCAGGCGATATCAAGACGCCCGCCTGGTAATTCCACGCGCACTTCCTCGGCCAGCAGTCCCTGTAGGATGCCAACCGCGACCGCCGCGCAGGCGCCGCTGCCGCAGGCCTGAGTCTCGCCTGCGCCGCGTTCATAGACGCGCAGGCGAATGCGATGACGCTCGACTATCTGCATAAAACCGATGTTCGCGCGTTCCGGGAAGCGTTCGTGGCTTTCCATCACCGGGCCAAGCGTTTCCACCGCCGCGGTTTCCACATCATCGACCTGAATGACGCAGTGCGGGTTCCCCATTGAGACCACGCCGCACAATACTGTCTGTTCAGCGGCGCGCATAATATAGGTCTTTTCCGCTTTGTTCGCGCGGAAAGGGACCTGGGACGGCTCGAAGTTCGGCTCGCCCATATTCACCCGCACCAGATCGTCTTCCGTTACGCTTAATACCATACGCCCGTTCGCCGTGCTGACGCGGATATCACGTTTATTGGTCAGGCCTTTCAGACGCACGAACCGCGCAAAGCAGCGCGCACCGTTGCCGCACTGCGACACTTCGCTGCCGTCAGCGTTAAAGATGCGGTAATGAAAATCCAGATCCGGATCGTAGGGCGGCTCGACAACCAGCAGCTGATCGAAGCCAACGCCAAGATGCCTGTCTGCCAGCCGGCGAATCAGCTCCGGAGAGAAAAAAACATTCTGTGTTACCGCGTCAACGACCATAAAGTCGTTACCCAGGCCATGCATTTTAGAAAACTGCATCATCTGTACTCTAACTAATTTGCGTTTCAGGAAGACGGCAAGCCGTGCATCCCCGGGAGTATCGTCAGTAGTCTACCTGGGTCGGGCCACCGCTATCGCCGCGATCGTTACGATCCGGCGTTGCGCTCTGGATACCGCTATCGACCGGTTTGGTCGGCGGCGGCGCCGTTTTATCCGCCGGTGGGAAATACAGCGGCCCCTTCAGACCACAGCCGGTGAGGCTGAAGATCGCCAGCAGAACGGCAAGCGTAGGAAAAAGGTTTTTCATTGATAGTTGCCCGTGAGTCATTCTTTCTGCTTTCTATCATCGCAGGAGAAGACGTAAAAGCAAGCGTTTAGCATCCGACTGCGCGCGCTTTTGTTTCGCGCTATACTGCCGCCATCTTCAAAAAAGCAGGGTAGAACCATGAATGACAGTGAATTCCATCGCCTGGCTGACAGCCTGTGGATGACTATCGAAGAGCGCCTGGACGAGTGGGACGGCGATAGCGATATCGATTGTGAGATTAACGGCGGCGTGCTGACCATTAGCTTTGAAAACGGCAGCAAAATCATCATTAACCGTCAGGAACCGCTGCATCAGGTCTGGCTGGCGACCAAACAGGGCGGCTACCATTTTGACCTGAAAGGCGATGAGTGGATTTGCGATCGCAGCGGCGAAGCCTTCTGGGATCTGCTGGAGCAGGCGGCAACCCAGCAGGCAGGCGAAGCGGTGAGTTTCCGTTAAAGCCGACTGCGCTCATCGGTAGCCCCGGTACGCCTCGCGCAGCCGGGGAATACTGCGCGATATCAGGAGTAGTGCTGCTGGAGCATCGGCGACACCGCGGCATCCTGATTCATCGGTGCCGTCACGGCGCCGATTGCCTGGCTACGGAAGGGAATGACCTGAGGCCGGCCGTCAACGTCAACGATCTGGTAGAACTGCGGCAGGTTGAAGTTGATAAAGCTGGAACCGTAGGTGAACCGGTCGTGTGATGACGAGTAGAAGCGGCTAACGTCGCGCACCAGCTCCTCTTTACTGCCTTCACAGTGATGGTAAACCTCGGCGCGATTGCTCTCATCGAGAATATAGATATTAAACCCGCTGTCGTTATCCGCATCTTCAAAGAAGAACTGAATAATCCCTTCGCTGGCAAAACCATCGACCACCTGCGGCAGCTTAACGTGGTTGGTTTCCACCTGAACCGACAGGCCGTGCAGCTTGTTGTGCGAGATGGCGCCATAGAATTCGATGGCATTTTCCAGCTTCTGCACCGAGACGTTAAGACGCTCGAAGAACAGGCCCCACGTCTGTCCGGACACGCGCAGCGCCTTGAAGCGGCCGGTATCCTGACGGGTGCTGGAAAGGCGTAGCTCAATGCACTCGGAGACCAGCTGCTGCACGCGGGTGCGGATAAGTCCGCGCAGATGCTGGCTATAGCAGAACACTTCAACGCTATCCGGCGGCGCGGCGTCCTGGTGCATTTTACCCAGAATGGTCTTCAGCGCTTCGATCATCGCCTGCTCGCCGTTAAAGTGCAGGGTTCGCACTTCGTTCCACGAGTTACGATACAGCAGGTCCACGCTGCCTATCAGGCACTTCTGCTCTTCGCCAAAGCTAAATACGTCCAGCTTGCGGAAGTCAAAATGCACCACCTGATTGCGGAACGCGGCGGTCGGATCGTATTCAAGGTTAACGATAATCGCCAGATGGCGGATTTCGCAGGGGCTATACAGCGCTTTCGGCGTGGGTGAAGGCAGGCGTAAAGGGAAGTGGTGGGCAACATCGGCCACCATCTCCTGCAGCTTCGCCAGGTCGACAATGCCGTTACCCTTAATAAACAGCCGGGTACGCGACGTCAGCAGGCCGTTAAACCACGCCCATGCCACCAGCTTGTTAAGATAGCGGTTATATTCCAGCGGCTGATGGCTAACGATCGATTCCATATCCGGCGCGCGGTTATAGACGTACCAGCCGGTGCGGTTAGCACGGCCCGGCGGCACGTGGATAAAGGTCAGATTTGGTTCGGACAGATCCGGCGATATCTGCGGGTTAACCAGGGTTACTTTCCCCGGCAGCGCTTCAAACGCCGCATACAGCTTACGGGTCAGCACGCCAATATCCTGCGGGCTGGCGGAAACGCTCAGGTTGTTGCGACGCGCAAAACGAATCAGGTTGCGGTAGCTCTGCATCATCGCATCAAGCAGTTCGTTGTGCGCTTTACGTACTTCGTCGATCTTCCAGTTGGCCCGGTTGTCCAGCATCGCCAGACGCTTTTCATCCCAGCCCCACTCTTTCACCAGGTGGCTCACCACCTCACGACGCCAGCCTACGCAGGCGCGCTCGCGGCTCAGCTTTTCGCACACTTTGAGGTAGAAACAGCGGCGTACCAGGTCGAGACGCGTATCGTCCCCGATGGCCTGCAGGTAGATCGTGACGCGTTCCAGCATCATGCAGTAAGGATCGAGACCGAACGAAACGATCTCGCCGTCGTGCAGGCGCTGTTTAATATCTTTCGCCAGCAGGCGGTTATTTGGATATTCCCAGGAATAGGCTTCCAGCAGCAGCGTTTTCAGCACCGCCTTATAAGGCGAATCAATGCTTTTATACAGCTGCCACAGGCTGGCGCCGAAATACTCTTCCGCCGACAGCGAGCTCAGGCCGCCGAGATCCAGCCATTCGTTCGGCGTCAGCACGCCCTGCGCGTAGAGGCTCATGACATAGTCGTCATAGTGCTCTTCTTCGTCGCACGGCACCATATTCCACAGAATACGCTTACCGGCAAGGCGCACGGCGGTACGATAGAATTCGTCCAGCAGCAGGATATGCTGCGTTGAGCCGCAGTCTTCACCGCCCAGGCTACCGCTTTCGTTATGGCGGAAGCGGTTTTCATCGATCAGGAAGAAGCTGACTTCCACGCCCAGCGACGCCGCCCAGCTCTCCAGCAGGCTGCATTTACGCTGCAGCAGCTGGCGCTCATCGGTATCGAGCCAGGCCTGGTGGCATACCCATATATCAAGGTCGGAAGAGCAGCTTTGGCCGACGGATGAGGTGCTGCCCATGGAGTAAAGGCCGGTGATCGGCAGCTCGCCTTTCGGCGGCTCCTGCGTCAGCATTCCGCGGTGCAGCTCAAGCTCGTCAAGGTAGTGGCGTTGGGTTTCATCAGGCGTGTAAAGGCAAATGCCTCGGGGAACGTTACCGTCAAGGTAACCCGGCATCAACGGGTGATGATAATGTAGTAATGTCGGCAGTAGACTGTAAACCTGCTGGAAAGCGGGCCCCATAGCAGCAAGCGCGCGATCTACGCGCAGTTGGTTGATGGCATCCAGTCTCTGTTTCAGCGTCTCAATATAGAGGTACAAGACATATCGCCTGATGTTCAAAAACCCGCCGTACCATAGCCAGTACCGGGTTTCAGTATTTCAACAAAAACCGTCACCATTCGTCGTCGGTGTGGTTGTGATGAACTGCTGACGGACAAATGGTTTAAAACGTGATCAATCTAACACCTTGCTGATTGACCGTAAAGAAAGATGCGCTACATACAAGTGTAGCACCGTTTAGTGCGTGTAAATTCCTCTCTACGGTTCGGCAACCGGTATGCGCATAAAAGGCCAATAAAGAGATCGCCAAGGCCCTGACCCACAAAACTAACATCCATAAGACAACAATGTTAGGATGGTTTGTGGTCGACAATGACGGTAACAAGCATGTTAGACAAAGTTTTGAAAATTGCCACACGGCAAAGCCCACTTGCGCTATGGCAGGCGCATTATGTGAAAGAGCGCCTTGAGTCCTGCCATCCGGAACTCAAGGTTGAACTGGTGCCAATGGTCACGCGCGGCGACGTGCTCCTTGATACACCCCTCGCAAAAGTGGGTGGCAAGGGCCTGTTTGTCAAAGAGTTAGAGCTTGCCATTATGGAAGGGCGCGCCGATATCGCCGTGCATTCCATGAAGGATGTTCCCGTCGAGTTTCCCGAGGGTCTGGGACTGGTAACCATTTGTGAACGCGAAGATCCTCGCGACGCTTTTGTCTCAAATCACTATGCTTCCATTGACGCGCTGCCTCAGGGCAGCATTGTTGGCACGTCAAGTTTACGCCGCCAGTGTCAGCTGGCCGCACAGCGCCCGGATCTGCAGATTCGCTCCCTGCGCGGCAACGTCGGTACCCGGCTGGGTAAACTTGATAGCGGTGAGTATGACGCAATTATTCTCGCCGCTGCGGGGCTGCTACGCCTGGGGCTCGAAGCGCGAATTCGCCAACCGTTAAGCCCTGAACAGTCGCTGCCCGCCGTCGGCCAGGGCGCAGTCGGCATTGAGTGTCGGCTTGACGACGAATGGACGCAAGCTCTGCTGGCGCCGCTGAACCATGCGCCAACGGCGATACGTGTTCGCGCCGAGCGGGCAATGAATACCCGTCTTGAGGGCGGCTGTCAGGTGCCGATCGGCAGCTACGCCGAGCTTATTGACGGCGAGCTGTGGCTACGCGCGCTGGTCGGCGCTCCGGACGGTTCGCAGATGGTTCACGGCGAGCGCCGCGGACGCCCGGAAGACGCCGAGCGCCTTGGCGTCTCTCTGGCGGAAGAGCTGCTGGATAATGGCGCTCGGGAGATCCTGACCGCCGTTTATGCCGGAGACGCGCCACGATGAGTATCCTGGTCACCCGTCCGCTGCCGCAAGGCGAAGAGCTGGTCAGCCGCCTGCGCGGGCTGGGACACGTGGCCTGGAGCTTTCCGCTCATTGAATTTACGCCCGGCCGCGAGCTGCACACGCTCAGCGACCGGCTGGCGGCCCTCTCCGCGGGCGATTTATTGTTCGCCCTTTCGCAGCACGCCGTGGAGTTTGCCCACGCTCGCCTGCAACAGCAGGTCCTGCGCTGGCCGCTGGCTCCCGGCTATTTTGCCATTGGCCGCACCACGGCGCTGGCTCTGCATAAGGTCAGCGGCCACAATATTCGCTACCCATTAGATCGGGAAATCAGCGAAGTCTTGCTACAATTACCTGAATTACAAAACATTGCTGGTAAGAAGGCCCTCCTGCTTCGCGGCAACGGCGGCCGGGAATTACTCGGTGAAACGCTCCGCGAGCGCGGCGCTGATGTCACTTTTTGTGAGTGCTATCAACGTTGTGCAAAGCATTATGATGGTGCAGAAGAAGCAATGCGCTGGCAGTCTCGCGGCGTCTCCACGCTGGTCATTACCAGCGGTGAGATGCTGCAACAGCTTTGGACGCTGATCCCGCAATGGTATCGAGAACGGTGGCTCCTCCGCTGTCGCATTTTAGTTGTCAGCGAGCGCCTGGCCCAGCAGGCACGGGAATTGGGCTGGCAGGATATCCAGGTTGCCGAAAGCGCCGACAACGATACGCTGCTACGCGCATTACAATAACTCTCAACATTGGAAGCCATAATGACGGAACAACAAAATCAATCCGCCGTGGTTGAAGAGACCAGGGAGGCCGTGGAAAAGACGCCACAGCCAGAGAAAACCGGGAAGGAAAACGGCGGGAATAAAACCAGTCTCGTTTTGAGCGCGGTCGCTATCGCTATTGCCCTCGCCGCCGGCGTGGGCCTGTACAGCGTGCACAAGCAGCAGCTATCCCGACAAAACGCGGCCAGCTCAGCGTTAGCCGCGCAAATTGCGGCCCTGCAAAAATCGCAGGAAGGCCAAAAAACCGAACTCGAAGGCATCATCAGGCAGCAGGCTGACCAGCTGACCGCGGCCAAAAGCCAGCAGGATGCGCTGGCGAAGCAGCTGGAAGAAGTGCAGCAGAAAGTGGCCGTTATCTCCGGCAGCGACGCCAAAACCTGGCTGCTGGCTCAGGCTGATTTCCTGGTGAAAGTCGCCGGACGCAAGCTGTGGAGCGATCAGGACGTCACCACCGCCGCCGCGCTGCTAAAAAGCGCCGACGCCAGCCTCGCCGACATGAACGACCCCAGCCTGATTGGCGCCCGTCGCGCCATCACCGACGATATCGCCTCGCTCTCGGCGGTAAGCCAGGTCGACTACGACGGCATCATTCTCAAAGTGAATCAGCTTGCTAATCAGATAGACAACCTGCGTCTTGCGGATAATAACGACGACGATTCCCCGATGGATTCCGACAGCGAAGAGCTATCCAGCTCAATCGGTGAGTGGCGCATTAACCTGCAGAAGAGCTGGCAGAGCTTTATGGACAGCTTTATCACCATCCGCCGCCGCGACGAAACGGCAGTACCGCTGCTGGCGCCGAACCAGGACGTCTACCTGCGCGAGAATATTCGCTCCCGTCTGCTGGTCGCCGCGCAGGCGGTTCCGCGCCACCAGGAAGAGACGTACAAGCAGGCCCTGGAAAACGTGTCGACCTGGGTCCGCGCCTATTACGATACTGACGATGCCACAACCAAAGCCTTCCTTGAGGAAGTCGATAAGCTGAGCCAGCAGAGCATCACCATGAGCGTACCGGAAAATCTGCAGAGTCAGGCAATACTTGAGAAGCTGATGCAGACGCGAGTACGTAATCTGATGGCACAGCCCGCCGTCGCGCAGAGCGCTACCCCGGCTCCTGCCCCGACGCCAGCCGTGCCTGCGCCTGCGCCTGCGCCACAAGGAGAGTAACGCATGTTGAAAATTCTCTTACTCTTCGCACTGCTGATCGCCGGGATCGTTATCGGCCCCATCATTTCCGGGCATCAGGGCTATGTGCTGATCCAAACCGATAACTACAACATTGAAACCAGCGTCACTGGCCTGGCGATCGTGCTGATCCTCACGATGGTGGTGCTGTTCGCCATTGAATGGTTGCTGCGGCGTATTTTTCGCACCAGCGCGCATACCCGCGGCTGGTTCGTAGGACGTAAACGCCGCCGCGCGCGTAAGCAAACCGAGCAGGCGCTGCTAAAACTGGCTGAAGGCGACTACCAGCAGGTTGAAAAGCTGATGGCCAAAAATGCCGATCACGCCGAGCAGCCGGTGGTTAACTATCTTCTGGCGGCGGAAGCGGCTCAGCAGCGCGGTGATGAAGCCCGCGCCAATCAGCATCTTGAGCGCGCGACGGAGCTGGCCGGAGACGATCTGATCCCGGTAGAGATTGCCCGCGTGCGCCTGCAGCTGGCGCGTAATGAAAATCATGCGGCTCGCCACGGTATTGATAAACTGCTGGAAATCACTCCCCGACATCCTGAAGTCCTGCGTCTGGCGGAACAGGCCTACACCCGCACCGGCGCGTGGCACTCGCTGCTGGATATCATCCCGTCCATGGCAAAAGCCAACGTCAACGATGAAGAGCATCGCGCCGCGCTGGAGCAGCAGGCGTGGATCGGTTTAATGGATAAGACGCTGGCCGATCGGGGCAGCGAAGGCCTGCGCGAATGGTGGAAAAACCAAAGCCGTAAAACGCGTGGCCAGGTCGCGCTGCAGGTGGCGATGGCGAATCTGCTCATTGAGAGCGATGACCACGATACCGCGCAGCAAATTATTATCGACGGCCTGAAAAAGCAGTATGACGATCGTCTGGTGATGCTTATCCCGCGCCTGAAGACCAATAATCCGGAACAGCTGGAAAAAGTGCTGCGCCAGCAGATCAAAACCGTCGGCGATCGTCCGCTGCTGTGGAGTACGCTGGGGCAATCGCTGATGCGCCATGGCGAATGGCAGGAAGCCAGCATCGCGTTCCGCGCCGCGCTGAAGCAGCGCCCGGATGCGTTTGACTACGCCTGGCTGGCCGATACGCTCGACCGCCTGCATCAGCCGGAAGAGGCAGCCGCTCTGCGCCGCGATGGCCTGCTGCTAACCCTGCAGAACAATACGCCGCAGTAGCCGTCCTTCCTGCAGCTGTCGCCTCATCAGGGCGACAGCTCTCTTCTCGCCGCGCCCCTTCTCTGTTTATCCTCTGCCCTTTTCTTACCGGTCCCTGAAAGAAAAAAACGCCCGCACTGATAATCAGGGCGGGCGTTAAAACAGGTCTGTTTGACAACAAATTGGGTGCTTCACTCAACGTCGTGTCCATGGTGTTTGATGAGACCAGATATAGAATGGCGACATCTGTCAGTGGACGATAAGCACCGTAAACGGCTCTGCATCATTCCTGAGTTTATGAGGCACTAAGGCGAACATAAGAGATGGAATGAGCATCTACCCGGTTATTATCGCACAGGTTCTGTGGAGATGACATCTCCCCCGATGGCGAATTGAGAGTTTTCTGGACGAAAAATTTTGCCAGAGCCGGGGATGTTTTATTTTTTAAATCAGGGAGATACAAGAAGTTTTCGCGATAGCAGAAAACAAAAAACCCCGCCGAAGCGGGGTTCAAAATTGGTCGGCGAGAGAGGATTCGAACCTCCGACCCACTGGTCCCAAACCAGTTGCGCTACCAAGCTGCGCTACTCGCCGATATACTGCTTTTTGAATTTTTAGTTCAATTCTTTAAAGTCGTGGTGCGAGGGGGGGGACTCGAACCCCCACATCCTAAGGACACTAACACCTGAAGCTAGCGCGTCTACCAATTCCGCCACCTTCGCAATTCACAACTCTATCAAATAATGGGGTGGCTAATGGGATTCGAACCCACGACAACTGGAATCACAATCCAGGGCTCTACCAACTGAGCTATAGCCACCACTACAAATCTTTTCACGCGGCACTGTCTTAAACAGTCCACCGCAGCTCAAGCACCGGGTTAAATGGTGCGCCCGACAGGATTCGAACCTGAGACCTCTGCCTCCGGAGGGCAGCGCTCTATCCAGCTGAGCTACGGGCGCTTAGCGCCGTTGCGGGGTCGGATATTACGGACTTCCCCCCCCGCTGTCTAGTGCCTTTTTAAATAAAATTTCCGTTTGCTCACACTTTATTCGCTTTGCTGCTTATTCCGTCGCTTTGTCGACATTTCCATGCCGCCCGAGGCCAAAAACCTTATAAATAAGGGTCACCAGGGCAAGAAAAAGAATTCCGACAAACAGCGACATCCGGGTATCGTCGTTAAAACCCATGCCGATCAGCACGCAAACCAGAAATGCCATCGTAAAATAGTTCGCCCACGGGAAGAGCAGCGAGCGGAACGGGTGGCTGGCCATCGCCGCCCGGTGCGCGCGACGAAAACGCAGCTGGCTAATCAGGATCACAAACCACGGCACCATCCCCGGCAGCACGCTGGCGCTGTAGACGTAGACGAATACCCGCTGTGGATTAGGAATAATATAGTTCAGGCAGGAGCCGACCAGCAGAATCAGGATCGACAGCGCGACGCCTGCCGCCGGTACGCCGTTGCGGGAGACCTTGCCGACTGCCGCCGGTAGCTGACGGTTTTTGGCCAGCGCGTAGAGCATACGCCCACAGCTATACATTCCGCTATTGCAGCCGGAAAGCGCGGCCGTCAGCACCACAAAGTTGATAATGCCCGCCGCCGCCGTGATGCCGATCTTAGCAAAGGTCAGCACGAACGGGCTGCCGCCGGAGCCAATCTGATTCCACGGGAAGATAGTCACAATGACGAAAATGGCGCCTACGTAAAAAATAAGGATACGCCACAGAACTTTGCCGACCGCGCTGCGCAGGGTAACCTGCGGGTTCTTCGCTTCTCCGGCGGTAATACCGATAAGTTCAACGCCCTGGTAGGAGGCAACGACAATACACAGCGCGGTCAGGAAGCCCTTCCAGCCGCCGGCAAAGAAGCCGCCGTGTTCGGTCAGGTTGCCAAAGCCGATAGAGTGCCCACCGTTACCAAAGCCAAAGAAAATAACCCCCAGCCCGACCACAATCATCACGATGATGGTCGTGACCTTAATCATCGCAAACCAGAACTCGATCTCACCGTACAGGCGTACCGCCGCCAGGTTCGCCAATGCCACCAGCCCAACGGCAATCAGGGCCGGTATCCACTGCGCCATCTCAGGGAACCAGAACTGGACGTAAACCCCGATGGCCGTAATCTCCGATATCCCTACCGCCATCCACATAAACCAGTAGGACCAGGCGGTAAGATAGCCGAAGAACGGGCTCATATAGCGGTGGGCGTAAACGGCGAACGAACCGGTTACCGGTTCAAGAAACAGCATCTCCCCCATCGAACGCATGATAAAGAAGACAAATAAGCCCGCAATAATATACGCCAGCAGGACGGACGGGCCGGCCCATTTCAGCGTACTCGCCGATCCCATAAATAAACCGACGCCAATCGTACCGCCAAGGGCGATTAGCTCAATGTGCCTGGCCTCCAGCCCGCGCTGAAGTTCCGCTTTTTTCTTAGTCATATAGCCTCTTGTGTTTGCCCTGCTCCGGGTTTTTAGCTGTTCCTCTCCGAACGGCCTCTTTATTGGCAGCACGTACCCGTCCCTCCGTCATGATTATCGATGTCGGAAAGTTAACGGATGAGCCGCCTTGATGCCCTTCTGAAGGTCCCGCGCATATACCGGTTATTTTTATAAATATGTGAAATGAAATAGCCCTGCCTGCGCGCCGGTAAAGAGTGCCGGCGCGCATTAAGCATGCGAATGGTTAATTAATTTTGCCGAAATGGCAAATAAAGTATCAGTCAGGCGAATACATTACACAGAATATGTGTGAAAACGCGCCAGTTTGCAGTGGAATATTAGAGCTGACCGGTATAATACCAACGTAAATATCGCAGCAGTCTGATCTGTCTTTTAATCCGGCTGGGCTGTGATATCAAACGATAAAACCACTCCAGCCCCATGTCCTGCCAGAACTTTGGCGCCCGGTGAACGTGGCCGGTAAATACGTCGTAGGTGCCGCCCACGCCCATATAGAGCGCCTGGGGATAGACCAGCCGGCAGTCACGCATCAGGATCTCCTGGCGCGGCGAGCCCATCGCGACGGTGACAATCCTGGCTCCGCTGTCGCGGATGCGCTCAAACAGCTCCTGACGCCGGTCGGCGGAGAAATAGCCGTCCTGGCTACCGACAATGTTAACGTTCCAGCGCTGGCGCAGCTGCGTACAGGTCTGGGCCAGCACCTCCGGCTTGCCGCCGATCAGAAAGACCGGCGTGCCCTGGGCCCCGGCGCGTTGCATCAGGGCTTCCCATAAGTCGGCTCCCGCCACGCGCGATACCTGCGCCTGAGGATATTTTTTACGTAATGAACGCACCACGCTAATGCCATCGGCATATTTAAATTCAGCCGCTTCAATCAGCGCCCGAACCTCGGGATCGTCCTCGACTGCCAGCATCTTTTCGGCATTGATCGCCACCAGCGTACCCTGACGAATTGCGCCGTCAGCGTAGAGAAAATCCAGCGCATGCTGCATATCGCGCCATCCGATGAGCTGTAAACCTCTCAGCAGATACAACGGCGCGGAAGTACTCTCAGACATGTTAATCCTTATCAGACCTGAGGTTGCGAAAGCGGTTTGGTCCGCTTATGAATCAGTCCTACGCTATCCAGGAACCAGTACAGCAATTTCGCCGCCAGCAGGCAGATACCAAAGATCACGAGGAAAAACACCACGCGGGAGCCGAAAGAATCCAGCCCTTCACGCGCCAGCACGATCATATTGAAGATAGCGCCGAAACAAAAACTATGCAGAATGGCCGCCTTATAGCGGTTGCTCTCCCGGTTGCCAAGCTCATACAGCCAGTCAAACCACTTAATAATCAGCCCGACCGCGACCGCCCCAAGCGGAATAAACCAAACTCCGCCCATCACCACCAGTGAACCAATCAGCGTGGGCGAGATAGCCAGCCCGGAGTGATTATTCAGCACTTCCCAGGTGAAGTAGTTGGCGGTATTCAGAACCATCGAAGGCCGGCCGTGCCACATCCAGCTGGGGATAAAGACGTAGAAATCCCTGATCATCGGCGCCAGCCCCTGGAACTCTATCTTATCGTAGTTCTGCAGCAGCAGCGCCAGGTTCTCCCACGGTGAGAAGGTATCGCGGGTCAGATACAGGAAGGTATAAAACGCCTCATCGCCGCTGACGTTCATCCCGTAGCGCTTCAGGGCCAGCCAGAACATACCGACAATGCCCAGCACGCCGGCCGCAGCCAGCATCCACAGGCTTATCCAGCCGCGAATAATGCCGATAAACAGGAAGATGGCGAAGGCAATAATGATGTTCGCCCGCGTGCCGCCGACGATCGCATAGGTCAGCAGGCCGAAGGCGGTGGTGCTGATAAGGAAGAAAATCCACGCCTTATAGTCCTGGCGCAGAAAATAGACCACCAGCATCGCCGGGATAAAGAAATAGAAAAAGCGCTTCAGCGCCACGCCGGACACTTCGCTGGAGAAGATCTGGCTATAGGAGTTGAGCCTGAACAGCAGGAAGCCGTTGTGGGCAAAGAAAATCCCGACGCACAGCAGCGCAACGCCCAGAAGAATAATCCATGCCAGATGGGTCTCGACGCGGTTCATGGTGAACAGCGGACGGCGCTGGCGATCGTGCGCGGACGAACGCAGCCGCGTTTTGTAGGTGACGTAATACACCGCATAAAAGCACACCGACACCAGCAGGGTTTGCAGCAGCACTTCCGGCGGCGCAACGCTGACATCAAAGCGGAATACCAGAATGCTGGTCAGCGGGAAGCCAAAGAAAAAAGTCAGCAGAAACAGCAGCGAAAAAAAGACGTTGAAGTTAAAGCGCACCCGGCGAAACTCGAAATACGTCGCGGTGGCAATAAACAGCGACGACAGCAGCCAGACCACCAGCAGTCCGCAAAATTGCATTAATGTCATGCGCTCACTCCCGAGGCAATCTGCAATGCCCGCTGCCAGCCCGTCAGGTAGTTTGGCCGGAAGAAGGCGATCTGGTTCTTATCAACGTTCGCCAGCTGACGTTGAGCCTCGCGTACCACGGCAACATCCAGGGTATCGCTGGTAAACAGTACCGGAATATTCTGCTCCGTCATATCCTGCCAGAACGGATTCTCCCGATTCAGGACGCAGGGAATACCCGCCTGAATCAGCAGGCACAGCGTGCCGATCCCCTGCTGGCGGGCAAAGAGGAAATAGCCCAGATCGCAGCGGCGCAGCAGTGCCAGGTAATCGTTGAATTCCAGCCTGTCGCTGAGTACCTGTAAACGCCCGGGACTAAACAACGCCGCGCCCGCCGCGCGCACTTCGTTAATATATTCCGCATTGTTGGCCGGATAGCCCATCGGGACAATCACATTTACCGTATCGCCAAACTGCTGATGAATAGCGCGCAGCGCCGCAATATGTTCATTGCTGCGATCGCCTGAGTTGCCCACCAGAATAGTCAGCGCTTCGGCACGCGGAGCGCTATCCGCCAGCGTATTCAGCGCCGGATCCATCCGGGTCGGGAAATAGAGCAGCTCCCCCGCCACCTTAGGGTGGCGACGGGCAAACCAGCTCAGGTCGCCGCGGGTGGCAAAAACGCGCCCCACTCGCCCCTGCGCCATACGCCGCAGGGGATAGAATAAACGAAACTTCAGGCTGGACGAATTCTCATACAGATCGGCGCCCCAGATATGCCAGTTGAACTGGGAAGGGCGAATTCCGCCGCTGAGCAGCGCCAGCCACAGCCCGGTATTAAACTGGCCGTGGAAGAAAAAGCGCTGGTGTCGATCCGCTTTGGCCGCGGAAATAACCGCCTGTGCCAGCGATTTCTTCCCGGGATAGCAGGCGATCGACAGCGCCGGGTACGCCTCGCGGACGCCCGTTGCATCACCGACGACCATAAACGTGCGCGCCCGCTCGTCGCTATCGGCCAGCTCGTCATTAAAGAACCGCAGAACGGTCTGGTTGTGGTGCGGAATATCCGATCCCAGTACGTGTATCAGTGCTGTCATGCCCGTTTACGCCAAAGTAAAAACACGCCGCTACAAAGGGCGAAATAAACAATATACGTAGCCATATACGCCTGCGCTGCGCCAACTGCGCCGTGCGCCGGAATAAGCCAGTGTGAGAAGGCGGTCAACAGCGTGAACTGGCTGATTTCCGTCAGAATATAAAAACGCAGTGACGCTTTGGCGATCACCAGGTAGCCGTAAACATAGGCTCCGACCTTAAGAACATCGCCAACCAGCTGCCAGGCAAACAGATCGCGCATCGCCGTAAAGCGTTCGGAAAACAGCAGCCAGATGGCAAAGTCGCGCAGTAGCCAAACGGTCAGGCTTGCCGCCGCCACCGCCGGCAGGACAAATTTTAACGATTTGCCGATCTCGCGGGTAATATCCGCTTTGGCGGTTAGCCGGGAGAGCGTAGGCAGCAAATAGACGCTGAACGACGCGGTGATGAACTGCAGATAGGCGTCGGAAATACTGCTCACCCCCTGCCAGATCCCGACCGCCTCCCAGCCGTAATGTTCCGCCAGCAGGTTACGCATCATCACGTACGCGACCGGCAGCGTCACCGAGGTAATCAGCGCCATCAGGGTAAATTTAGACAGCTGCCCCGCCAGGCCGTTATCCCAGCGCGGGCGCAGCGCGCTAAGCGGGATGGTCCCCCGCCGCCACAAAACGATAGCCGCCGGAACCACCACCAGCGCCGGCACCAGCGCCAGCCCAAGCAGCGCGCCCTGATAGCCGCCGAAATGGTAACAGGCATAGTATGCCGCCACGCCGATCAGGCTGCCGGCAATCAGCGATACCGCGTTCCCCGCCGCATCGCGGAAGCCTTTTATCAGCGCCAGCAGAAAGTTAGCCCAGGCAATGCCCATCTGCACCAGCGCCACCAGCCGCACCAGCCCCTGGTACTGCGGATGACCAAACAGCCCCTGGCTGACGGGCGCCGCGGCGAGTAAAAATATCAGCGCCAGCAGCGTCGAAAAGCCCAGCACCATCGAAGAGGAGGTGCCGACCACCCGGGTAAGCTGCTGGCTATCGTCATGATGCTGCGCAACCAGCTTGGTTACGCCATTGAAAATACCGGCGCCGGCAAGGACGCCAAGCACGGTGACCAGTTGGCGAAAGTTACCGGCCTGGCCTACGCCTGCCGGCCCGAAGGAAACGGCAAGCAGCTTAACCACCAGCAGCCCGGCGCCGATTTTGACCAAGGTGGACGCCGCGGTCCACAGGGAAGCTTTTGCCAACGACATATCAGGAGAAATAGCTCAGCAGCGAGTTAATCACCGTACGCTGGTTAACCGGCGACAAATTGTAGAACAGCGGCAGGCGCAGCAGGCGCTCGCTCTCCTGCGTGGTAAAACGGTCTTCACCACGGAACTCGCCGAAGTTCTCCCCTGCCGGGCAGCTGTGTAGCGGGATATAGTGGAATACGGCGAGAATCTCGGCCTCTTTCAGCCACGCGATCAGCCTGCTGCGGTCGTCGATATCCCGCAGCTTGATATAGAACATGTGCGCGTTATGCCCGCAGTCGGCAGGGACAATCGGCAGCTCGATGCGCCCGGCGCGCGCCAGCGGCAGCAGCGCGTCGTAATAGCTCTGCCACAGCGTCAGGCGCTGCTGATTAATTTTCTCCGCCGCTTCCAGCTGCGCCCACAGATAGGCGGCCTGCAGGTCGGACATCAGATAGCTGGAGCCGATATCGCGCCAGGTGTACTTATCCACCAGTCCGCGGAAAAACTGGCTGCGGTTGGTGCCTTTTTCACGAATGATTTCCGCGCGCTCGACCAGCTGGCGATCGTTGATCAGCGTCGCCCCGCCTTCGCCGCCGGCGGTATAATTTTTGGTTTCATGGAAGCTAAAGCAGCCGATGTGCCCGATGGTTCCGAGCGCACGCCCTTTGTAGGTCGACATGACGCCCTGTGCGGCATCCTCCACCACGAACAGGTTGTGCCTGCTGGCAATAGCCATGATGGTGTCCATCTCGCAGGCAACGCCGGCATAGTGAACCGGCACAATCGCCCGGGTCTTCTCAGTAATGGCGGCTTCGATCAGCGTTTCATCAATATTCATGGTATCGCGACGAATATCGACAAAGACAATTTTCGCTCCCCGCAGCACAAAGGCGTTGGCGGTAGAGACGAAGGTATAGCTCGGCATAATGACTTCGTCGCCCGGCTGGATATCCAGCAGCAGCGCCGCCATCTCCAGCGAAGCGGTACAGGACGGCGTCAGCAGCGCTTTTACCGTGCCGAAACGCTGCTCCATCCACTGCTGGCAGCGGCGGGTAAATCCGCCATCGCCGCACAGCTTGCCGCTGCCCATCGCAGACTGCATATAATCAAGCTCGGTTCCCACCACCGGCGGCGCGTTAAATGGAATCATCATGTCACCTGTATAACCAGTACGCGGTGTTTTCCACATTCGCACCGCTGAGAATATAACGTTTAAGCGCGGCGGTATTACCCATCTGGGTCGCCACCCGCAGTGTTGAGAGCCCGCGCGATCCGGCCCAGCTTCGCGCCGCCTGCATCAGCTCAGCGCCGGCGCCGCGGCCGGCCAGCAGGCCGATCCGGGCGTCCGTAGCATTGAGCTGACGCAGGGAGACAAAAGCGCGAATATCGCCGTCGGAGGTGCGAAAAATCAGGCACTGGTTATCAAAAGTCCCCAGCACCGCATTTTCAATCCATTGAGCATAGAAACGGCCGCTGGCATCAGCGGCATACCACGGCGCGCGAAAGCGGCTCAGGGCAAACGCCTGCCCCGCCAGCTCCCGCAGTCGCGGAATGTCCGACGCGGTGGCGACTTCGCATCCGAGGTCGTCAGCCGTCCCGACCGACAGCGCCAGATCGACCTCCCCTTCCACAAGCTGGAAACCCAGCTGCTGTAAGGCGTCCAGCCGTTCGGTATCGTCCGCCGCAATCTTCGCCTGCAGACGCGACCAGCCGGTCAGCGCCTGGTTCGTCAGCGACGGAGCATCGGCGCGAAAGCGCACGATCGCGCTGTTAACGCCAAAGAAGCGATTTTCCCACTCCAGGGGCTCAATACTGGCGCGGACGGACACGGATAAGATCCCGTAAATATTGGCCATAGCCGGAACCAGGCGTCGGGCCCAGGCTCATTCCGCTGGCCAGAAGCGTTCTCACCGCCATACCCCTTTGGTATCGACGATAAATGCCTGGGTCACGCTGTCGCCGTCGATCGCTTTGAACTCATGGTGATCGACCAGCATCACCAGCACATCGGCGTTCGCCAACGCATCATTCAGCGATGCCAGCGTACACAGACCGTCGAGCTTCTTCGGCAGCTGGTGAATATTGGGTTCGACAACCAGCGTTTCACCGCTGTGCCAGGCCGCGATTTGCATGGCGATAGCCATCGCCGGGCTTTCGCGCAGATCGTCGATATTAGGCTTAAAGGCCAGGCCAAAGCAGGCAATTTTCAGCTCGCTGGCGCGCCGGTTGCTGGCGGCAAGACACTCCGCCACCCGCGCCTTCACCTGCTCGATAACCCATTCGGGCTTATGGTCGTTGACCTCACGCGCGGTGCGGATCAGCCGCGCCTGCTGCGGATTCTGCGCCACGATAAACCACGGGTCGACCGCGATACAGTGGCCGCCAACGCCCGGTCCCGGCTGCAGGATATTGACGCGCGGATGGCGATTCGCCAGGCGAATCAGCTCCCAGACGTTAATTTCCTGCTCGGCGCAGATCAGCGACAGTTCGTTGGCAAAGGCGATATTGACGTCGCGGAAGCTGTTTTCGGTCAGCTTGCACATCTCTGCGGTGCGGGAGTTGGTCACCACGCACTCGCCTTCGAGGAAAATTTTATACAGCTCGCTGGCGCGGGCGGAACAGACCGGCGACATCCCGCCAATCACCCGGTCGTTCTTAATCAGCTCGACCATCACCTGGCCCGGCAGCACGCGTTCCGGACAGTAGGCGATATTCACGTCCGCCGCTTCGCCTGCCTGCTGCGGGAAGCTCAGATCGGTGCGCAGCTCGGCCAGCCAGCCCGCCATCAGCTCCGTCGCACCGACGGGGGAGGTGGACTCAAGGATGACCAGCGCCCCCTTCTTGAGCACCGGCGCTATCGATTTTGCCGCCGACTCGACGAAGACCATATCCGGCTCGTGCAGATCCTTAAATGGCGTAGGTACGGCAATCAGATAGGCGTCCGCTTCCACCGGTACGGTCGTCGCGCTTAAATAGCCCTGCTCGACCGCGGTCTTAACAACGCTGGCCAAATCCGGTTCCACGATATGAATCTCGCCACGGTTAATGGTCTCCACGGCGTGCTGATTAACATCAACGCCGACCACCCGCTTCTGCCGGGAGGCGAACGCGGCAGCGGTTGGCAAACCGATATACCCAAGGCCAATCACTGAAATGGTAGAAAAACTCATAGCGTTACCTGATTATTTTTAAGTGCGGTCAAAATACGGCTACATGCCTGCCCATCGCCGTAAGGGTTATGCGCCCGGCTCATCGCCTGGTATGCGGCATCATTGTGCAGCAGATGCGTGACTTCCGCGACGATGCGCTGGCTATCGGTACCGACCAGAGTGACGGTGCCTGCGGCCACCGCCTCCGGCCGTTCCGTCATCTCACGCATCACCAGAACCGGTTTGCCCAGCGAAGGGGCTTCTTCCTGAATACCGCCGGAGTCGGTGAGGATCAGCCATGCGCGATCCATCAGCCAGACAAACGGCAGGTAATCCTGCGGTTCGATCAAAATCACGTTATCAACGTGACCAAGAATGCGGTTTACCGGCTCGCTGACGTTTGGGTTCAGGTGCACCGGATAGACAATTTGTACATCGGGATTGCTGGCCGCAATTTCCGCCAGCGCGTGGCAGATTTGCTCAAACCCGCGGCCGAAGCTTTCGCGACGGTGGCCGGTAACCAGGATCATCTTCTTTCCGTTAGCAAGGAACGGATAGCGCTGCGTCAGCTCGATGCGCAGCGCCTCATCACCCAACACGCGATCGCGAACCCAGAACAGCGCATCAATAACCGTATTACCGGTTACCGTGATATGGCTATCGGCAATATTCTCCCGCAGCAGGTTCTGCCGCGAGGTCTCCGTCGGCGCAAAATGATACGTTGCCAGACGCCCGGTTAACGTCCGGTTACCCTCTTCCGGCCACGGCGAGCTGAGATCGCCGGTGCGCAGCCCCGCCTCAACGTGCCCCACCGGGATGCGCTGATAGAAAGCGGCCAGGCTTGCAGCCATCGTCGTGGTGGTATCGCCATGCACCAGCACGACGTCAGGCTTAAACGACTCCAGAACCGGCTTCAGCCCTTCAAGGATGCGGCAGGTAATCTCCGTCAGGCCCTGGCCCGGCTGCATGATATTCAGGTCGTAATCCGGAACAATAGCAAACAGCTTCAGCACCTGATCGAGCATCTCCCGATGCTGCGCGGTTACGCACACTTTCGCCTCAAAATGAGGGTCCCTGGCCAGCGCGTGAACCAGCGGTGCCATTTTGATGGCTTCGGGTCTTGTGCCAAATACAGTTAGTACTTTCACATCGATTCTCTTCGATTAGGTGATGAAGTCCGCATGACCGTCATCACAGGCCGCATTCACTGGATACGACGCCGCGATAACGCAACGCCTGCGCCGATGAGCGCGCCCACAATCCCCCACATCACCATCAGAAATACGCGCCGCGGGCTATCGCGTTTTACAGGTTCTTCCGGCGTACGCAAATATCGGTAAGTCTGAAAACGCGGATCTAATGTCGGCCCAACGTTCAGGGTATTCAGCATCGCGCGGCTCTGGTCATAGTCAAGATCGTATTCCGGACCTACCGCCTGCAGATTTTCTAAGCGCGCCTGCAGCATCGGCCTGCCGAGTAAAAACAGCTCGGAATCCGGCAGCTGATCGGCCGGAATATCGGTCTCACTGCGGGAAATATTATGCTGCTGGGCGATTTTCAGCGCCTCTTCCACGCTGTGCGTACGACGGTTGAAAATCTGACGGGCAACCTCTTCCTGACGCTTAACCTGCGCTTTCATCTGCACGGTACGTGCCGCCCAGGCCCCCTTGAGCTCGTCATTCAGATGACCCGCCGCGCGCTGGCTGGCAAACGCCACGTACTGGCGCAGCAGATTATTGGCATCCGGCGCGGTCTCGGCCGTCAGCTTGACGCTATCGTTGGTATTCTTTACCGCATCACCCGGCATAAACTGAATATTGTTTATCAGGTCGTCCAGCAGCGCGGCATCGGCGCGAGAATTACCCGACTGGCGCTGTTTGTAATAGTCGGTTTGCAGCCAGAAATCACGGCGGGTGTCCCAGGACCCCTGCTGCATGATGAACTCTTTATAGGCGTCGTCCATTGCCGAAGGCTGATCGACCGGCGCAAGATTGGCTTTGATATCCAGATTGCGTAAAAACTGCTGTTGAGAGTAGTAGCTGCCTAGCATATTGACGGTTGGCCGGTCGGTAATTGCCGTCGCGCTCCACTCCTGGCGAGCAAAAAAGGCATAAACCAGTACGATCAGCGCAAACAGCACGGCCATCCCTGCTATCCAAATTTTTCCTGCCCATAAGGCGCGAAACAGCCCGCGAATATCCAGCTCATTCTCAACGTTCACTGCTTGTGCTCCCGGTAATGGTTGAGTCATCACGTCCCCAGTTCTACTTGGTTAATTTTGGATTATTGCTGCTGTGTCGCCGTATTCTGCGTCTGATGCGCTTAACCAGGCGCGCCACTTTCCAGGCGCGTTTAATGCAGTAGCCGTAAAGGAAGAAGGCTAACAAAAAGAGTATTAACATCACCCATTCAGGAACGATACGGGTATATTCCGCCACCACCCCTACCAGCGCCAGTAAAGCGGCCGCCAGCGTGATCAGAACGAATGCCTGCCGGGAAGTAAACCCAGCGCGCATGATCAAATGATGAATGTGCTGGCGATCCGGAGAGAACGGACTCATGCCTTTGCGCAGGCGACGATACATAATCGCCACCATATCCATCAACGGAATTGCAATAATCCACAGCGCGGTAACCGGGCTAATGGGATGCGTTTTACCCTGCGTTGTTTCCAGCAGGATCCAGATAATGGTGAAGCCAATCATGGTGCTGCCGGCATCGCCCATAAAAACCTTATAGCGACGGCCAAGCGCACCGAGGTTAAGTAAAATATAGGGCAGAATGGCGGCAATCATCGCAAAACACCACATTGCCAGGCTGTACTGGCCATCAAACCACAGGATGATGCCCGTTGCCGCAAAGGAGACCGAAGACAGACCGCCGAGCAGGCCGTCGATGCCATCAACCATATTAAAGGCGTTAATCGCGGCCCAAACGGCGAAAAGAGTGAGGAAGAAACCGAAGGGGCCGAGCACCAGCTCCCACGAGCCAAAAATAAAACCCAGGCTGCTAAGATGCAGGTTTCCTGCCATCATCATGACGACGGCAATGGCGGCCTGCATAACCGCACGAATTTTTACGCTGATATCAAATCGGTCATCCAGCGCGCCGACCAGTACCAGAATACCGGCGCACGCCAGGTACAGCGAGGCATGGGGAATGTAATAATCTGCGATCGCAAATGTAAAACAAATACCCGCGTAAACTGAGATCCCACCCACTAACGGAACCAGACCCTGATGCCGTTTTCGATAGTTAGGCTTATCGACTAACCCAACCTTTTTTGCCGCCTTGCGAGCCACAAATATAAAAAGGGTAGTGAATAAGAAAATACTGATTAATTCAGTAATAGCAGTGAGTAAATTCACAACGCATGTGCTCTCAGCATGGTTAATCCGGGAAGTATAACGACGATGTCTCAACTCCTGAAGGGGTAATGCAGATCATTACAAATTTATTGTATAGATTTTAGTCTGTTAAAGTTATCTCTGCCAGGAGAAGCGAGCCCATCATACGATAATACCCGCTCCGATTTCCCTTTCTGGATCATACAAATCCCAAAAACAAAACGCCACGCGGTTGCGTGGCGTTTTTCAGCTTTTTTTAACTTACGAACGCTTCATCATATCGAAGAAATCATCGTTAGTTTTGGTCATAGCCAGCTTGTTGATGAGGAACTCCATCGCGTCGATTTCACCCATCGGATGGATGATTTTGCGCAGGATCCACATCTTCTGCAGCTCTTCCTGAGTGGTGAGCAGCTCTTCTTTACGCGTACCGGAACGGTTGTAATCGATAGCCGGGAAGACGCGTTTTTCTGCAATCTTACGGGAGAGGTGCAGCTCCATGTTACCGGTGCCTTTAAACTCTTCGTAGATAACTTCGTCCATCTTGGAGCCGGTGTCGATCAGCGCCGTAGCGATGATAGTCAGGCTACCGCCCTCTTCGACGTTACGCGCGGCACCGAAGAAACGCTTCGGACGGTGCAGGGCGTTGGCGTCCACACCACCGGTCAGAACTTTACCGGAAGCCGGTACGACGGTGTTGTAGGCGCGAGCCAGACGGGTGATGGAGTCGAGCAGAATGATAACGTCTTTCTTATGCTCAACCAGGCGCTTGGCCTTCTCGATAACCATCTCGGCAACCTGAACGTGGCGGGATGCGGGTTCGTCAAAGGTAGAAGCAACAACTTCACCTTTAACCAGACGCTGCATCTCGGTCACTTCTTCCGGACGTTCGTCGATCAGCAGGACCATCAGCACGCAGTCAGGATGGTTGTAAGCGATGCTCTGCGCAATATTCTGCAGCAGCATCGTTTTACCGGCTTTCGGCGGAGCAACAATCAGACCACGCTGACCGCGACCGATCGGCGAAGCCAGATCCAGGACACGAGCGGTTAAGTCTTCAGTCGAGCCGTTACCACGTTCCATACGCAGACGTGAGTTTGCGTGCAGCGGCGTTAAGTTCTCGAACAGGATCTTATTGCGCGCGTTTTCCGGCTTGTCGTAGTTAACTTCGTTGACTTTCAACAGCGCAAAGTAACGCTCACCCTCTTTCGGAGGACGAATCTTACCGGAAATGGTGTCACCAGTGCGAAGGTTGAAACGGCGGATTTGGCTAGGGGATACGTAGATATCGTCGGGACCGGCGAGGTAGGAGCTGTCTGCGGAGCGGAGGAAACCAAATCCATCCTGCAGTATCTCCAGTACGCCATCGCCAAAGATATCTTCGCCACTCTTCGAATGCTGCTTGAGGATGGCAAAAATAATATCCTGCTTACGCATACGGGCCAGGTTTTCCAGCCCCATATTTTCGCCGAGAGTAATCAGCTCAGAAACCGGCGTATTCTTTAATTCGGTAAGATTCATAATGGTGTGGGTTCTTAAACTCGGGGTAGAACTCGAACTTCATGTTGTGAATGGTATGGCAGGAACATCCATGCCTGTTAGCGGCCTACATCTCGTGTCTGTACGTTGCCTGGTCACAGGAAAGAACGCAGAGCTGAAACGACAAAACGGAATGAGTGATAAGCCCGGAATTTTTAGCTTCACGCGCATTTCTGCGGGATGCTTCGGGTAAAGCAAGATTCAAACAATAAAGGTATGTTTAAAACGAAGTCTGAAGTTAACTTAGCACGACTCAAGCCGGGCGTCCAGAGTTCCGCAAAAAATAGGAATCCGGACGCCGGAATGGCAAACTGATTACGCCAGGTTGGCGTCGAGGAAGTCTTTCAGCTGGCCTTTAGACAGTGCGCCAACTTTGGTTGCCGCCACTTCGCCGTTCTTAAACAGCAGCAGAGTCGGGATGCCGCGAATGCCGTATTTCGGCGCCGTACCCGGGTTCTGATCGATGTTCAGTTTCGCTACGGTCAGCTTGCCCTGATACTCGCCAGCGATCTCATCCAGAATCGGGGCGATCATTTTGCACGGACCGCACCACTCTGCCCAGAAATCGACGAGGATTAGCCCGTCAGCCTTGAGTACGTCCGTGTCAAAACTGTCGTCAGTCAGGTGAATAATTTTATCGCTCATATTTAACTCCACAGGAATAAGCCTGGTGTGCTGGTGTCGCAGACATCAACGACGCGTTGATGCTACGTTATACACGTTACCCTTCAGGATGCCTCTTAAACTGACAGCCTGTGCGACCCGGTCCATCATGGACCTCGCCGTGCAGGAATCAAAGCAAACCGTGTTCTAACCCGTTACCGGTAGATTATTCACCTCCGGTCCGCTTAGTAGTCTAAGCTTTCGAAGATTCATTCGGTTGCCGCAAAGCACCTTCAGTAATTTCGCGTATAGCCAACGAAAGGTTGACGTTATTTCAACGGATACGCTTTCTTAATGCAATAGTTAGCTGATATTCTACCACACTATGAGCAAAACACATTTAACAGAACAGAAGTTTTCCGACTTCGCCCTGCACCCGGCAGTTATCGAAGCCCTTGAAAAAAAAGGCTTTCATAATTGTACGCCCATTCAGGCACTCGCTCTTCCGCTAACGCTGGAAGGTCGTGATGTCGCCGGGCAGGCGCAAACCGGTACCGGTAAAACGATGGCGTTTCTGACGTCAACGTTTCATTATCTTCTCTCTCACCCGGCTATCGCTGACCGCCAGGTCAACCAACCGCGCGCGCTGATCATGGCGCCAACGCGTGAGCTGGCGGTACAGATCCATGCTGACGCAGAACCGCTGGCGCAGGCCACCGGCCTCAAGCTCGGTCTGGCGTACGGCGGCGATGGCTACGATAAGCAGCTGAAAGTGCTGGAGAGCGGCGTCGACATTCTGATCGGTACCACCGGTCGCCTTATCGACTACGCCAAACAAAATCATATCAACCTTGGCGCTATTCAGGTTGTCGTCCTCGACGAAGCCGATCGCATGTACGATCTCGGCTTTATTAAAGATATCCGCTGGTTGTTCCGTCGTATGCCGCAGGCTAACCAGCGCCTGAACATGCTGTTCTCCGCCACTCTTTCCTACCGGGTCCGTGAGCTGGCGTTTGAACAGATGAACAACGCCGAGTACGTTGAAGTAGAACCAGAACAGAAAACGGGTCACCGTATTAAAGAAGAGCTGTTCTATCCTTCCAACGAAGAGAAAATGCGCCTGCTACAGACGCTGATCGAAGAAGAGTGGCCGGATCGCGCCATTATCTTCGCCAACACCAAGCATCGCTGTGAAGATATCTGGGGCCACCTCGCCGCGGACGGTCATCGCGTAGGCCTGTTGACCGGCGACGTCGCGCAGAAAAAACGCCTGCGTATTCTCGAAGAGTTCACCCGTGGCGATATCGATATTCTGGTGGCAACGGACGTTGCGGCACGCGGTCTGCATATCCCAGCCGTCACGCACGTCTTTAACTTCGACCTGCCGGATGACTGTGAAGACTACGTACACCGCATTGGCCGTACCGGTCGTGCCGGTGCCAGCGGTCACTCCATCAGCCTGGCCTGTGAAGAGTACGCGCTGAACCTTCCGGCTATTGAAACCTATATCGGGCACTCAATTCCGGTAAGCAAGTACAACCCTGATGTGCTGATGACCGATCTGCCGCGGCCGCTGCGCCTGGCGCGTCCACGCACGGGCAACGGCCCGCGCCGTAACGGACCGCCTCGCAACCGCCGTCGTTCAGGTTAACAAAGTATGTCATACACAAAATCATTCGGGATGCATCAAAGCGCCAGGTTAGCGAATCCCGAATGACTTACTTTAGTAAGTGGTTCGGGTGACAAATCTGTGTCTGACGGATTTGAACGCTGCTTGCAGCGGCCCCATCGGGGTGAGTCCCTGGGATGGGCCGAATAAGCACGCTACTTTCGCAGAGGCAATTTGAAGGATGAAGTGTATGAGTTCCACCTCGCTTTATGCAGCTATAGATCTTGGCTCTAATAGCTTTCATATGTTGGTCGTTCGCGAGGTGGCAGGGAGTATTCAGACTCTCAGCCGTATCAAGCGCAAAGTGCGGCTTGCCGCGGGCCTGAATAGCGACAACGCGCTCTCCGCGGAAGCGATGGAGCGCGGCTGGCAGTGCTTACGGCTGTTTGCCGAGCGCCTGCAGGATATCCCTCCGGCACAAATCCGCGTGGTCGCGACCGCGACTCTGCGTCTGGCGGTCAATGCCGATGAGTTTCTGGCCAAGGCCAGAGACATTCTCGGCTGCCCGGTGCAGGTCATTAGCGGCGAGGAGGAAGCACGCCTGATTTACCAGGGCGTTGCGCATACCACCGGCGGTGAAGACCAGCGTCTGGTGGTCGATATCGGCGGGGCCAGTACCGAACTGGTGACCGGAACCGGCGCGCAAACCACCTCTCTTTTCAGCCTGCCAATGGGCTGCGTCACCTGGCTGGAACGCTACTTCGCCGATCGCAACCTCACTAAAGACAACTTCGATCTTGCTGAAAATGCGGCTCGCGAAGTCCTGCGTCCTATCACCGATACGCTGAACTATCATGGCTGGAAAGTGTGTGTCGGCGCCTCAGGCACCGTTCAGGCCCTGCAGGAAATCATGATGGCGCAGGGTATGGATGAACGCATTACGCTGGCCAAACTCCAGCAGCTCAAACAGCGGGCGATTCAGTGCGGGCGTCTGGAAGAGCTTGAAATAGAAGGCCTGACCCTCGAGCGAGCGTTAGTTTTCCCCAGCGGTTTAGCCATTCTCATCGCCATATTTAGCGAGCTGAATATTCGCTGCATGACCCTGGCCGGCGGCGCGCTGCGCGAAGGCCTGGTTTACGGCATGCTGCACCTGGCGGTCGATCAGGATATCCGTAGCCGGACGCTGCGTAACATTCAACGCCGCTTTATGATAGATACCGAGCAGGCCCAACGCGTCGCCCATCTGGCGGCAGATCTGGTGAGCCAGCTGGATAGCTGCTGGGAGCTGGAGCCGCTTAGCCGCGACCTGCTGCTCAGCGCCTGCGCTCTGCATGAAATTGGCCTGAGCGTTGATTTTAAGTCTGCCCCGCAGCACGCGGCCTATCTGGTGCGTAATCTCGATCTCCCCGGCTTCACGCCGGCGCAGAAAAAGCTGCTCGCCACGCTACTGCTCAACCAAACTAACGCGGTCGATCTCTCTTCGCTTCACCAGCAGAACGCGGTCAAACCTCGGGTTGCGGAGCATTTATGCCGCCTGCTACGCCTGGCTATTCTGTTTGCCAGCCGGCGCCGGGACGATCTGCTGCCGTCCGTCACCCTGACCGCCGAGGATGAAAAGCTGATGCTGAGGCTGCCGGAAGGCTGGCTGGAAAACCATCCACTAGGCAGTGAAATGGTAGAACAAGAGTGCCAGTGGCAAAGCTATGTCCACTGGGCCTTAGAAGTCGTCTGATACCGACCCCCGGCAGCACGGCGCTTACCGGGGAGAGCGCGCTACTTTCCTTTCGCCTTTGCCAGCATCGCCCGGATGTTGGCGACATTAGCCTGCCCTTTATGCATACGCTCTTCCGCCGAGATCGCCTTGCGCTCCTGCTCCCAGATAAGATCGTCCTGCGGTAGCTCCAGCAGAAAACGACTTGGCTCCGGACGCACCAGCTCGCCGTACTGGCGGCGTTCTTTACACAGGGTAAACGTCAGCTCTTTCTGCGCACGCGTGATGCCCACGTACGCCAGCCGGCGCTCTTCATCAACGTTATCTTCCTCAATACTGCTCTGATGCGGCAGCAGCCCCTCTTCCATGCCAACCAGATACACGTACGGAAACTCCAGCCCCTTAGAAGCATGCAGGGTCATTAGCTGAACCTGATCCAGCTCCTCATCTGATTCGCCGCGCTCCATCATATCGCGCAGGGTAAAGCGGGTGACCACCTGGGTGAGCGTCATTGGCTCATCGATATCGCTGCCTTCCAGCATCTCGGTCATCCAGCTGAACAGCTGGTTGACGTTTTTCATCCGCATTTCCGCCGCCTTCGGGCCGGGCGACGTTTCATACAGCCAGGATTCATAGTCAATGCCGCGGATCAGATCGCGCACCGCGACAACCGGCTCACTTTCCGCCAGGCGCTGAACGTCGGCCAGCCACTGCGTGAAGCCGGTCAGCGAATCATAGCCGCGCCCGGTCAGCGTCTGGTTGAGGCCCATATCAAAGCTGGCGGTAAACAAGCTTTTATTGCGGGTCATCGCCCACTCGCCGAGCTTTTGCAGCGTTGCCGGGCCAATCTCACGCCTCGGCGTATTAACGATACGCAGAAACGCGCTGTCATCGTCCGGGTTGGTCAACACCCGCAGGTAGGCCAGCAGGTCTTTGATCTCCGGGCGGGAGAAAAATGAGGTGCCGCCTGAAATTTTGTACGGGATGCGGTTTTGCATCAGCATTTTTTCAAAAACCCGCGACTGATGGTTGCCGCGATAGAGGATCGCATAATCCTTATACTGCGTTTTATTGATAAAATGGTGGGCAATCAGTTCCCCGGTTACCCGCTCCGCTTCATGCTCTTCATTGTTGGCGGAGAGGACTTTCAGCTCAACGCCGTAGCCCAGCTCGGAAAAGAGGCGCTTCTCAAACACGTGCGGGTTGTTGGCGATCAGAATATTTGCCGCTTTCAGTATCCGTCCGGAAGAGCGGTAGTTCTGTTCAAGTTTGATAACCTGCAGCGCCGGGAAATCCTGGCTCAGCAGGACCAGGTTCTGCGGCCGTGCCCCGCGCCATGAATAGATTGACTGATCGTCATCCCCCACCACCGTAAAGCGCGCCCGCTGCCCCACTAACAGTTTCACCAGCTCATACTGGCTGGTGTTGGTATCCTGATACTCATCCACCAGCAGGTAGCGGATCTTGTTCTGCCAGCGTTCGCGGACCTCTTCATTACGCTGCAGCAGCAGCGTCGGCAGAAGGATCAGATCGTCGAAGTCCAGCACGTTGCAGGCTTTCATATGCGCATCATACAGCCCGTAGCAGTGGGCAAAGATCCGATCCCGCTCGCCCTGCGCGCTTGCCGCCGCCTGCGCCGGGGTGCGCAGATCGTTTTTCCAGTTGGAGATCGTCGAGATCAGCAGCTGGAGCACCACCTTGTCGTCTTCGATCAGCCCTTCGGTCAGATCCTTAAGCAAACCCACCTGGTCGGTATCGTCGAACAGGGAAAAGTTGGATTTCATCCCCAGCGCGGCATATTCGCGCTTAATAATGTCCAGCCCCAGCGTGTGGAAGGTGGAGATCATCAGGCCGCGAGCCTCTTTGCGCCCCAGCGTTTGCCCGACGCGCTCTTTCATTTCGCGCGCCGCTTTGTTGGTAAAGGTCACCGCCGCGATATGGCGCGCCTGATAGCCGCAGACGCGGATCAGGTGCGCGATTTTATTGGTGATAACGCGGGTCTTACCGGAACCGGCGCCCGCCAGCACCAGGCACGGTCCGGTAACGAATTCGACGGCTTGTTGTTGGCCAGGGTTTAAACGCATGGGAGTCTTGCTCAATCTTCGAACGGGGTGAGGATTGTAGCAGAAAGCCGGGAGGAGATTTACCGGCTAATGGTAAAGTGTTGGCCACACCCGTCATCCTGAGAGCGAAACTATGGCAAAGTCCGCAGCGGCCCTGCACATCCTGGTCAAAGAAGAGAAGCTGGCGCAGGAGATCCTCGCCAAACTGGAACGCGGCGTCAGCTTCGATCACCTGGCGAAGCGTTATTCACGCTGCCCCTCCGGGCGCAACGGCGGCGATTTAGGCGAGTTCAAACAGGGCGCGATGGTTGGGCCGTTTGATAGCGCAGTCTTCACCTGCCCGTTGCTAAAACCCTACGGCCCGGTCAAAACGCGCTTTGGCTACCACATCATTAAGGTGCTGTATCGCCGCTAACGCATGCTAATATTGCGCCCTGATTCATCGCAACCTATCAAGGCACAATCATGGCTAAAACAGCGGCAGCAATGCACATCCTGGTGAAAGAAGAGAAGCTGGCACTCGACCTGCTGGAACAAATTAAAAACGGCGGCGATTTCGAAAAGCTGGCGAAGAAACACTCCACCTGCCCGTCAGGTAAGAAAGGTGGCCACCTGGGCGAATTCCGCCAGGGTCAGATGGTGCCGGCGTTTGATAAAGTCGTCTTCTCCTGCCCGGTGCTGGAGCCGACCGGTCCGCTGCACACCCAGTTCGGTTACCACATCATTAAAGTGCTGTACCGTAACTAGGGTATTAAAAAGCCTCTCTGGCGCAGAGAGGCTTTTTTCTTATTTCGCCTGCAGCGTTTTTTGTGCCTCATGCTTCATGACATGCATGCTGATAGCCGCCTGGAATACCTTAAACATCAGTCCGTTAATCAGCGTCGCGAAGGTGATGGTGATAAACGCCGTCATTACCCAGTCAACCAGCGCAAAGCCGCTGTTCAACAGCGCCGGCCGATACACCGCCATCCCGCCAAAGACCACCCAGTGGCTTAAGCAGTAGAAGCACTGAAACAGATGCCCCACCAGCGCATTCTTTTTTGCCGTCCACTCGCGGAACGCGGCAAACAGCTCCGTCTGCGTCACCGTCATCGAAATACTGCTGGCCGCCAGGGCAATCATCAGGCAGGTCGTTAAGGTAGCAATCATGAGTTATGGCCTTTGTCGTTGAAGTAGCTGATAAATTCGCTGCCGATATCGTGTAGGGTCAGGCTTTTAAAACGATCGAGGATCAGCGTTTGCGCATCAGCAAGCGTTGCCGACATCACCCGGTTCACCCCCTGTTCCACCAGGCATTGTGGGTTCTCGCTGCGGTTGCCCAGCGCAAACAGCGCCGGTTCACCTAACGCCATGTAGATATCGTAAAGCGTAATCTCTGTCACCGGCCGACATAGCCGCCAGCCGCCGTGGTGCCCCTTAGTGGCACAGACAATGTTTTTTTCCCTGAGGCCGGCAAGCAGCTTGCGGATGAACGCCGGATTACCATCAATAAAGGCGGCCATCTGCTCCGACGTCAGGGGCTTATCCATCTGCTCCAGGTGCAGCAGGATGTGCAGCGTTGCTGAGAATGAGTTATTTGTTTTCATGTAATTTACGATATTACATAAACGCCATGCTGCGCAATTCCCTCCGGTGAAATAAAACCAGAAATTCACACAAAATGATGATAGTTAAGGTTTTTTATATTTTTACACTGTGTTATTGACCAAAATAAATCTTATGTTACTTTTAATATTACATGATATTTTCCGTTAACGATGAGGTGAACATGCACAATCAGGAACAGACGCCGGAACGGTTTTGGGAATCGCATTACGATGCAATGTCTTCTCTCTCCAGCGGTATCCCAGGCAAAATTCTGGTGCGCTTTACCGAAGCATTAGCGCCGGGCAAAGCGCTGGAGCTAGGCTGCGGGCGCGGGGACGATAGCGTCTGGCTGGCGAAAAAAGGCTGGCAGGTCACCGCCGTGGATTTATCCTCGCGGGCGCTGGAATACGCCGCCGGCAACGCCGAACGATCTGCGGTCAGCGATCGTATTACCTTCACCCGATACGATCTGACCGACGGTTTTCCTGCAGGCGAGTTCGATCTGATTGTGGCCTCTTTTCTGGAATCGCCGCTAACCTTCGATCGGCATAACATCTTCCGCGCCGCATTTGCCCACGTTGCTCCAGGAGGCATGCTGCTAATTACCTCACACGCCAAACCGCCGTCGTGGTCAAAGCATGCCGATCGCCCGTTCCAGTCGGCAAAAGACGCAGTCGCATCCCTTGGGCCGCTGCCTGAAGGTTGGGAGATTATTTTCTGCGACGATGTTTCACGCATGATGCGCGGGCCGGAGGGCGAGCAGGGAGAGGTATCGGATTCGGTTATTGCGTTAAGGCGTAAATAAACAGGCCCGGTAGCGCTTATGCTTACCGGGCCTGAAGGATTTCCTGGTCGATGCGGCCTGCGGGCCGCAAGAAGACGGGAATTAACCTGCTACAGCGATACGTTTCATATCCGTCATGTAGCCGCGCAGCTTGTGGCCGACGCTTTCAATCGCGTGGCTGCGAATCGCTTCGTTCACATCGCGCAGCTGAGCATTATCTACGGCACCTTCGGCAATCGCCTTGCCCAGATCGCCGGTCTGCAGCGTGGTCATGAACTCTTTCAGCAGCGGTACGCAGGCATAGGAGAACAGGTAGTTGCCGTACTCGGCGGTATCGGAGATAACCACGTTCATTTCATACAGGCGCTTACGAGCGATGGTGTTGGCAATCAGCGGCAGCTCGTGCAGCGACTCATAGTATGCGGACTCTTCGATAATGCCGGATGCAACCATGGTTTCAAACGCCAGCTCAACGCCCGCTTTCACCATCGCAATCATCAGAACGCCTTTGTCGAAGTACTCCTGCTCGCCAATTTTACCTTCAAACTGCGCAGCGGTTTCGAACGCGGTTGCGCCGGTCTCTTCACGCCAGGTCAGCAGTTTCTTATCGTCATTAGCCCAGTCGGCCATCATGCCGGAGGAGAACTCGCCGGAGATGATGTCATCCATATGCTTCTGGAACAGCGGCGCCATGATCTCTTTCAGCTGCTCTGACAGCGCGTAAGCGCGCAGTTTTGCCGGGTTGGACAGACGATCCATCATCAGGGTGATGCCGCCCTGCTTCAGCGCTTCGGTGATGGTTTCCCAGCCGAACTGAATCAGTTTTTCTGCGTATGCCGGGTCGGTACCTTCCGCCACCAGCTTATCGAAGCACAGCAGGGAACCCGCCTGCAGCATGCCGCAGAGGATGGTCTGCTCGCCCATCAGGTCAGATTTTACTTCCGCCACGAAGGAGGATTCCAGCACGCCCGCACGGTGGCCGCCGGTCGCCGCTGCCCATGCTTTCGCGATGGCCATACCTTCGCCTTTCGGGTCGTTTTCCGGGTGAACAGCGATCAGCGTTGGTACGCCAAAACCGCGTTTGTACTCTTCGCGAACTTCGGTACCCGGGCACTTCGGCGCCACCATCACTACGGTGATGTCTTTACGAACCTGCTCGCCGACTTCAACGATGTTAAAACCGTGGGAGTAGCCCAGCGCCGCGCCGTCTTTCATCAGCGGCTGTACTGAACGAACAACGTCAGAGTGCTGTTTGTCCGGCGTCAGGTTAACCACCAGATCGGCCTGCGGGATCAGATCTTCATAGGTGCCGACTTTAAAGCCGTTTTCGGTCGCTTTACGCCAGGAAGCGCGCTTTTCTGCAATCGCTTCTTTACGCAGGGCGTAGGAGATATCCAGGCCAGAGTCGCGCATGTTCAGGCCCTGGTTCAGACCCTGAGCGCCGCAGCCGACAATGACCACTTTTTTACCCTGAAGGTAGCTCGCGCCATCGGCGAATTCATCGCGCGCCATAAAGCGACATTTGCCCAGCTGTGCCAGCTGCTGACGCAGATTCAGTGTATTAAAGTAGTTAGCCATGGTGATACTCCGTGATGTTGCGTGTCTTATTGTTCGGTTCGCTTTTGCGAGAATGAACTTACTATATGACAGGAAATACATTGCGGAAATTGATATATTCACAACGTAACGTTGCAATATCTGCAATGTAAAGTCGTGGAGTGCGGCCCGTGGATTTACGCGATCTGAAAACCTTCCTGCATTTGGCTGAAAGCCGTCATTTTGGCCGCAGCGCGCGGGCTATGCACGTTAGCCCCTCGACCCTTTCACGGCAGATCCAGCGTCTGGAAGAGGACCTCGGCCAGCCGCTGTTCGTGCGCGATAACCGCACCGTTACGCTAACCGAAGCGGGGGAAGAACTGCGCCTTTTCGCCCAGCAGACCCTGCTGCAGTATCAGCAGCTGCGCCACGCTATCGATCAACAGGGGCCATCGCTCTCCGGCGAGCTGCATATCTTCTGTTCCGTCACCGCAGCCTATAGCCATCTCCCGCCGATCCTCGATCGCTTTCGCGCCGCCCATCCTTCGGTAGAGATCAAGCTCTCGACCGGCGATGCCGCCGACGCGATGGAGAAGGTCGTCACCGGCGAGGCAGACCTGGCCATTGCCGGGAAACCGGAAACGCTGCCCGGTTCGGTAGCCTTCTCGATGCTGGAAAATCTGGCGGTGGTCCTGATCGCCCCGGCCTTAGCCTGCCCGGTGCGTAACCAGGTCACTCTGGAACAGCCCGACTGGTTGACCGTGCCGTTTATCATGGCCGATCAGGGGCCCGTGCGTCGGCGCATTGAACTGTGGTTTCGGCGGCATAAAATCAGCAATCCGTCGATTTATGCCACCGTGGGCGGCCACGAGGCGATGGTTTCCATGGTCGCCCTCGGCTGCGGCGTCGCGCTCCTGCCTGAGGTGGTGCTGGAGAACAGCCCGGAACCGGTGCGTAACCGCGTGATGATTTTAGAGCGCAGCGATGAGAAAACGCCTTTTGAGCTCGGCGTGTGCGCACAAAAAAAGCGGCTGTATGAGCCGCTTATCGATGCATTCTGGTCGATTTTGCCCAACCCGGGCCACTAGCCCGCGAGGAAAAAGCGGAATGCCGGATTATGAGTTTCGTCGTGGCAGTCGTAGCCCAGCTCATGCAGTCGGGTTTCAAAATCCGGCTCATGATCGCCCAGCTCAAAGCCCGCCAGTACCCGTCCATAGTCGGTACCATGGCTACGGTAGTGGAACAGAGAGATGTTCCAGTGGGTGCCCAGAGTATGCAGGAACTTAAGCAACGCCCCCGGTGATTCCGGGAACTCGAAGCTAAACAGGCGTTCCTGCAGCGGCTTCGACGGACGGCCGCCGACCATGTAGCGCACGTGGAGCTTGGCCATTTCATCATCGGAGAGATCGACGACGCTATAACCCCCCTCGTGCAGCAGGTCCAGAATCTCTTTGCGTTCTTCCAGGCCGCGGCTCAGGCGAACGCCGACAAAAATGCAGGCATCTTTGGCGTCCGCAAAGCGATAGTTAAACTCGGTGACCGAGCGGCCGCCCAGCAGCTGGCAGAATTTCAGGAAGCTGCCCTTCTCTTCCGGGATCGTCACCGCCAGCAGCGCCTCGCGCTGCTCCCCTAGCTCACAGCGTTCGGAAACGTAGCGCAGGCCGTGGAAATTAACGTTCGCTCCGGACAAGACGTGCGCCAGCCGTTCGCCGCGAATATTGTGCTGCGCGATATATTTTTTCATGCCCGCCAGCGCCAGCGCGCCGGAAGGCTCAGCCACTGCGCGAACGTCTTCAAACAGGTCTTTCATCGCCGCACAGATGGCGTCGCTATCGACGGTGATAATATCGTCGAGATACTCCTGGCAAACGCGGAAAGTCTCATCGCCGATGCGCTTCACCGCGACGCCTTCAGCAAACAGCCCAACGCGCGGCAGGTCCACAGGATGACCGGCTTCCAGCGCCGCCTTCAGGCAGGCTGAATCTTCGGCCTCAACCGCAATCACTTTGATCTGCGGCATCAGCTGCTTGATCAGCACCGCCACGCCCGCAGCCAGACCGCCGCCGCCCACCGGCACGAAAACGCGGTCAAGATGGGCGTCCTGCTGCAGTAATTCGAGCGCCAGCGTGCCCTGGCCGGCAATGACCATCGGATGATCGAACGGCGGGACCCAGGTGAAATTCTGCTGCTGCGCCAGCTCAATGGCTTTCGCTTTCGCTTCATCAAAATTAGCGCCGTGCAGCAGCACTTCTCCGCCAAAGCCGCGCACGGCATCAACCTTGATGTCAGCCGTTGCGGTAGGCATAACAATCAGCGCCTTAACGCCAAGGCGCGAGGCGGAAAACGCCACGCCCTGGGCATGGTTGCCCGCGGAAGCGGTGATCACGCCGCGCGCTTTTTGCGCTTCATTCAGCCCCGCCATCATCGCGTAAGCCCCGCGGAGCTTGAAGCTATGGACCGGCTGCCGATCTTCCCGCTTCACGAGGATGACGTTATCCAGCCGCGAAGAGATTTTTTCCATTTTTTGCAGCGGTGTAATCTGCGCTGCTTCATAGACCGGCGCGCGCAGCACCGCTCTGAGATACTCCGCCCCCTCAGGGGCGGCGGACAGGGGTTGTGACTCGGCCATGATTAACCCCCAAGTTTCGATTTATCGCGTACCGCGCCTTTATCAGCGCTCGTTGCCAGGCTGGCGTACGCACGAAGAGCGAAGGAAACCTGACGCTCACGCGCTTTCGGCGTCCAGGCTTTATCACCCCGGGCTTCCTGCGCTTCACGGCGTGCGGCAATTTCGGCGTCGCTCAGCTGCAGCTGAATACCGCGGTTCGGGATATCAATGGCGATGGTATCGCCGTCTTCGATGATGGCGATATTGCCGCCGCTCGCCGCTTCTGGTGAAACGTGCCCAATCGACAGACCGGAAGTGCCGCCGGAGAAGCGACCGTCGGTGATCAGCGCACAGGCTTTACCGAGGCCCATTGATTTCAGGAACGTCGTCGGATAGAGCATTTCCTGCATGCCAGGACCGCCTTTCGGCCCTTCGTAGCGAATAACCACGACATCGCCCGCGACAACTTTACCGCCGAGGATGGCTTCTACCGCATCATCCTGGCTTTCATACACTTTTGCCGGGCCGGTAAACTTCAGGATGCTGTCATCAACGCCTGCGGTTTTTACGATACAGCCGTTTTCAGCAAAATTGCCATACAGCACGGCAAGGCCACCGTCTTTGCTGTAGGCATGTTCCAGCGAACGAATACAGCCTTCCGCGCGATCGTCGTCCAGCGTATCCCAGCGGCAATCCTGCGAGAACGCCTGGGTGGTACGGATCCCCGCCGGGCCGGCGCGGAACATCGCTTTCACCGCGTCGTCCTGGGTCAGCATCACATCGTAGCGATCGAGCGTTTGCGGCAGGGTCAGGCCGAGGATGTTTTTCACCTCGCGGTTCAGCAGACCGGCGCGATCCAGCTCGCCGAGGATCCCCAGCACGCCGCCGGCGCGGTGAACGTCTTCCATATGATATTTCTGCGTACTCGGCGCCACTTTGCACAGCTGCGGCACTTTGCGCGACAGCTTATCGATATCGCTCATGGTGAAGTCGATTTCCGCTTCCTGCGCCGCTGCCAGCAGGTGCAGAACGGTATTCGTGGAGCCGCCCATGGCGATATCCAGGGTCATGGCGTTTTCAAACGCCGCTTTGCTGGCGATGTTACGCGGCAGCGCGGAGGCATCATCCTGCTCGTAATAGCGTTTGGTCAGCTCGACAATCCGTTTCCCGGCGTTGAGGAACAGCTGTTTACGATCGGCGTGAGTGGCCAGCAGGGAGCCGTTACCCGGCTGCGACAGGCCCAGCGCTTCGGTCAGGCAGTTCATCGAGTTGGCGGTAAACATCCCGGAACAGGAGCCGCAGGTCGGACAGGCGGAACGCTCAACCTGCTCGCTCTGTTCGTCAGAAACCTTCGGGTCCGCGCCCTGAATCATCGCATCGACCAGATCGAGCTTAATGATTTTGTCAGAAAGCTTGGTTTTACCCGCTTCCATCGGGCCGCCGGAGACAAAGATCACCGGAATATTCAGGCGCAGAGAGGCCATCAGCATCCCTGGGGTGATTTTGTCGCAGTTGGAAATGCAGACCATGGCATCAGCACAGTGTGCGTTGACCATGTACTCTACCGAGTCGGCGATCAGCTCGCGGGATGGCAGTGAATAAAGCATACCCCCGTGACCCATGGCGATCCCGTCATCCACCGCGATGGTGTTGAACTCTTTAGCAACGCCGCCCGAGGCTTCAATTTGCTCGGCGACCAGCTTACCCAGATCGCGCAGGTGTACGTGACCCGGTACGAATTGGGTAAAGGAGTTCACAACGGCGATAATCGGTTTACCGAAATCAGCGTCTGTCATCCCGGTTGCGCGCCACAGCGCGCGGGCACCCGCCATATTACGGCCATGAGTGGTGGTGGCGGAACGGTACTTAGGCATGCTTTTACTCCCAGTTTCTGTTAAATGGGGCGCTGCGTGTCGCCCCACTTTTTATACTTATTGGTTAACTTGATCCAACCAGCCCCATTTATCCTCGGTTTCACCGGTGAAGAGGCCAAAGAATGCTTGCTGAATACGCTTAGTCACCGGGCCACAGCGGCCTTCGCCAACCTGAATGCCGTCAACGCTACGCACCGGCGTAATTTCTGCTGCAGTACCGGACATGAAGACTTCGTCCGCCAGGTACAGGGATTCGCGCGACAGTACCTGCTCGCGAACTTCGATATTCAGATCTTTTGCCAGCTTAATGATGGCCTCGCGCGTGATGCCCGGCAGCGCGGAAGAGGTAAACGGCGGGGTAAAGAGCACGCCATCTTTCACTTCAAACAGGTTCTCACCGGCGCCTTCAGAAATGTAGCCGTTAACGTCCAGCGCGATGCCTTCCTGGTAACCGTGTCGACGCGCTTCGCTGCCGACCAGCAGAGAGGAAAGGTAGTTGCCGCCGGCTTTCGCTGCGGTCGGGATCGTATTCGGCGCGACGCGGTTCCAGGAAGAAACCATTGCATCGATCCCCTGATCCAGCGCTTCGGCCCCAAGATAGGCTCCCCATGGGAACGCCGCGATGATCACGTCAGTGGTATACCCTTCTGGCGGGTTGACGCCCATGCCCACGTCACCGACAAAGACCAGCGGACGAATATAGGCGCTGGTCAGGCCGTTTTTACGAATGACTTCACGACAGGCTTCCATCAGCTCATCAACGCTCTGCGAAACCGGGAAACGGTAGATTTTGGCTGAATCATGCAAACGCTGCATATGTTCACGATGACGGAACACCACCGGTCCTTTGTGCGAGTCATAGCAGCGGATGCCTTCAAAAACGGAAGTACCGTAATGCAGCGCATGCGACATAACGTGGACCTTAGCTTCTCCCCAAGGAACCATCTCGCCGTTAAACCAAATGTAATCAGCTTTTTTCGTCGTCATTTTTCTTCCCTTGCGCCTATGCGCGGATTTGTTGTGATGTGGGTTGCTGGATTTCGACGCAGGCAACGTCCACCAGTTTGCTTAATTGACTAAACAGTAATTCGACGGGCCGCTGGCTGGCAACGGTCAATTCGATATTTATATTGCGGGTATCCGCGGCGGTCTCCATATTCATAGCGCAAATCTGAAAGCCACGATGGCGCACCACGCGCAGCACGCGCTCTAAGGTTTCCGGGTTGGAGCGGGCCTGCAAAGCGACCTGATGTTGCATCATGATAATTTCTCCAGCATTTCTGAGTTACTGGCGCCGGGCGGCACCAACGGCCAGACATTCTCAAGCTCATCGATTGAGACATGAAGCAGGTATGGCCCCTGGCTCGAAAGCATGGTGTCGAGAGCCGCTTCAACCTGGTCTTTACGGGTGATATGTTGGCCAGGAATGCCGAAGGCGCTGGCCAAAGTGACAAAATCGGGGTTATCGGTCAGGATCGTTTCGCTATAACGCTCCTGGAAAAACAGCTGCTGCCACTGACGAACCATTCCTAAGCGCTGATTATCCAGCAGCAGGATCTTCAGCGGCAGCTGCTTGCGTTTTACGGTGCCCAGCTCCTGAACATTCATCATGAAGGAGCCGTCACCGGAGATACAGATTACCGTATCGTTCGGGCGCGCGACCTGAGCGCCTACCGCCGCCGGCAGACCGAAGCCCATCGTACCTAAGCCGCTGGAGGTAATGAAATTCTCCGGACGGGTGTAGGTCATATGCTGTGCTGACCACATCTGATGCTGGCCCACGTCGGTGGTCACCACGCTTTCAGGCGGTTTACGATCGGAAAGCTGCTTGAGCAACAGCGGGGCGTAGATACTTTCGCCCGGGTAGTCATAGCGCCATGCATGCTCGGCGCGCAGCTCCGCGTTGCGCTGACGCCAGGCGTCAATGGCCAGCGGCTGCTGCAGGGCCGGCAGCAGCGTATTGAGATCGCCGGTCAGGGCAATATGCGCCTGACGCAGCTTGTTCAGCTCCGCCGGATCGATATCCATATGGATAACTTTGGCATGCGGAGCAAAAGTATTCAGCTTACCGGTCACGCGGTCGTCAAAACGCGCGCCTATCGCAATCAGCAGATCGCACTCCTGTACCGCCAGGTTAGCCGCCTTAGTCCCGTGCATGCCCAGCATCCCCAGGTAATAGGCGTATTCTGCATCAACCGCGCCCAGCCCCTTCAGCGTGCAGGTCGCTGGCATTTGCGTGACCGCAATAAACTCACGCAGGGCGGGAACAGCCTGCGCCATACCGACGCCGCCGCCGATGTACAGCATCGGCTTTTGCGACTGAGCCAGCATCTGCAGCGCTTGCTCAACCTCGGCATAAGGGAAGGCTACGTCATCAGCGACCGTGGAAAAATAGGGGTCGAACTCGCCGGTCGCCAGCTGAATATCTTTCGGAATATCGACCAGCACCGGGCCTGGGCGGCCTGAGTTCGCGACCAGGAAAGCTTCAGCAATGACCCGCGGCAGCTCTTCCAGCGATTGCACCAGGAAGCTATGTTTGGTGCAGGCCAATGATAAGCCCAACACGTCGATTTCCTGAAAAGCATCGGTGCCGATAAGCGGTGCCGCTACCTGGCCGGTAATCGCGACAACGGGAATAGAATCCAGCAGGGCATCCGCCAGGCCGGTGATCAGGTTAGTCGCGCCAGGGCCGGAAGTCGCGATGCAAACGCCCGTTTTACCGGTTGCCCGCGCATAGCCGATGGCCGCCATTGCTGCCCCCTGCTCGTGACGGCACAACAGGTGTTCCACGCCGCCGTCATACAACGCATCGTAAACCGGCATAATCGCGCCACCCGGATAGCCGAAAACCGTATCGACTCCCTGTGTCCGCAAAGCATGTACCACCCACTGCGCGCCATTCATAGTTACTTCCCCGCTATAGATCGGCAGAAACAGAATTTTATGCTGATATTCATTCTCTGCTCCCCGCTTATCATTTTTAAGTTATAAAAAAACCCCCGGACCTTTCGGTGCGGGGGTCTTAGTTCGTTAAGGCTTGATTTCTATGCCTTTCCTCGTCCAAGTGCTGCCCCGCACGGTGGGATAATAATCACCACCACGCTAATCACGACCAGGCTAATCACTCGTAGAAGGGCTGTCATTTTATGTACTTTCTGGCTTCTTGTTCGAAGGAATACCTAAAGAGGTATCACAGACATCACGTTAAATACAAGATTTTTTTATGGTTCGTTTTCTGATCACGCTAACAATTTCCAGTAAAACAATTGTTTTTAATGAGAAAAATATAAAGTGAAGATATTTCAATTTATCGCGTTGCCCTATGGCTTTTTACCCCCACCGTCTTGCCCTGGCGGCAACCTGCGAGCCGGATTCAATAACGAAAAGTATGTAACGATCTGCGGTGAATTATTCGGAACGTGGAGCGTAAAATGCAGTTCCTGCGGATGACTAATGGCGATGCTGCCGACATGATGCCCACACTCAGGAGGCACTATGTCACTCGCTATTGTCTACACGCGGGCCGCTCTCGGTATCAGCGCCCCGCTTATTACTATTGAGGTTCATATCAGCAGCGGCCTTCCAGGTCTGACTATGGTTGGGCTACCGGAAACAACCGTCAGGGAGGCTCGTGACCGGGTACGCAGCGCAATAATTAACAGTGGCTACACCTTTCCGGCGAAAAAAATCACCATTAACCTCGCGCCTGCCGATTTGCCAAAAGAAGGAGGACGGTACGATTTACCTATCGCTCTCGCGCTTCTGGTCGCCTCCGAACAGCTGGAGGCTCCCGGACTGAATCAATACGAGTTTATCGGCGAGCTCGCGCTTACAGGAGCCCTACGCGGCGTTCCCGGCGCTATCTCCAGCGCAATGGAGGCCATCAGGGCCGGACGGCAGATTATTGTTGCCGAAGATAACGCGGCCGAAGTGGGGCTTATTGGCGGCAGCGACTGCCTTGTCGCCGGACACCTGCAGGAGGTCTGTGCCTTTGTGGCGGGACAGCATCCGCTCCCTCCTCCCGTGGCAGCAGCAGAAGAGGCGCAGGAAACACGCCATGATTTACGTGACGTCATTGGCCAGCAGCAGGGCAAGCGCGCGCTGGAAATCGTCGCTGCCGGCGGGCATAACCTGCTGTTAATCGGTCCCCCAGGAACAGGGAAAACGATGCTTGCCAGCCGGTTGCCTGGATTACTGCCTCCATTAACCAATCAGGAGGCGCTTGAAAGCGCTGCGATTCTCAGTCTGGTGAGTACCAATTACGCGACCACCCGATGGCGCCACAGGCCGTTTCGCGCGCCGCATCACAGCGCCTCGGTCGCGGCAATGGTCGGCGGTGGCGCCATACCCGCGCCCGGCGAGATCTCGCTGGCCCATAATGGGGTGCTGTTTCTTGACGAGCTGCCGGAGTTTGAACGCAGGGTGCTGGATGCCCTGCGCGAGCCAATTGAGTCTGGAAAGATTCATATTTCTCGCACCCGAGCAAAAATTGACTATCCGGCGCATTTCCAGCTGATTGCCGCCATGAATCCCAGCCCGACCGGACATTATCAGGGTCATCACAATCGCGCCTCTCCCGAGCAGACGCTGCGCTATCTGGGACGGCTGTCCGGCCCCTTCCTTGACCGCTTCGATCTCTCTTTGGAAATACCGCTGCCGCCGCCCGGAGTACTCAGCCAGCAAGGTGGTGGTGGAGAGGACAGCGCGACGGTCCGCCGAAGGGTTCTTGCCGCGCGTGAGAGGCAGCTGGAGCGACAGAACAAGCTCAACGCTGATTTAGATAATAGTGAGATGAAAACCTGGTGTCCGTTGAATAAGAACGACGCCATCTGGCTTGAACAGACCCTGACGCAGCTGGGACTCTCTATACGGGCCTGGCAACGGTTGCTTAAGGTGGCGAGGACTATCGCGGATATAAAACACGAGCCGCGCATTGAACGCCATCATCTGCAGGAGGCGCTAGGCTATCGGGCGATAGACCGGATGTTGAACCACCTGCAGAAACTTATGGCATAAAAAAAGGGCTTTCGCCCTTTTTCTTAATCATCGCTTTCAGTGTAATCTTCAGCGCCTTCTACCTGCGGTTTACCGCCGGAGAGCGTATGGAAACGCTTAGGTCGCTTAATACGCGCCATGTATTTAATCCACACGCGCTCCACTTCTGTTACCGGCTCACGCTCACCGCGGCATACCGAAACAAACTGTTTTTCATCTTCAGTGACAGGTTCGCGTTTACCCAGTTCCAGTTCGTTAAAGGCATAACCATGCTGTTCCAGCAGTTGCGCCTCTTTGATGGTGAAATCACCATGACGGGAGAACCCGCGCGGATAATTTTTATTATCGAAAAAACGATTAGTCGTCATAAAGCTTTCCGCCATCCTACACGCTCCTGATTCTTTGGCCGAGCTATTTATGGCGCGGAGTATTAGTTACGCTTGACAGAGTGTAAAACAAAAGATTTAAATCATTACGACAAATAATTTTGCGGAGAAGAGTGTGGATACGGAATTGCTCAAAACTTTCCTTGAGGTGAGCAGAACTCGCCACTTTGGGCGAGCAGCGGAGGCGCTTTACCTGACGCAGTCAGCAGTTAGCTTTCGTATTCGCCAGCTGGAAAATCAGCTTGGCGTTAACCTTTTTACCCGTCATCGCAACAATATCCGTTTGACCCCAGCCGGAGAGAAGTTGCTACCCTATGCTGAAACCCTGATGAATACCTGGCAGGCCGCGCGTAAAGAGGTTGCCAACTCCTCCCGACACAATGAGTTTTCGATTGGTGGCAGCGCATCTCTTTGGGAGTGCATGCTTAATGGATGGCTGGGGAAACTGTACAGGGAGCCCTATAACCTGCAGTTCGAGGCCCGTATTGCCCAGCGTCAGTCGCTCGTCAAGCAGTTGCATGAACGACAGCTTGATCTGCTGATCACGACAGAATCGCCGAAGATGGATGAGTTAAGCAGCCAGTTGCTCGGTAATTTCACCCTAACCCTTTATTGCGCTGCGCCGGTTAAAAACAAAAGCGAATTGAACTACCTGCGCCTGGAATGGGGGCCGGATTTTCAGCAAAATGAAGTCGGATTGATTGGTAGTGATGACGTACCTTTGCTCACCACCAGTTCCGCTGAACTGGCGTACCAGCAGCTCGCCCCTCTCAATGGCTGTACGTGGCTACCAACGCACTGGGCAAAGGGTAAAAACGCTCTTCACGCGGTAACGGATGGCACCACGCTTTCGCGCCCGCTGTACGCCATCTGGCTACAAAACAGTGATAAACAGGCGCAGATCCGTGAGATTCTGAAAACCAGCATCCTGGAATAAGCGCACCTCTCCAGGGACGGAGGGTATTGAGAGATCGTCACGATAGGGAATTTCAGGCAAAAAAAATCCTTTGCCGAAGCAAAGGATCATTATATGGCAGGGGCGGAGAGACTCGAACTCGCGACACCCGGTTTTGGAGACCGGTGCTCTACCAACTGAGCTACGCCCCTAAATACTGCTTATTATTAAGCCTGCTAGTTAAGCAGGCTTAATTTTCTAATAAGTGGCGGAACGGACGGGACTCGAACCCGCGACCCCCTGCGTGACAGGCAGGTATTCTAACCGACTGAACTACCGCTCCACCGAATTTCTCTACAACAACCGGTTTATTGCCCCGGTTTACTGCTAATTTGATGCCTGGCAGTTCCCTACTCTCACATGGGGAGACCCCACACTACCATCGGCGCTACGGCGTTTCACTTCTGAGTTCGGCATGGGGTCAGGTGGGACCACCGCGCTGTTGCCGCCAGGCAAAT
>OLIJ01000109.1_pt1 | contig 51865 bp, 11 predicted proteins | sample 1609731 | NCBI WGS metagenome assembly OLIJ01 (sample SAMEA4350159, study PRJEB24818) | metagenome | biome: human; feature: gut; material: faeces | place: Denmark | collected 2013-09
GAAATACATTATTATAATAACTACATATAAATAATCATAAAAGCTGTACATACATAGATTAGACTGAACGGCTTTGATGTCAAAACGAATGTAACATCAAGGGTAGTTCAAAAATCGATTATGTGTGTACAGCTTTTTGTGTTTTGGTTTTAGTGTGTTTGTGTGAAAGTAGTCATAGGACTACCAAAAAGGACCTTATTATTTTTCAAGTTTTTCTACCAAGCGTTTTATTGTTTCTTGTAGATCTTTATTTTGAGTTTCTAATGCTTGTACGCGTTGTTCTAGTGCGTTATAAGAGGCAGGAGACATAGCAGTAGACAAAGATTTTCCTGGTCTATAGGTGATACCTACATTGGCCATAACGTGATTGTTCATCGTAAACCCTGTGGTGAGTAAAAGATTATCTTTGTGGTAATAGCCTATACCTAAAGCTACTGCATTTGCATTTTTATAATGACCGTAGCCAGCCATGTATTGAACGCGATTATCTGGATCATATGGTAATGGATGTAATGCAGCTAATGCAGCGGCACGAGCATCACCTTTATTGGATTCCGATTCGACACGTTGCACCTCTTGAGATACATGTTGTACAGATTTTTCAATGGTGCTGATAGAATTATTAAGTTGTTGACTTGTACTTTTACCAAGGGTATCAATCATTTGATGAACGCCGTAGAGTTGGGATCCGTTGACCGCATCTGTAGAGGTAGCACTCACGCGACCTGCTGCGAGATTGGTGATGGTCCGTTCCTTGCCCTTAGCCCCTACGGATACTGTTGATACAGGGGCGGTGCCGGCATAGTTGACAGTAGTACCATTTTCAAAGGTATGGCTTGCTGTACCGACTACATCGCCGTCAGTGGAATCATTGCCGAGGACAACTCCGTTTTTTAAAGAGGTAGTTACATTATTACCGAGAACAAAGGTATTTTCTCCCGAAATATGGTTGTAATTACCTATAGTGTAAGAATTGGCCGCATCAATAGCTGTTTTACCGTATTGGCCTTGACCGAATACGCCAGATGCAGTCGCTTTTTCAGATAGTGTGTTATAAGAGCCTACGGCCAAACCTTTCGCGGCATTTACATTCACATAATGCCCTACGGCAAGGTCGAATTGACCGTTTACTGTTGAATTCGAGCCGATGGCTACAGAATTGCTGGCCTTACTGTTAGCACCTTGGAAATTACCAATCCACACGTTTTTATCACCTGCGGAGTTTTCCCCTGATTGAGTCCCCATGACAATGGAGTTCGTCAACTGGCTTGCATTACCTGCGGCGAAACCGACGGTTACGTTAAAATCGCCAGTACTGCCTCGGAAGGACTTCGCCCCAAGGTTGATATTGCCGCCGCCTGATGAGCCGGCCCCAGCAGCTGCACCTAAGGCTATGTTATTACCTTGCGCATTAACATTCTTACCCTTGCCGTTCGCCGCACCGGCATTCTCACCGAGGGTGATGTTGCCGCCTGTTCCTGCGGTGAAAGTTTGACCTTCCTTGCCGATGTTACCGTTGTTATCAACGATATTGACCGGCGCCGCATAAACTGAGGCGGACAAAGCTACCATTACAACACTTGCTAATACAAAACGTTTCTTACTCATCGTATACACTCCTTTGTGTACAAACAAACTTTCACAAAACTTTCATAAAAAGACTTACATGGCTACTATAATACCAAAAAGGTATATTGTAAATAGAATATTCACATAATTCCAATAAATATACAATATATTCTATAGGTATTTATAGTTAATAAGAAACCTTTGACACATATTTATAAAATTTAAATATTTATTTATTCTATAAATTGTATTCTAGCATTTTATATGTATACATTGCATTCTATATGCATTGACAAGCCTCTATATATTTATATAAAATAGAAATAATTTCATGTTTTGTTCATGATAAAATCATGAGTCATCGACGTGTGTAATCGTGTGTAATTAAGTATTAAGTACATAAATAAGTACGTAAATAAGTACGTAATTAAGTGCATAATGAGAAGTGTGTTTGTACGTAAGAGTGTGTAATGAAATATATAATCGTGTTGATGAGTGCCCTTTGCATGTTTGTTATGCCCGTATCGGGGGAGCAGGTAAATAAAGTAGAGCAGCCAATGCAGGGGACTACGGTAAAACAAGTTCATAGTGAAAGTAAGACCGTATTATCTGACGACTTAGATACATTCCATGTCAATTCGTCTCATACTCCAGATCATGTCATCGGTCAGGGCGGATTGGAGATGCCGGACTCAACGGATAAAAAGACGACTCGCTATTCCGATACGGATGCGGTCAACTCTGCGTTGCAGGCGGTAGTTATGACTGGCGTTCATTCCGCAATGCACGGATCGAAGGCGAAGCCATGGATGCAGAGAACTTTCGTGTCATTGCGCTTTCAGAAAAACTGGAAGCCCTTGTACGGTGTGGAAACATTGCAGCCGTTAGGTCATTATGATGAGACATCTCGCCATGTTTGGTTTACTCAGGAGCGATTGGCGAATGCAGCGGATACAGGAACGACGGCGAATGTGGGCATCGGCTATCGCCGAGTTGCAGCGAACGATGAACACTATTACGGTGGCAATCTGTTTTATGATCATCGGTTCAGAGGCAATCACGGTCGCATGAGTGTTGGGCTAGAGTACGTGTCGGGGATTGGTGCGTTTCGCATGAACTGGTATCGCGGTGTGTCTGGCGAGCGTTCCCTTGATGGTGCGACACGCATGGAAAATGTATCTAACGGATATACTGCGGAGTACGGGACTAGCTTCAAGAATGCCCGTTGGGCGCGCGTGTATATGGAGGCCTATCGTTGGCAGTTGCGGCGCAGTGCGGATAAGCATGGCTTGCGCATCGGCACGGAGTTGCAGCTCACGCCGAGAATTTCCGTGGACATGGGCTACAACAAGCCGGAGCATGAGCACGGCAGTCCGTACGGTAAAATCATGTTCCGTCTAGCCGGTGTCGATACGGCTTGGTTCGGTGGTAACCATCGATTGGATACAAAAACATCGGTTCGTGCTAATATGTTGGAAAATGTGCGTCGTCAACATACGGTGCACGTTGATTGATAGATTGATATATATATTTATTATTTTGATAAAAGCCGCATAAGAATCTATATTTATTTTTTAGATAAAAGCAACATAAGGAACTGTTTTATAGTATCAGATGATTGTCATTTGATATGAAAAGACAGTTCCTTTTTTATACATTAATTCATAAAAATTTATTTTGTTTACAAAATAAAAAAAGAGTGGCACAATGTTCATGAAGATATAATGAAGAATTAGTTACGCGTGGAATTCATTGGGGAATGGAGAGGATAAAATGAGTAAGCGTAAACTTATATTATCTGTGTTGATTAATGGTGTGTTGTTATCGAGCCTATATGTGGCCGGAGCGGTGGATGTGGCACCGGGCAGCGGGAACGGTGTAGCTATCGGTACGGGTAGTAATGCACCGAAGGCAGAAAACGTAGCCATTGGCAAAGGGGCTACTATAGCGTATTCGGGTGGTGTCGGACAGCCGTCCACAGGTGATATTGTAATTGGTGGAAAGGCACATATTAATAATTATATTGATCAAGGTGGCGGCATTGCCATAGGTGCGAATTCATTCGTCGAAAATATGGTAGGCGGAATGGAAAGAGCGTTTGATTTTAATCAGGCTGGATATAAAAATTTTTTGGGTACACCTTACGGGCTCCCAAAAAATCCTGAAAAGATGGTAACCGGAATGGCTATTGGTCAAAACACCTATGCTCGTTCTGGCAGTATTATGTTGGGGACCCATAATTATAAAGGAAAATTAGGTGATGTGGATGTAGATAGTTCTAATACCAAAAATAATAATGGACATTTATTTTCCACAACTATAGGAGCAAATAGTTATTCTAATGGTTTGTTTTCTTCTATTGTAGGGGCTTATTCGATTGCCTCTTCAGGTTATCCTACCACTACCGCTGATGCCACTAAGAATTTTGGTGCTACTATTACAGGGTCTTTAAATAGTATTGAATCGGCAAGTGCTAGCTCTCAATACTCTGGTGTTGCAAATAGTATCGTAGGCACGGCCAATCGGACCTTTAACTCCAATGGGTCTCTCGTATTTGGTGCTGGCAATGAAATAACGAATTCTGTAACTCGTATCTCAGCGCCAAGTTCGGGAGGTAATTCCGCTAAGGAATTAGCTGAGACATTACGTTCTGCAGTTAAAAATTCTAATGGTGGCGGTTCTACTATGGCATTTGGTAGCGGCAATAAGGCGGATTATACACTTCGGTCTGCACTTATGGGTGTCAATAATACATTGACTGGCTCCCAAAACAATGAAAGTACGAATACCATGTTGACGGGCTTTCACAATACGGCGGATAAGGTGTCTAATACGACCGTAATAGGGTCTGAAAATACGGTGACTAATTCTAAGAATAGTCTTGTGATGGGGGATAATCGTGAGGTGAAAGATGCCAATCATGCGGTTCTCATCGGTTCTACAGACAGCAAGACTACGACATCTGTTAATAATGCGGTCGCTGTTGGACATAATACGAATGTAACCGTAGAGGGTGGTGTTGCATTGGGCAGTGAATCGAAGGCTACTGTAGCGGCTGGATCTGTTGGGTATGATCCGAGCACAAAAGCACAGTCCACGAATACAGATTCTACTTGGAAGGCGACTAAATCAGCCGTATCTGTCGGTGATGCAAATAACAATATTACGCGTCAGATTACATCCGTAGCAGCCGGCACAAAGGATACGGATGCGGTGAATGTGGCACAGCTCAAAAAGTTGCAAAATCAAGTGAATGCGACTGGCTCCACTACCGTCAGCGCAGGTAAGCATATTAATGTGACAACTACGACGAACGGAACGACCAAAGATTATAAGGTAAGCCTATCTGACGATATAACAAACCAGATTACAAATAACACAACAAATATTAACAATATACAAGGTGATGTGACCAACATTAAACAGAATGTAACGAATATTCAAGGTGACATTACTAATATCAAGCAGGATGTAACCAATATGGGGCGGAATGTAGCTCGTCTCGATAAAAAGGTCAACAAATCTGTGGCCGGAGCGGCTGCACTTGCCGCCTTGCATCCATTGGATTTTGATCCTGATGCAAAATGGGACTTTGCTGCTGGGTATGGCCACTACCATGATGGCAACGCCGCTGCATTGGGGGCTTTTTACAGACCGAATGAGGACTTGCAATTTAGTGTAGGATCTACTGTCGGTAATGGTGAAACCGTTGTGAATGCCGGTATGTCTGTGAAAGTAGGTGCTCACAGTAATGTATCTCGTTCTCGTGTAGCCATCGGTAAGGAAGTTTTGGAACTTAAGAAAACTGTAGCGGTACAAAATGCGCAGATTCAAAAGTTGACAGCTCTTTTGAATGGATTGGCCGGAACGAATATGAAAGCAGACCGCAGCACATTATTCCCTGATGTGCCGAATAATCACTGGGCATATGCGGCGGTTAGCGATCTATCTCGACGTGGTCTTGTAGAAGGCTATCCTGATGGTACATTCGGAGGAGACCGTATGTTGACCCGTTATGAATTTGCTCAAATTGTGTACCGAGCTATTCAAAACGGCGTTGTCGTCGATGATCGACTCGTATCTGAATTTGGTTCTGAAATGGCGTTATTCCGTGTGGATACTATTGCCAAGAATCATGAAGGACAACCAACTATTGAACGTGTAAGGGTCAATAAAAAATAGAATACTTATATATATGATTTATATTGTGAAAGCCGAGGCTCTAGGGCCTCGGCTTTTTCGTGTATCTGTAGGTGATAATTTTTCTGTATATAAAATTATCTTATCTATGAAAGTACTAAACTGAAAAGTCTAAAAATATGAAATTGATTACGTAATTACAATAATCGTTATATTCCGATATGTGGATTTATCGTAAATTTTGATAGGAAAGATGAAGATTTTATTTCTTAAAATTAAAAAGTATTAAAATAGAAATAAATAAATGACAAAAATGAAGAAAAGATGAAAAAGTTGTTTACAAGATAGAAATTTTTTGATATTGTATTGCCGTGGATGAGTATATGATGAAGAATCATGAATAATTATAGTATTCAGATCGTAATTTGGAATACTAATATTTGGTGTAAGAAGTGTAGATGATAATTAATCTTTATACTTCTTCTTTTTATTATCTTTGCAATATTATGCAACACAAGTGGTGTGTTTTACTGAGTTTTCGGTAAGAAAGGATAATCATGAATCGAATTTATAATGTTATTTGGAGTAAGACAAAAAAATGCTACGTTGTAGTATCTGAAATTGTAAAAACAGGTGGCGGTAAGGTGAAATCCGTACAAAACGGTACAACCTGGGCACGCATGAGTGCAATCATGGCGGTGGCTGCATTATTAATGGGTGGTAATATTACTACAGTTAATGCTGCTACATATACTGCTATGACGATTAATGATGTAAATGGCGCTGGTTATGCTACTGGTAATGTAGTTTATAGTGAAGGTAGTTATTTATACAATTATCAAAACCCTGGGAACCTGACACCATTTGATAACAGTCATTTGTACAATGGTACAGATAGAGGTAACTATACAGAAAATAGTTTTGCTGGCATTGCTATCGGTAAAAATACAAATATTCAGGAAGCTGGTAATCCAACTTATTATTCCGGTTTAGCTATCGGTAACTATGCTCAGGCCACAGGTGGTATTTCTTTTGCTTTAGGTCATTATGCTCAGGCTTTATCACCATCTGCTATGGCTCTTGGTACAGCTACAAAGGCGAGCGGATTTAACTCCTTGGCTATGATGCGTCAATCTGCCGCAGAAGGTGAGTTCTCCACAGCATTGGGTACTGCATCCTGGGCAAAGGGTAATGGTAGTTTTGCCATGGGTTACTCCGCTACAGCAAAAGCGGATCAATCTATCGCAATTGGTGCGGCAGAAACTATAAAATTACCTGGTCAACAACATGGTACTCCAAGTGCTAAATATAATGGCGATGGTAATACCGTAACAGAAGGGGCTCGTTCTCTTGCTTTCGGTACAAAAGCTCGTACTGCAGTTGGTGCAGATGATTCTATGGCATTCGGTTCTTCATCCAGTACTGGTGGCGCTAATGCGGTAGCTATGGGTTATAGTGCTAATGCTAGTGCAGAGAATGCCTTTGCTATCGGTAATACGGCGCAATCATCCGCACAAAATGCGGTAGCGATGGGTAAAAGTGCCAATGCAAGTGGTGTAAGCAGCTTTGCCATGGGTAGTAGCTCTAATGCTGCTGGTGCTGATGCTATCGCTATGGGTAGTTCTTCCCAAGCTAAATTATCGAACTCTATCGCATTAGGTGGTAATGCAAAATCCTTGGGTGCTGATGCGCTTGCACTTGGCGGTGCGGCTAATGCCTCTAAAGATGGTGCCATTGCAATCGGTAAAGAAGCGAAAGCAAACAATACTAATACGACAGCTATCGGTCTTGGTGCTACTGTTACAGGTACTAACTCCATGGCTATCGGTACAAATGCCGTTGCAGAATCTAATAACTCCTTGGCATTGGGTACTGGTACGGAAGTAAGAGGTGCCTTGGTTAATGGTTTCTCTGCTTTCACTAACCAACAAAATAATAATATTGCAAACGGTGTAGTTGCGGTAGGTAACGTAGGTTCTGAACGCCGTATCATCAACGTAGCAGGTGGTGAAAACGATACTGACGCAACAAATGTAAAACAATTAAAATTTGTAAACAGTAACTTGGCAAAATCCATTGCTGGTCCTACTTATACGGGCTATGAAGCGAATGGTTCTACATATAAAGCGCCTGATTTCAATATCAAGAACAGCACTTATCATACGGTAAAAGAGGCTGTTGAAGCGGCGCAAACGAATTTCTTCAGTGCTAAAGGCACATCTGCCGATGCGAACTACGATAACACAGGTGCTACAGGCAATAATGCAACAGCAGCCGGTGTACGTACTTCCGCAGCAGGTAATTTCGCGACAGCTGTCGGTGCTGATGCGACTGCAGCTAATACGAACAGTACTGCTATCGGTTATAAAGCTAAATCCAGTGTAGATGACGGCGTTGCATTGGGTGCGAATTCCGTTGCTTCCGTTGCATCAGGTAAAGCAGGTTATAATGTTAAAACTGCAGACAGCCGTACAAACGGATATAGCGGATTGACTGGCGCTGCGTTGACATCCACTATGGGTGCGGTGTCCGTAGGTGATGGCGGTACAAAAACTCGTCAAATCACAAACGTGGCTGCAGGTACTGCGGATACTGATGCTGTTAATGTGGCACAATTGCGCAATGTTAACTTGAAAGTAGCTGGCAACAGCGGTAACAATGACGTTTTATTGGACAACCAAACATTGACTGTAAAAGGCGATGGTTCTTATGTTACGACATCTGTTAACAACCAAACAATTGATGTGACGTTGACTGATGCTACTAAGAACAAGATTGACAATGCGGCAAATAAAGACTTGTCCAACATTACAGACGGCGGTAAATCCGTTATTCGTGATGAAGCGCAAAAAGCAGTAAAAGTTGTTGCTGGTAAAAACACAACGATTACAGAAGGTACTGATGGTACATATAAAACATATAAAGTTGACGTAGATGCTCCTGATTATCAATTAGTTGAAAACAGCAGTGCTGCTGATAAAGCTTACACTGTATCTGGCAATAAAGTTGACTTGACTGTACAAGATGCTAAAAATCCTGCGAATAAGAAAACTGTAACTATTAAGGATATTGCGTCTAAAACAGAACTTGATAATACAAAAACAGAGCTTATTAATAAAGGCTTGAAATTCGATGCTGATAATGGCGGCGAAAAAACAAATAAATTAGGCTCCAAGGTAACAGTAGCTGGTGATGGTACTAACATCAACACTACAATTACACAAACTGGCGACGATACAACAATTAAGGTTGCATTGGGTCAAGACATCAATGTTAATACGGTAACTGCTACAAGAACTGTAAAAGCTGGTACTGCTACTATGGGTACCCAATCTGTAACAGATAACAAAAGTGCTGCTCAGAACGGTAACTTTGTATCCGGTTTGGACAATAAAAATTGGACATTAACTGATCCTGCCTATGTATCTGGCCGTGCGGCAACAGAAGATCAACTTAAGATTGTTAGTGATGCTGTGAAAGCGGCTAACGCAAGTGCTTCTGATTATCGTTTAATCGCTAATCCGAACAATGCGGCAGATGGTTCTTATAAGGTTGATAACAATAAAGTTGATTTGCAAGTGAAAGACGAAAAATCCGGTACGGTTAACACTGTAACAATCAAGGATCTTGCGTCTAAAACAGAGCTTGATAAAGTAAAAGATCGTTCTGTGAAATACGATGGTAATACAGGTCATGACACAGTAACATTAGAAGGTGCTAACGGTACAAAAATTACTAACTTGAAAGATGGTAACGTAGCGGCTGGTTCTAAAGATGCTGTAAACGGCGGTCAATTACATCAAGTTAAGCAGGATCTTGGTGACCAAATCACAAATACCAAGAATGAATTAAACAATAAGATTGATACAACTAAACAAGATCTTATTGATAAAGGTTTGAAATTCGACGCTAATACAGGTGGTGAAAAAACAAATAAATTGGGCTCCAAAGTAGCAGTTAAAGGGGATAACTCTAATATCATTACGGAAATCTCTCAAGATGCTAACGGCGATAGCACAATTGATGTGAAACTTGGTAAAAACCTTAATGTAGAAACGATTACTGCAACTGGTGCAAACGGTAAGGACGGTAAAATCGGCATCAACGGTAAAGACGGTGTAACAACTAACATTTCCGTTACTCGTGACGGTCAACCTGGTGTAGATGGTGCTCCTGGTACAACTACAACACGTATTACATACCAAAAACCTGATGGCTCTAACGAAGAAGTGGCAACCTTGAACGACGGCCTCAAATTCAAAGGCGACATGGGTGCTACATCCAATGTTAAGCTTAACAAACAAGTGGACATCAACGGTGGTGTAACAAGCGCTTCTGATCTTGCTACAGGCAATAATATCGGTGTTACTTCTGCGGCTGTTGGCGCTGATGGCAATGCAAAATTACAATTGCAATTGGCGAAAAACTTGACTGGCTTGCAATCCGTAACGGCATCCGACACTGTGAAAGCAGGCACTGCCACTGTAGGTAATCATACGGTAGCAGATAACAAAGGTGCTAACCAAACTGGTAACTTTGTAACAGGTTTAGATAATACATCTTGGAATATTGCAGATCCTGTATATGTACCAAACCGTGCAGCTACTGAAGAACAGTTAAAAACAGTTAGTGATGCTTTGAAAGCGGCTAATGCAAGTTCTACGGATTATCGCTTAATTGCTAATCCGAACAACGCCGTAGACGGTTCCTATAAGGTTGAAAACAATCAAGTAGACTTGAAGGTAAAAGACGAAAAATCCAGTGATGTTAAAACTGTAACAATTAAGGATATTGCGTCTAAAACTGAACTAGATAATGTAAAAGATCGTTCCGTAAAATATGACGGTAACACAGGCCATGACACAGTAACTTTGGAAGGTCCTAACGGTACAAAAATTACTAACTTGAAAGACGGTAACGTAGCGGCTGGTTCTAAAGATGCTGTAAACGGCGGTCAATTACATGATGCTAAAAATGAACTTATTAATACAGGTCTTAAATTTGATGCTAATGTAGGCGGCGTACAAACTAACAAGTTAGGCTCCACGGTTACAATTCAAGGTGAAGGTACTGCTGCTGACGCTGATTATAGCGGTGAAAATCTTAAAACTTTCATCAATCAAGATGCGGCAACAGGCAATACGACTATTGACGTGAAGATGAACAAAAACCTTAAGGCTGAATCTGTAAAGGTTGGCAAAAATGGTAAGGACGGCGTAGCTATTACAGGTCCTGACACAGCAAACGGTACAGACGGCAAGGTAGCTGTGACTGATAAAAACGGTAAAGAAGCAGTTTCTATTTCCGGTAAAGACGGCGTAGGCCACATTGGCTTGACAGGCCCTGCTGGAACGAACGGCATGAACGGTACTAATGGTATCGACTTATCCGTGAAACCTGGTTACGATGATCCTGCTACTGGCGTTAAAGGTGAAAAAGGTGTAGACGGTACAAACGGTCTTACTCGTATCGTTTACAAAGACGGCAACGGCGAGCATCAAGTTGCGACTATGGAGGACGGTTTACAATTCACTGGTAACAATTCTAGTACTGTGAATAAACAAAAATTGAATTCCTTGGTGAAAGTACAAGGTGAAGGTGTAACTGAAGCTGAGTCTACTACATTCAAGAGCGCATCTGGCAACATCAATGTAAAAGCTGATGGCACTGACAAATTGGAACTTCAATTGGCGAAAGACCTTAAAAATCTTGATTCCGTAACAGCCGCTAAGACTGTGAAAGCAGGCGGTGCTACTATGGGTGGTCAAACTGTTAACAACACAGCTGGCGACAGCGAAACAGGCAACTATGTAACAGGCCTTGATAACAAAGATTGGGATGCAGATAAGATCGTATCCGGTCGTGCCGCAACAGAAGATCAATTGAAAAAAGCGTTGGATGCTCAAAGTGCTAACTCCACTGACTATCGTTTGATTAAGAATCAAGCGGCAGGCTCCAATGGAGACTACACTGTGGATGCGAACGGCGATGTAGCGTTGACTGTACAAGATAAGAATCATCCAGATCAAACAGAAACCGTTACCATCAAAGACGTTGCTTCTAAATCCAAACTTGATAAATTGAATGACCGTGCTGTTAAATATGATTTGGACCCTACTGGTAATCCTGATAAATCCAAGGTAACTTACGAAGGTCCTGCCTATAACAACAAACAAGGTGGCACTCACGTAACGAATGTGGCATATGCTACAGGCAACGATGGCAGCGAAGCGGTTAATGTGGACTACTTAAATGACAAAATCAAAGATAGTGCGGACGCATTGACTAATAAAGGTTTGAAATTCAATGCTAATGTAGGCGGCGAACAAACTAATAAACTTGGTTCTACTATCACTGTTCAAGGTGAAGGTAAAGCTGATGATGCTGACTACAGCGGTGAAAATATTAAAACTTTCATCAACCAAGACAATAAAGGTAACACGACTATCGACGTGAAGATGAATAAAAACCTTAAGGCTGAATCCGTGAAGGTTGGCAAAGACGGTAAGGACGGCGTGTCCATTACAGGTCCTGACAACGGTACAGACGGCAAGGTAGCTGTTACTGGTAAGGACGGAAAAGAAGCTGTATCTATTTCTGGTAAAGACGGCGTAGGTCACATCGGACTTAACGGTAAAGACGGCCGTAGCGCTGATATTTCTGTTGAAAAAGGTGATCCGGACCTCAACGGTAACGAAATCACTCGTATTAAATACACTGATGAAAATGGTAAGACACATCAAGTGGCAACCAAGGATGATGGTATGGCATATGGTGGTGACAACGGCGACGTTATCAAGAAAAAACTTAATGAACAATTGGACATTAAGGGCGGCGTAACAAACGAAGATGATTTGACTGAAAACAATATTGGTGTTATCAGCAAAAATAATATCCTCAATGTTCGTTTGGCAAAAGACCTTAAAGACTTGAACTCCATTACTTTCAACAACGGAGCTAATGGTGCAAATGGTAAAACCGTTGTAAACGGCGAAGGCATGACTATTAAAGATGCAGCAGGTAATCCGTTGACAGCTGTTACAAAAGACGGCGTGAAGATTACTGATGGTCCTTCCATGACGAAAGACGGCATCGATGCAGCTGATAAGAAGATCACTAATGTAGCTGATGGTACTATTGGCGCTGGTAGCAAGGACGCTGTAAACGGCGGTCAATTGCATACAGCTATTGAAGACATCAAATCCACAGGCTTCGGTCTTAAAGCAGAAGACGGTAACTCCGTGAAGAAACCTCTTGGCGAAACAATTGACCTAAAAGGTGACGGTAATATCAAAACTTCTGTTGATAACGGTGCTATCAAGATGGCCTTGAACGATAAGATCACTCTTGGTCAAGACCCAGCAAAACAAGTTAAGATTGACGGTTCCGAAGGTACTGTTACAGCCGGCAATGGCGATAAAGAAGTTAAGTTGGATGGCTCTGCAGGAACGATTACAGCCGGTAAAGGTGATAATCAAGTTAAAATCGACGGCAACGACGGTTCTGTAACGGCAAATACTGTGAAAGCCGGCGATGTAGTTGTAGGCAAGCAAACTTCTGACGGTAAAGAAGGCAACTTCGTAACAGGTTTGGATAACAAAACTTGGAATCCTGAAAACCCTGTAGCAGTTCCTGGTCGTGCCGCAACAGAAGACCAATTGAAAGCTGTTAATGACGACTTCAATAATAAAGCAAGAACAGGCCGTGTATTCCAAGGTGACCAACCTGGCGATAGCGGTAAAGTGGTTCGTGGTTTGGGAGATACTATGAACCTTACTGGTGGTGCTGATGTGAACCGTTTGGCAGACAACAATATCGGTGTTGTGAAAAACGCTGCTGGTGATGGTTATAACATCAAGTTGGCGAAAGACTTGAAAGGTCTTGAGTCCGTAACTACTACAGATGCTGCTGGTAATACGACTGTTATGAACGGTGGCGGCATGACAATTACACCTGCTCAAGGTAATGCTGTAAGCCTTACTAAAGACGGCCTCAATAACGGTGGTAATAGAATTACTAATGTAGGCCCTGGTGTAGATGGCACTGATGCGGTTAATGTAAATCAATTGAGTAGTGCTATGCGTAGTGTGGATGGTAAAATCGCTGATGTAGGTGCTACTAGTGCAGCTATTTCCGGCCTCAAACCTTTACAATATGATCCATTGGAACCAACTCAAGTATTGGCTGCTGTAGGCCACTACAAAGGCAGCACAGCTGCTGCTGTAGGCGTAGCGCACTATACTAATGAATCTACAATGTTCCATATGGGCGTATCTCTTGGCGGTCATGACAACATGATTAATGCGGGCGTATCCTACAAATTTGGTACATCCGATGCTAAGAAAGCTATTCCAGCACGCTATAAAGCAGGCCCTATCAGCTCTGCGTATGTATTGCAAGATGAAGTGACTGCGTTAAAAGCTGAAAATGAACGCATGAAACAACATGACTTAGAGTTAACTGCTAAATACGATCAAGTACAACGCGATAATGAAGAAATGAAAGCTCAAATCGCATTGTTGATGCAACAAGTAGGACTTTCCAAATAAAAAGAATTCTTAGTCTTGTTATGTAAGGAATATGAAAGCCGCCCTTCTAGGGCGGCTTATCATAAGGAGGAAGTATGAAATTCAAAACATTTATACCTGTATTGGCACTGGCTTGTGTATGTGCGGTAGGCCAAGCGGATGCGGCTCAAGATCGATTGATGATGCCAGAACAACCAGCTGAACCATTGAATGTGCTTGAAACAGAAGTGGCTGTTCCTGTGCCTAGCGAAGAAGTTCGCGACGTAGTGAATGCTTTCACACAATTCCAATTGGACCAAAAGGGCAAACGTATCATGGACGATTCCCGCGTTATGACCGGTCAAGAGCGTTACCGTAACAATGTGTTGTACTACATGAACGTTCGTCGCAGCTGGTACATCGTGAGCCATCGTTATAAAAACGACAGTTATGCGCGCTTGGCTTTAGACCGCTTGTACAACGATTACAAGCAGTTCTTTACGGACCATGCGACGGTGTCTGAAGACGCTAAATTGGACTATGCGCAACAAATCATCGATATCTTGGATCGTAATACGGCTAATGTACATGATGATGAATTGCGTTTCTACATGAACGAAATGGTGATCTTCAGCTTGAAAGAAGCTATGAAAGACGGCAATAATCGCGTGAAAACTGTGGATGAAAAAGCAGCTCCTGCAATGGACGAACTTCATACAGTGGATCTTCGCAAAGCGATTAATGCACCAACAATTCAGTAAGATCTGGTGTAAGTAATAAACCGCTAATTTAATTAAATATTGTAATTGAATCAGGGACAGTTTCATTAGATTCTGTGATAATACACTGATAACTAAATAATATTTAGAATGTATGGTGTTTATAAAAGCCGGGGCATAGATTGCCTCGGCTTTTGTTATGTATAAATTGAAATTGTTACATACAAATATGTAAATTTAATGGCATAAATATATCGAAAAGATGGAGATTTTATTTCCTAATTATTAATTTTGTTAAATAAACCATAAAAATGAATGAAACATGAAAAAATTGTTTACAATATAGATTTTTTTTGATATGGTATACGAGTAGATGAGTATATGATAACAATCTGTAATAAGTGTAATATTTGACTTGTTATGCTGAATATTGTTGGTTTGTATTAGAAGTATAGATAATTTTTATATCTATTACTTCTTATTTTTATTATAGTTTTATATAAGGTTAGATAGGTATTACGCAACGAAAATGTAGTACGAAAGGAACATTATGAATCGAATTTATAAAGTCATTTGGAATCGGGTGAAAAACTGTTATGTAGTTGTGTCCGAAATTGCTAATAATCGCGGGAAATTTAATGGAAGAAGTACAACATGCGTTGGTACACTTTTATGTATTTTGGCACTAGTAGGCGGTACATTATTGCCACTGAATACTGCTAATGCAGTAAATCCTGCGGGGACTGGTGCAGGGGTATCATGGGGAAATGGCACGAATAGTGGCACAGATCAAAATAATGTAGCTATTGGCGGTTATGCGCAGGCCCTTGGACCGGTTTCCTTGGCATTAGGTGCGCATAGTAATTCTTCTGCTTCATATTCAACCGCTATCGGTGGAGGAACACAATCTACTGCGGAAAACGCGACAGCTATTGGTGGTGTAGCCAAGGCAAAAGGGAAAAATGCTACCGCTATTGGGGCAAAAGCCGAAGCTAATGGAGAGTATGCTACCACTATCGGTGCAGGTGCAAAAGCGGATAATACCTATGCTATAGCCATCGGCAGCCTTTCTCATGCTACTGAGGTATCCTCGTTAGCAATGGGAAATAATTCAAAAGCTACTAATACTTATGCTTATGCAATCGGTGGGAGCGCGGAGGCTAAAGGCAGATGGAGTATTGCCATGGGGACAAATGCAGTGGCCGAAGATGATGCCAGCGTGTCTATCGGTACCTGGTCAAAAGCTACTACTGGACAGTCCGTGGCTGTAGGTTATCAAGCTAACGCGAAACAATTAGGGGCAACGGCACTTGGCAGACAGACGAATGCTAGCGCAGTAGATGCAACTGCTATAGGATCTGGCTCTTATTCTACTGCTGAAAACGGTACAGCTATAGGTAAAAGTGCTTCGGTCAGTGCGAAAAATGGCGTCGCTATCGGTACTGGGGCGAAAGCAACCAATGAAAATGCGGTGGCTCTCGGCACCGGTTCTGAAACTGCTGCAGCGGTAGCAACAGCCTCTGAGTCAGTTAATGGAGTAGTACATAACTTTGCAGGTATAAATCCTGGTTCCACAGTTAGCGTAGGTAAGACAGGTATGGAACGGACGGTTACCAATGTAGCGGCTGGCCGTATTTCCGCTACATCTACAGATGCTATTAACGGCAGTCAACTGTATGCAGTGACTACGGAAGTGAATAAGGGCACAGTTTATGCAGGAGATGTAAAAGGTACGGGGGCTACAGATAATAAGTTTACCCAAAGACTGGGGGCACAAACTAATATCGTTGGTGGCGTAGCCGATACATCCAAATTGAGTGATAACAATATTGGAGTGGTATCTAATGGCACAGATACATTGAACGTGAAATTGGCTAAAGAACTGAAAGACCTAACTAGTGTGACTGCTGGTGATACAGTGATGAACACGGATGGTGTGACGATCACTGGAGGCCCTAAAATTGTAAAAACCGGCATTGATGCAGGAAACAAACAAATCGTTAATGTGGCTAGCGGCGGAGACGTAACGACGAATGGTGCCAATATTGGCGATATTAACCGTATCATTACGGCGAAGGATAAGTATGTGACTGGCGGTTCAGTGACTTATCAAGCAAATGGTGAGGGTGCCGCGAATTTAACCGGCACAAACGGATTGACTGCAAACGTAAGCGGATTGAAAAATAACTATGTTACGAGTGGCAGTATTTCTAATGACGGCAAAGTGTTGACACTGGAACGTAACGATACGGGCAAAGTTAATGTTGATTTGAGTAATATATTTACTGAGGTAGCAAAGGGAGATTACCGTTTGGTAGAAAATCCTGAAGCGGGTAGCCAGGGTAAATATAAGGTTGATAGCAATGGAAATATGGTATTGACTGTAGCAAATGATAAAGGCGACAAAAAACAAGTTACATTGACAGATATTGCATCTAAGGCGCAACAAGATAATAATACATCAAGTATTACTACGATCAATACAACTCTTGATAAAGGCTTGAACTTTGCCGGTGATACCGGTGCTGTGAGCAACAGAAAATTAGGCGATACCGTCACCGTTAAAGGCGGTGCCACAGGCGCATTGTCCGATGGAAATATCGGTGTTGAATCCGACGGCAATGGCACATTGAACGTAAAATTGGCGAAAACATTGACCGGCTTGGACAGCGTGACAGCCGGCAATACGAGCATTAATAACGGCGGTTTGACTGTAGGTGGTAAGACCTATGTATCTTCAACAGGTCTCAATGCAAATGATCAAAAAATTACCAATGTTTCTGATGGTACTGTAGGTGCAGGTAGTAAAGACGCTGTAAACGGCGGTCAATTACACGATGCTAAAAACGAATTAAATACTAATATCAGTAATGCTAAAACTGATCTTATCAACAAGGGCCTTCGTTTTAACGCTGATAATAACGCTGAAAAAACGAATAAACTTGGTTCTAAAGTAACAGTCAATGGTGATAACAATATCACTACTGAAATTACGCAAACCGGCGATGATACTACAATCGGCGTTAAATTGAACAAAAATCTTAATGTTCAAACATTGACAGCTACAGATACCGTGAAAGCCGGTGGTGTAACAATGGGTAAACACGCTGATACTAAGAACTATGTGACTGGTCTTGATAATAAAGATTGGGATGTAAATACATCTAATCCTGTAAGCGGTCGCGCAGCTACAGAAGATCAATTGAAAAAAATCAGTGATGTTGTTAAGAGTCAAGGTGCTGCTGCTACAGATTATCGTTTGGTGAAAAATGCAGCTGCTGCAGACGGTGCTTATACAGTTGATTCTAACGGCGATGTTGACTTAACTGTAGAGGATAAAAACCATGCAGGTAGTAAAGAAACAGTTAAGATTAAGGATGTTGCCTCTAAATCTAAATTAGATAAAGTTATCAATGACGGCTTGAAATTCGATGCCAATACAGGCGGCGAAAAAACGAATAAATTGGGGTCCAAGGTATCCGTGAAAGGGGATAATTCCAACATCATTACAAGTATCTCCCAAGATGCGAACGGTGACAGCACCATTGATGTGAAACTCGGCAAAGACCTTAAGACCGAAACGATTACCGCTACCGGTAAAGACGGCAAGGACGGCAAGATCGGCATCAACGGTAAAGACGGTGTTACGACGAATATTTCCGTAACCCGTGACGGCAAGCCGGGCGTCGACGGTGTCGCCGGCACGACCACTACGCGCATTGTGTATCAAAAACCGGACGGCACGAACGAAGAAGTGGCGAACCTAAATGACGGTATGCTGTACGGTGGCGATACAGGTAATGTGATTAAAAAGAAACTTAACAATCAAGTGAATGTTAAGGGCGGTATCTCCGATGAAAGCAAATTAGCGACTGAAGACAACATCGGTGTTGTTTCCGACGGTTCCGATACATTGAAATTGCGCTTGGCGAAAGAATTGAAAGGCTTGACGTCTGCTACTTTCACAAACGGTGGCAATAATACTGTTATCAATGGTGATGGCATGACCATCAATCGTGCTGGTGGCGATGCAGTAAGTCTTACAAAAGACGGCTTAAATAACGGCGGCAACAAGATTACGAATGTTGCTGATGGCACGGACCCTAACGATGCAGTTAATAAATCTCAATTGGATAAAGCTACAGCAGCTGCATCTACAACGGTATCTGCAGGTAATAATATTACTGTGACACCTAGCACCAATGCGAATGGTTCCAAGAACTATGAAGTAAGTCTTAAAGATCAAGTGACATTGGGCTCTGATGCTACGAAACAAATCGCAATGGATGGTACTACAGGTACTATCAAGGCTGGTGATAAAGTTACAATTGATGGCAATAAAGGTACGATTAAAGCTGGCAACGTAACAATTGACGGTGAAAACGGTACCATTAAAGCTGGTGACAAGGTAACTATCGATGGTAAAGATGGTAAGATTGCAGCAGGCAAGGTATCTGTTGATGGCAAAGACGGTTATGTGACAGGTTTGGAAAACAAAGATTGGGATCCTGACAACATCACAAGCGGTCGTGCTGCTACAGAAGATCAATTGCAAAAATCTCACAAATCCTTGGATAACAAGATTAATAACCTAGGTGATGAAATCACGAAAAAAGGTATGAATTTCGCCGGTAATACAGGTGAATTCCACCGTGATTTAGGCCAAAAGGTTACTATCAAAGGTGAAGGTACAGAGTCTGACGATAAATACTCCGGCGAAAATATTAAAACAGTAGCCGACCAAGATGGTAATGTTAATATCAAGATGGCGAAAAACCTTAAGACTGACAGCTTAACTACTGATAAGGTAAAAGTTGGCAAAAACGGTCAAGACGGCGTATCCATTACAGGTCCTAACGGTGCTGACGGTACAGACGGCAAAGTAGGTATCACAGGCAAAGACGGTAAAGATGCTGTATCCATGTCCGGTAAAGACGGTGTTGGTCATATCGGTTTAACTGGTAAAGACGGCCGTAATGCGGATATTACCGTTGATAAAGGTGATCCAGACTTAGACGGTAACGCAATCACACGTATTAAGTACCAAGACGAAAATGGTAAGACCCACCAAGTGGCAACTAAAGACGATGGTATGAAATACGGTGGCGATAGCGGCTCCGTAATCAAGAAAAAGCTTAACGAACAAGTTAATGTAGTGGGTGGCATTACTGATGCTAGCAAGTTGACTACAGAGGACAATTTAGGCGTTGTATCCGATGGTACAGGCAACCTTAAGGTTCGTATGGCGAAAGACTTGAAAGGTCTTGAAACAGTAACCACTAAGGATGCTGCAGGCAATACGACAGTTATGAATGGTGGCGGTGTAACAATTACACCTGCTAGCGGTAATGCTGTAAGCCTTACTAAAGACGGCCTCAACAATGGCGGTAATACAATTACCAATGTTGCTGCTGGTGTAAACGGTACAGATGCAGTTAATGTAAATCAGTTAAAAGGTGCAACGGATAAGATGGTGAATGCTATCAATGCTGTAGCGGGCGAAACACAACGTGTAGGCGCACATGCAGCGGCTATGTCTGCATTGAAACCTATTCAATATGATCCATTGGAACCAACTCAAGTGATGGCCGGTATCGGTAATTACAGAGGTGAAACTGCGGCGGCGTTAGGCGTTGCACATTACACAGCAGAAGACACTATGTTCCATGTAGGCGTATCTGTTGGTAGTCACCATAACATGGTGAATGCCGGTGTAACTCACAAATTCGGTAACTCCGATGCGAAGAAAGCGATTCCAGATCGTTATAAAGGTGGCCCTATTAGCTCCGTTTATGTGTTGCAAGATGAAGTGACAGCGTTGAAAGCTGAAAATGCACGCATGCAAGAAAGCCTCAATGAATTGTCTTCCGTTAAGGCTGATAATGAACAAATGAAGGCTCAAATTGCATTACTTATGCAACAAGCAGGGCTTACAAAATAACTTGAACTTGATTAAATGGATTATTTAGTATACTCTAGTCATGTAAGAATCATGTAAGGAATATGAAAGCCGCCCTTTGGGAGGCGGCTCATCATTAGGAGGATTTATGAAATTCAAAAAATTTATGCCTGTATTGGCACTTGCTTGTGTATGCGCGGTAGGTCAAGCGGATGCGGCTCAAGATCGATTGATGATGCCGGAACAACCAGCTGAACCATTAAACGTGATTGAAGCAGAAGTGGCTGTTCCTGTACCTAGCGAAGAAGTTCGCGACGTAGTGAATGCTTTCACACAATTCCAATTGGACCAAAAGGGCAAGCGCATCATGGATGATTCCCGCGTTATGACTGGTCAAGAGCGTTACCGCAACAATGTGTTGTACTACATGAACGTTCGTCGCAGCTGGTACATCGTAAGCCACCGTTATAAAAACGACAGCTATGCGCGCATGGCGTTAGATCGTTTGTACAACGATTACAAACAGTTCTTTACAGAACATGCGACTGTATCTGAAGAGGCTAAATTGGACTATGCGCAACAAATCATCGACATCTTGGATCGCAATACGGCCAATGTACATGATGACGAATTGCGTTTCTACATGAACGAAATGGTCATCTTCAGCTTGAACGAAGCTATGAAAGACGGCAATAATCGCGTGAAACCTGTAGATGAAAAAACAGCTCCTGCGATGGACGAACTTCACACAGTGGACCTTCGCAAAGCGATTAATGCACCGACAATTCAATAATGTTAGATGATTCAATTATAAGAATTAAGTGTTGTTGTGTTGTATTTCTTATAATTGTATGACCGATAAAAAATATCGGGGTGTTGTTTGTATTAACAATACCCCGATATTTTTATGCATATAATTTTGCAATCAATGTGATTCGCTGACCTTGAATCACCTTATATGTAATTTTTTTTACGATGGCCGTAAAATTGTGATGCAGAAATTGTAACTGATCGTTAGGTTGAACGTCCGCATCATATGTGAATACGCCTTCTTCCCCATTAAAGCGACCTTTGATTGTGAAAGTTTGATTATCTCGTGTAACTACGATATCTTCTTCTGTAACCGTATTTGGTTTATCTATATTTTGTTGTAAGATATTGAGTTCTGACATAGATTTCTTCCTCCTTTCTGCTTTCAGTATAACAATAAAAATTAAAAAACACATGGAGTAATCGTATAAATTGTTTTTATACACATATGCTCTATTTCTATAAAGCCTATAAATCCCGCCGATACGCCTTTAGAGTGCCTTAGAATAAAAAAGGAATGACAGCGATTTGAATTTCACCTGTCATTCCCTTTACTATATAATAAAATGCTACCTTTATTGATTGTGCAATAGTTAATTTGCTTAAGTAGGTATGTAGTAATTGTGTACGTACATTGAGTCAAAATGGCAGAAACACTGTACGATATCTGTTTATGAAAAGATATCATTCTATTATATGATCTATCATAAATCAGAATGATGAAGAGAAAATAAATTGATTATATATGGTGTAATATTGGTACATAATTATGGAGCATATTAGTATTATTTATGAAAGTTGGTGAATAATAGTAAAAAAATACAGCATTTATGCAGAATATTCAGTATATTTAATTTTATCGAAATTATTAATAACTTAAACACAAAAGTTTTATGAAAATAAAATGAAAAAAAGTTTACTTTTCCCGTAATATGTGGTATTTTAGATATACACATTCAAGAATGTCGATGAATTCTCAATACATCATCGATACATCATTGTTATTTCATTAAATATGTAGATAGTTAGTTAGTAAGTTTTATAAGTTTTATAGGAGAAAGATTAATGAATCGAGTATTTAAAGTGATTTGGAATCGCACAAAGGGTTGCTATGTCGTTGTGGCAGAAACAGCAAAGAACATGACGAAACGTTCTTCTTTGTCGGTTGTATTCTCTAAAATGGTAGGTGCTACAGCAGTTGCCGTTATGCTGACAGGCGTTATGATGCCTACCGATGCCTTAGGGGCACCTATTACAAGAGGTAACGGTGCACAAGCTGAAAATGACGGTGGTATTGCTATCGGTGATAATACGGCATCTAAGGGTGACTATAGTATTTCAATCGGTACTAATGCATCTGTAGGTAGAGGTGATACTGATGAAGGTAAAACACAGAGCGGTATTGCTATCGGACAAGGTGCAACTGTAACTGTTGATGTTGCCAAAGGGGCAGATGTTCCAGCAGATCAAAGAACAGGTGGTATCGCCATCGGTCAAGGTGCAACGACCAAGGTTGTTAATGCAATTGCTGTTGGTTCCGGTACTAGTGCTGATGGTGCACAAGCTGTAACTATCGGTCATAACTCTCGTTCGATTACCAATAACAGTGTAGCATTAGGTAATGAAACACGCGTGGCATCTCTTAATGGTTTTGCTCTTGGTAATAATGCGCGTGCCGGCTATGATGAAACCAATAAATTGATAGGTCTTCCTAATGACCAAGCCTTCGGTTCCAATGCACGTGCTTATGGTGGTTCTTCCATGGCGTTCGGTAATGATGCGAAATCCAGTGGTGGTGGTGCGGTTTCTATAGGTAACGGTTCTCAATCTAGAGGTGATTGGGCGGTAGCTATCGGTAATGGCTCTAAAGCTTTGAAACAGGGCTCTTCTGCATTGGGGACGAATGCTACAACTAATAGCTCTCACTCTACTGCACTCGGTTGGGGTAGTACTACAAATGGCTACGCTGATATCGCGGCTGGTGATGGTTCTGTTGCATCTGGTGGTAATTCCCTAGCAATAGGTGTGCAATCTTCTACATCTACTGGTGCGGTAGGTGCTGTAGCATTAGGTTTAAGCAGTAAAGCTGAGCAAACAAACTCTATGGCATTAGGTGTATCTGCTAATGCTGCACATGAACGTTCCGTTGCACTAGGTGCTAACTCCAAGACTGATGCTACAGTAAGCACACCAAATCAATTGGTAAATGGTTTATGGTATAAAAACTATGCCGGCGGTTCTGCTGATTCCACAATCAGTGTAGGTAGTGATACGGTAAAACGTACCATTACAAATGTAGCTGCCGGTCGTGTGAATGCACAATCTACAGATGCAATCAACGGTAGCCAATTATATGGTGTTGCTAATACTTTAGGTAATTTGGCAAGTACTACAAAAGGCATTTTAGGTGGCAATGCAGCGCTTGACCCTGATACGGGTAACTTGTCGATGAGCAATATCGGTAACACTGGTAAAGGCACAATTCATGATGCTATTAAATTCAATAAAGACACTATTGATAAAGGTCTTAACTTTGATGCTAATACAGGGGGTCCTAAAAACAACCTATTAGGTTCTAAAGTTACTATCAAAGGTGATGGCAGTAATATCAATGCCGCAATTACACAAGCTAATGGTGATACAACTATTAACATGACTTTGGGTAACACCGTTACAATAGGTGCAGCGAACCCTGTAACGATTAATGGCACTACAGGCCATGTAACAGGCCTTCAAAATAAAGACTGGAATATAGATAATCCTGTAGCTGTATCCGGCCGTGCTGCCACAGAAGATCAGTTGAAAAAGGTAAACGAAAAAGTTAATACCAATAAAGCTGCCATCGATAAAAATATTGGGGATATCAATACTAATAAGCAAAATATCACAAAAAATGCTGGTGATATTGCGAATAACAAAACTGATATCGCTAAAAATAAGCAAGATATTTCAACAATTAATACGACAATTAATAAAGGCTTGAACTTTGCTGGCGATACTGGTAATGTAAGCAACAGACAATTAGGCGACACTGTAACTGTTAAAGGCGGTGCTACAGGCGCATTATCCGACGGTAATATCGGTGTTGACTCCGATGGCAATGGCACATTAAATGTGAAATTAGCTAAAACATTGACTGGCTTGGACAGCGTTACAGCTGGTAATACTAAGATTGATAGCAACGGATTGACTGTAGGTGGTAAAACATATGTATCTCCAACAGGTCTCAATGCGAATAATCAAAAGATTACTAATGTTGCTAATGGTAGCGCCCCTAATGATGCAGTTAACTATAGCCAATTACAAGCTGCTATCGGTGGTACAGCCAAAGCATCCACTGTAAAAGCAAAGGATGCGAATGTAACTGTAACAGAAAGTACAAACGCAGCAGGCGGTAAGGAATATACTGTTGGTTTAGGCAATAAAATTACTGTAGGTACAGCACATCCTGTAACTGTAGACGGTGATGCTGGTCATGTAACAGGCCTTACAAATACAGATTGGGATGTAGAGAATCCTGTAGCTGTATCTGGTCGCGGTGCTACTGAAGATCAGTTGAAAAAGGTTAATGATAAAGTTAACACTAATAAAACTGCTATTGATAAAGGTTTGAACTTTGATGGTGACTCCGGTGCAGTTATCAATAAAAAATTAGGTGAAAAACTATCCGTTAAAGGCGGTGCTACAGGCACATTATCCGACGGTAATATCGGTGTTGAATCTGACGGCAATGGCACATTGAATGTAAAACTAGCTAAAACATTGACTGGCTTGGACAGTGTTACAGCTGGTGGTACTACTATCAATAACGGTGGCTTGACTGTAGGTGGTAAGAACTATGTATCTCCAACAGGTATCAATGCGAACGATCAAAAGATTACCAATGTTGCTGATGGTACTGTAGGCGCAGGCAGTAAGGACGCTGTAAACGGTGGTCAATTGCACGAGGCTAAAGACGAATTAAATACTAATATCAGTAATGCCAAAACTGAACTTATCAACAAGGGCCTTCGTTTTAATGCTGATAATAACGATGAAAAAACGAACAAACTTGGTTCTAAAGTAACAGTAAATGGTGATGGTAATATCACTACTGAAATTACGCAAACCGGCGATGACACTACAATCGGCGTTAAATTGAACAAAAATCTTAATGTTCAAACATTGACGGCTACAGATACTGTGAAAGCCGGCGGTGTAACAATGGGTAAACACGCTGATACTAAGAACTATGTAACTGGTCTTGATAATAAAGATTGGGATGTGAACACATCTAATCCTGTAAGCGGTCGCGCTGCTACAGAAGATCAATTGAAAAAAATCAGTGATGTAGTTAAGAACCAAGGTGCTGCTGCTACAGATTACCGTTTGGTGAAAAATTCAGCTGCTGCAGATGAGGCTTATACTGTTGATTCTAATGGTGATGTTGACTTGACTGTAGAGGATAAAAACCATGCAGGTACAAAAGAGACTGTTAAGATTAAGGACGTTGCGTCTAAATCTAGCCTCGACAAATTAAATGATCGTGCTGTTAAGTATAATTTGGATAATGGTGCTGTTGATAAGACAAAAGTAACTTATGAAGGTCCTACCTATACTAATAAAACTGGTGGTACTCACGTAACAAATGTGGCGTATGCAACAGGTAATGATGGCAGCGAAGCGGTTAATGTGGATTACTTGAAAGATAAAATCAAAGATAGTGAAGACGCATTAACTAATAAAGGTTTGAAATTCAACGCTAACAGTGGCGGCGTAAAAACTAATAAATTTGGCTCTACAGTTACTGTTAAGGGCGAAGGTAATGATGCTGATGCTAACTACAGCGGTGAAAACCTTAAAACTTTCATCACACAAGATCAAGATGGTAACACAACTATCGATGTGAAGATGAACAAAAACCTCAAAGCTAATAGTGTGGCTATTGCTGGTAAAAACGGTCAAGACGGCGTTACACTTAAAGGTGGCGACGCTAAAAACGGTGTAGATGGTACAAGCATTAATCGTTTAGTGACTGAAGATAAAGACGGTAATACACATACGCTTGCAACTCTTGACGATGGTATGATGTACGGCGGCGATACAGGTAATGTGATTAAAAAGAAACTTAACAATCAAGTGAATGTTAAGGGCGGTATCTCCGATGAAAGCAAATTAGCTGCTGAAGATAACATCGGTGTAGTTTCCGACGGTTCCGATACATTGAAATTGCGCTTGGCGAAAGAATTGAAAGGCTTGACGTCTGCTACTTTCACAAACGGTGGCAATAATACTGTTATCAATGGTGATGGCATGACCATCAATCGTGCTGGTGGCGATGCAGTAAGTCTTACAAAAGACGGCTTAAATAACGGCGGCAACAAGATTACGAATGTTGCTGATGGCACGGACCCTAACGATGCAGTTAATAAATCTCAATTGGATAAAGCTACAGCAGCTGCATCTACAACGGTATCTGCAGGTAATAATATTACTGTGACACCTAGCACCAATGCGAATGGTTCCAAGAACTATGAAGTAAGTCTTAAAGATCAAGTGACATTGGGCTCTGATGCTACGAAACAAATCGCAATGGATGGTACTACAGGTACTATCAAGGCTGGTGATAAAGTTACAATTGATGGCAATAAAGGTACGATTAAAGCTGGCAACGTAACAATTGACGGTGAAAACGGTACCATTAAAGCTGGTGACAAGGTAACTATCGATGGTAAAGATGGTAAGATTGCAGCAGGCAAGGTATCTGTTGATGGCAAAGACGGTTATGTGACAGGTTTGGAAAACAAAGATTGGGATCCTGACAACATCACAAGCGGTCGTGCTGCTACAGAAGATCAATTGCAAAAATCTCACAAATCCTTGGATAACAAGATTAATAACCTAGGTGATGAAATCACGAAAAAAGGTATGAATTTCGCCGGTAATACAGGTGAATTCCACCGTGATTTAGGCCAAAAGGTTACTATCAAAGGTGAAGGTACAGAGTCTGACGATAAATACTCCGGCGAAAATATTAAAACAGTAGCCGACCAAGATGGTAATGTTAATATCAAGATGGCGAAAAACCTTAAGACTGACAGCTTAACTACTGATAAGGTAAAAGTTGGCAAAAACGGTCAAGACGGCGTATCCATTACAGGTCCTAACGGTGCTGACGGTACAGACGGCAAAGTAGGTATCACAGGCAAAGACGGTAAAGATGCTGTATCCATGTCCGGTAAAGACGGTGTTGGTCATATCGGTTTAACTGGTAAAGACGGCCGTAATGCGGATATTACCGTTGATAAAGGTGATCCAGACTTAGACGGTAACGCAATCACACGTATTAAGTACCAAGACGAAAATGGTAAGACCCACCAAGTGGCAACTAAAGACGATGGTATGAAATACGGTGGCGATAGCGGCTCCGTAATCAAGAAAAAGCTTAACGAACAAGTTAATGTAGTGGGTGGCATTACTGATGCTAGCAAGTTGACTACAGAGGACAATTTAGGCGTTGTATCCGATGGTACAGGCAACCTTAAGGTTCGTATGGCGAAAGACTTGAAAGGTCTTGAAACAGTAACCACTAAGGATGCTGCAGGCAATACGACAGTTATGAATGGTGGCGGTGTAACAATTACACCTGCTAGCGGTAATGCTGTAAGCCTTACTAAAGACGGCCTCAACAATGGCGGTAATACAATTACCAATGTAGGCCCTGGTGTAAACGGCACTGATGCAGTTAACGTAAATCAATTGAAAGGTGCTACAGATGGGTTAGCTAATGCTATTAACTCCGTAGCGGGCGAAACACAACGTGTAGGCGCACATGCAGCGGCTATGTCTGCATTGAAACCTATTCAATACGATCCATTGGAACCAACTCAAGTGATGGCTGGTATCGGTAATTACAGAGGTGAAACTGCGGCGGCTCTTGGCGTTGCACATTACACAGCAGAAGATACAATGTTCCATGTAGGCGTATCTGTTGGTAGCCACCATAACATGGTAAATGCTGGTGTAACTCGTAAATTTGGTACTTCCGATGCGAAGAAAGCGGTTCCTGAACGTTACAAAGGTGGCCCTATTAGCTCCATGTACGTAATGCAAGATGAAATGACTGCTTTGAAAGCTAAGTACGAAAAAGTACAACGCGACAATGAAGAAATGAGAGCACAAATTGCATTATTGATGCAACAAGCGGGCTTGAAATAATATGAAATAACATATTGGTACGGCAGTGCTTATAAAAGGCGCCAAAAGCGAAATGCTTTTGGCGCCTTTTTGCATGTAAAAAATAATTTCATTATCTGTAATGAGCATATATATGTCATGGAATCTTGTAATGTAATTAAGGCCGATGACTAATAATTTGCTCAAGATGACTTATTAAGATAAAATCCATTTTATTTCATGAAGTTAATTTTATGCGAAAAAAATAGGACATTTAGCATATTCATAAGCTATATAGAAAAATTTTTGTATATTCATAAATATTTATCGTTTAGAGGTGAACAGAGAGTGAAAAATTTTTTACTTTTAGTATAGAATATGGTATGTTTAATATAATATGCATCGGTAAATAGCCATATATTAACTGTATTTTTATTTTTTAAAAGAAATATAAAATATTTTATTATATTCACAAATTTTGATAGTTTTATGCAAGGAGTAAAACGAGATGAACCGAATTTTTAAAGTAATCTGGAGTCGTACAAAAGGATGTTATGTCGTTGTGGCTGAAACAGCGAAGAATATGTCGAAACGATCGACAATGACTTCTGTATTTGCCAAGATGATCGGAATTTCTATCTGTACTGTTATGTTAGCAGGAGGGATTATACCAACTGAAGCGCAGGCATCTACATTGCCATGGGGCGATAATGCTAAGGCTAAAAATGGTACTGTAGCGATAGGTGACAATAGTACAGCAATGGCAGATAATAGTGTGGCTTTGGGTACAGGTGCTACTGTTACACAAACTAATAGGGCTGGTGTTGGTAATGTGCAAGGCGTTGCAATCGGAAAAAATGCAACCGTTGAAGTAAATAATGGTGTTGCTATCGGTAATTCGACAAAAGTAGCTTCTTTAAATGGCTTTGCCCTTGGTAATACATCCTGGGCTGGATATGATGAGGCCGGTAACTATGTGGGCGCCGATAATGATCAGGCATTTGGTACCAATGCCAGAGCTTGGGGTGGAGCCTCCATGGCATTTGGTAATGATGCTAAAGCCGCTGCGGGTGGTGCCGTTGCAATGGGCAACGGATCGCAGGCAAGAGGTAAATGGGCCGTTGCAATCGGTAATAATGCACAAGCTAAGGCTCAAGGGTCTCGTGCTATTGGTGTAAATTCCTATGCAGTAGGACTCAATTCTATTGCAATGGGCTGGGAAAGTAATGCCCGTGAGGATTCTTCTTTAGCTATTGGTACAAACTCTGACTCAGTTCAGAAAAATAGTATTGCCATCGGTAATCGTGCAGTTAGCTATGCAGAGGATAGTGTTACTCTCGGTAGAAATACGACGGTAAATACAAATCATAATCGCTCAGTTGCTTTAGGTACTAATTCTGCGACTGCGGATACTCATAGTACACCGAATCAGCTTGTAAATGGTTTGTGGTATAAGAATTTAGCGGGAGGAACGGCAGATTCTACCGTAAGTATTGGTAATGATACAGTAAAACGCACGATTACAAATGTGGCAGCAGGGCGTATGAATTCTTCGTCTACAGATGCTATTAATGGTAGTCAGCTATATGCCGTAGCAAATAGCTTGGGCAATTTAGCCACTACTACTAAAAATATCCTTGGCGGTAATGCGGCGCTCGATCCTGATACCGGTAAATTAACGATGAGCGATATCGGCTTTACAGGTAAAAGCACGATCCACGATGCTATTAGATATAATAAGGACAATATCGATAAAGGATTGTTCTTTTATGGTGATAACTTTGTTCAGAACCAAGTAAAATTAGGTGACACAGTAAGAATAAAAGGTGGCGCTACCGGTGCTTTGGCTGACAACAATATTGGGGTTCAAGCAGACGGAAATGGCACACTAAATGTGAAATTGGCTAAAAAAATAACTGGTTTGGATAGCGTAACAGCGGGAACTGCTACGATTGATAATAAAGGGGTGTCTGTAGGCGGTAAACTCTATGTGTCAACAGGTGGTCTTAATGCCAATAATCAACAGCTTAGAGGTGTTGCAGACGGTAGCGGTAGTCAGGACGCAGTTAACTACGGTCAGTTGCAACGCGCAATTAACGGTACAGCTAAAGAAGCCATTGTAAAAGCAAATGATGATGGTAATATTACGGTAAGGGAAAACTCAACGGCGAAAGGTGGTAAGGAGTATACTGTTGGCTTAAATTATAAGATTACTGTAGGGAAAGGGGCGGCCTCGCATCCTGTAACCATAGATAGTGGTACAGGAACGGTCACAGGTCTTACCAATACATCATGGAATGTAAATAATCCAGCACCTGTTACAGGACGTGCTGCTACGGAAGATCAGTTAAAGCGGGTTAATGAGAGAGTTAATTCCAATCAGTATTTTATTAATCAAAATACGCAGAATATCTCAGATAACTCAAGCCGTATTGGTGCCAATGCACGAAATATCACAAAAATACAAGGTGATATTACTACTAATAAGAATGATATTAACACTATCAATAATACTCTTGAAAAAGGGCTCTATTTTAGCAGCGATACAGGTGCTTCGATTAAGAGAAAATTAGGTGATACTCTAGTCATTAAAGGCGGTGCTACAGGGGCATTATCCGATAATAATATTGGTGTTGTATCCGATGGTACCGGTAGATTGACTGTAAAGTTGGCAAAATATTTAACAGGATTAGAGAGCGTTAATGCAGGAAATACTACTATTAGTAAAAATGGTTTGAGTGTAGGTGCTAGAACCTATGTAACACCTGATGGCATCAATGCCAATAATCAAAAGATTACTGGTGTTGCTAATGGTACAGCGCCTGATGATGCGGTTAATTTCAGTCAATTGCAAAATGCTATTGGTGGTACTGCTAAGGCCACTACGGTAAAAGGGAAAGACGCGAATATAACCGTAACAGAAGGTGCCAATGCAAATGGTGGTAAGGAATACACTGTTGGATTGGGCAATAAACTTGCTGTAGGTACGGCACATCCTGTGACCGTGGATGGAACTGCAGGAACTATAACAGGTCTTACTAATACAGCTTGGAATGTAAATAACCCACAAGCCGTAACTGGTCGTGCCGCAACGGAAGATCAGTTAAAAGCTGTTAATACGCAAGTTAATACAAATAAGGATAAAATAGCTCAAAACACAACTGACATTGCTCAGAATACGACTGATATCGGTAAGAATAAGCAAGATATAGCTAAGAACAAGACTGATATAGCTCAAAATACGACTGATATCGGTAAGAATAAACAAGATATAGCTAAGAACAAGACCGATATAGCTCAAAATACGACTGACATCACCAAGAACACAACCGATATTGGTAAGAATACGACTGATATTGCACAAAATAAACAAAATATTGCACAGAATACACAAGATATTGCGACCAATAAAAATGCTATCTCTACAATTAATACAACTATTGCTAAAGGCCTTAATTTTGATGGAGATAGCGGTGCTGTAATCAACAAACAGTTGGGCGATAAGCTCAGCATTAAGGGAGGTGCAGCGGCTGCGAACTTGACGGACAATAATATCGGTGTCGTATCTGATGGCAGCACATTAAATGTGAAACTAGCTAAAACATTAACCGGTTTGGATAGTGTAACGGCTGGGGGTACAGCTATCAATAGTAGTGGTTTGACCGTAGGCGGTAAGACCTATGTAACTCCGAACGGCATTAATGCGAATGACAAGAAAATAACTAATGTTGCTAATGGTGAAGTGGCGGCTAATTCCAAAGAGGCAGTTAACGGCGGTCAACTTCATGCGGCTAAAACCGAATTAAATAACAATATTAATAATGCTAAAACTGAATTAAACAAAAATATCGGTGATGCCAAAACTGAACTTAATAAGAATATTAATGACGCTAAGACCGAATTGAACGGCAATATAGATAATGCTAAAACCGAGTTAAACAATAATATATCGACTGCGAAGAATGATGTGATTAACACAGGTCTCAAGTTTGATGCGGACACTGGTGGAACTAAGACCAATAAATTGGGTTCCAAGGTAACGGTAAATGGCGATGATAATATTACGACAGAAATTAGTCAAGCTGGTGACGATACTAAGATCGGTCTTAAATTAAAGAAAGATCTCAATGTTACTACTGTTACTGCCGCTGATACTGTGAAAGCTGGCACTGTAATTATGGGTAAACAATCAGGTGGTGCAGGTGGTACAAACGGTAACTTTGTGACAGGGCTCGATAATAAGTCTTGGAACGCGGATAATCCTCAAGCTGTAAGTGGTCGAGCTGCTACGGAAGATCAGTTGAAATCCGTTAATGATAAGGTCAACACAAATGTAACTAATATCAATAAAGGGTTAAACTTTAACGGTGATAGCGGTGCTGCGATTAATAAAAAATTGGGCGACACTGTTACCATTAAAGGTGGTGCTACGGCGGACCTTACGGATAATAATATCGGTGTCGTGTCTGATGGAAGCACATTAAATGTGAAACTAGCTAAAACATTAACTGGTTTGGATAGCGTAACAGCTGGCGGAACGACTATTAATAGTAGTGGGTTGACTGTAGGCGGTAAGACCTATGTGACGACGAACGGTATCAATGCGAATAATCAAAAGATTACCGGTCTAGCAAAAGGCACAGATCCTACTGATGCGGTTAACTTTAGTCAGTTGCAGGATGCTATCGGTGGAACGGCTAAGGCGAGTACTGTGAAAGCTAAAAACAGCAATATCACTGTAGAAGAAGGTACAAATGCAGCTGGTGGTAAGGAATTTACAATCGGACTAGGGGATAAAATCACCTTAGGAACTGCTAATCCTGTATCTGTTGATGGTACTGCAGGCACGGTAACTGGTCTTACCAATACTGCTTGGGATGTAGATAATCCACAAGCCGTAACCGGTCGTGCTGCAACGGAAGATCAGTTGAAGTCTGTTAATACACAAGTTAATACAAACAAGGACAAAATAGCTCAAAATACGACTGATATCAGCAAGAATAAGCAAGATATAGTTAAAAACAAGGCCGATATAGCTCAAAATACTACTGATATCAGCAAGAATAAGCAAGATATAGCTAAAAATACGGCTGATATCACCAAGAATACAACCGATATTGGCAAGAACACAACTGATATTGCTCGAAATACACAAGATATTACGACCAATAGAAATGCTATCTCTACGATTAATACGACTATCGCTAAAGGTCTTAACTTCGATGGAGATAGCGGCGCTGTAATTAACAAACAGTTAGGTGATAAGTTGAGCATCAAAGGTGGTGCTGTGGCGGCAAACTTGACGGATAATAATATCGGTGTTGTATCTGATGGCAGTGCGTTAAATGTGAAGTTAGCGAAAACATTAACAGGTTTGGACAGTGTGACAGCTGGAGGCACAACTATTAATGCTAGTGGTTTAACCGTAGGCGGTAAAACCTATGTATCTTCAAACGGTATCAATGCAAACAACCAAAAGATTACCAATGTTGCTAACGGTGATGTGGCTGCAAACTCCAAAGATGCGGTGAACGGCGGTCAATTGCATGACACTAAAACTGAGTTAAATAAAAATATCAGTGATACTAAAACTGAACTTACCAACAAAGGCCTTCGTTTCAATGCGGATAATAACGCTGAAAAAACGAATAAATTAGGCTCTAAGGTAACAGTAAACGGCGATGATAACATCACCACAGAAATTACTCAAACTGGCGATGATACGAAGATTGGTCTTAAATTGAAGAAAAATCTTAATGTTACGTCTGTTACTGCAGCGGAAACTGTGAAAGCAGGTACTGTAACCATGGGTAAACAATCGGATGGTGTAACCCCTGCTAATATGGGTAACTACGTAACAGGTCTTGATAATAAGACATGGAGCGTAACTAATCCTACTGCTGTCAGCGGACGTGCTGCAACAGAAGATCAATTAAAGACTGTTACTGAAGCTATCAAAACTCAAGGTGCTAATGCAACGGACTTCAGTCTTGTTGCTAATCCTGCAGCGGGTTCCAATGGTGACTACACTGTAGCTGCTAACGGTGACGTGGCATTGACCGTACAGGATAAGAACCATCCGGATCAAACGAAAACCGTAACGATTAAGGATGTGGCATCTAAATCCGAAGTAGATAAAGGCTTGAACTTTGACGGTGATTCTGGTACGACTATCAACAAGAAGCTAGGTGGTACTGTTGCCATTAAAGGTGGAGCTACGGCCGCAGATTTAACGGATAATAATATTGGCGTTGTATCTGACGGTACAGGCACATTGAATGTGAAGTTGGCAAAAACATTGACTGGTTTGGACAGCGTAACAGCTGGAGGTACAACCATCAATAGTGGTGGTTTGACCGTAGGTGGTAAGACCTATGTATCTCCAAACGGCATCAATGCGAACGACCAAAAGATTACCAATGTCGCTAATGGCGACGTGGCCGCGAATTCCAAAGACGCGGTGAACGGCGGTCAATTACATGAAGCCAAAACTGAGTTAAACAAAAATATCACTGATACAAAGACTGAATTAAATAAAACCATTGGCGATACTAAGACCGAGTTGAATAAAAACATCGCTGACACTAAAACCGAACTCAACAATAATATTAATGATGCTAAGACTGAACTGACCAATAAAGGCCTTCGTTTTGACGCGGATAATAACGATGAAAAAACGAATAAACTAGGCTCCAAGGTAACGGTAAACGGCGATGACAACATTACGACGGAAATTACTCAAACCGGTGATGACACTAAGATCGGTCTTAAATTGAAGAAAGATCTCAATGTTAAATCTATTGTTGCTACGGATACTGTGAAAGCCGGCACCGTAACCATGGGTAAACAAGCTGATGGGGCAAATCCGGCGAATAACGGCAACTATGTAACCGGTCTTGATAATAAGGCGTGGAGCATTGAAAATCCTACGATTGCATCCGGTCGTGCAGCAACGGAAGACCAGTTGAAAACAGTTAGTGACGAAGTTAAGAAGCAAGGTGCTAATGCAACTGATTTCAGTCTCGTAGCTAATCCTACGGCAGGCTCCAATGGTGACTACACTGTAGATGCTAACGGTGATGTAGCATTGACCGTACAGGATAAGAACCATCCGGATCAAACAAAAACCGTAACGATTAAGGATGTGGCGTCTAAATCTGAAGTAGATAAAGGTCTAAACTTTGACGGTGACTCTGGTACGACTATCAACAAGAAGCTAGGTGGTACTGTTGCCATTAAAGGTGGAGCTACAGCTGCCGATTTAACGGATAATAATATTGGCGTTGTATCTGATGGCACAGGCACATTAAACATTAAGTTGGCAAAAACATTGACTGGTTTGGATAGTGTAACGGCTGGCGGTACAACCATCAATAGTGGTGGTTTGACCGTAGGTGGTAAGACCTATGTATCTCCAAACGGCATCAATGCGAACGACAAAAAGATTACCAATGTGGCTAACGGTGAAGTAGCGGCAAACTCCAAAGATGCGGTTAACGGTGGTCAATTGCATGACGCTAAAACTGAACTTACCAATAAAGGCCTTCGTTTTGATGCGGATAATAACGATGAAAAAACGAATAAATTAGGCTCCAAGGTAACGGTAAACGGCGACGACAATATTACGACGGAAATCACGCAAACCGGTGACGACACTAAGATCGGTCTAAAATTGAAAAAAGATCTTAATGTTACATCTGTTACGGCTACGGAAACTGTGAAAGCTGGCACTGTAACCATGGGTAAACAATCCGATGGTGCAACCCCTGCTAATACAGGTAACTACGTGACAGGTCTTGATAATAAGACTTGGGATGCAGGTAAAGTCGTATCCGGTCGTGCTGCAACAGAGGATCAATTGAAACAAGCTTTGGCAGGTCAAACTGATACAGGGCTTAAATTCAATGCCAATGTAGGCGGTGTAAAAACCAATAAATTAGGCTCTACTATCACTGTTCAAGGTGAAGGCAAAGCTGACGATGCTGATTACAGCGGTGAAAACATTAAAACTTTCATCAACCAAGATAATGATGGTAACACGACTATCAATGTGAAGATGAATAAAAATCTTAAGGCTGAATCCGTGAAAGTCGGCAAAGACGGTAAAGATGGCGTATCCATTACAGGTCCAGATGCGGCGAATGGCGCTGATGGTAAGGTAGCTGTTACAGATAAAAACGGCAAGGATGCGGTGTCCATGTCCGGCAAAGACGGTATTGGCCACATCGGTTTAACCGGAAAAGATGGGCGCAATGCCGATATTATTGCTGATAAGGGCGATTCCGATCTCGACGGCAATGTAATCACTCGTATTAAGTACCAAGATGAAAACGGTAAGACTCATCAAGTGGCAACCAAAGACGATGGTATGAAATACGGTGGTGATTCCGGTACTACCATCAAGAAAAAACTTAATGAACAATTGGACATTAAGGGTGGTGTTACAAGTGAAGATGAGTTGACCAAAAACAATATCGGTGTTATCAGTAAAGATAATGTGCTCAATGTTCGTTTGGCAAAAAATCTTAAAGGGCTGGATTCCATAACTTTCAATAATGGCACTAATGGTGCAAACGGTAAAACCGTTGTAAATGGTGAAGGTATGACCGTTCAAGATAAGGATGGCAATCCGTTGACTGCTGTTACAAAAGACGGTGTGAAGATTACCAACGGTCCATCCATGACGAAGGACGGTATCGATGCGTCCAATAAGAAGATTACGAATGTAGTCGATGGTACTGATTCTAAGGATGCGGTTAATAAATCCCAATTGGATAAAGCCGCAGCAGCTGCTACTACAACAGTAACGGCAGGTAATAATGTCCAAGTAGATAAGACTACTAATGCGGACGGTTCTACAAATTACAAAGTGGGCCTCAAAGACCAAGTAACGATGGGAACTGATCCTACGAAACAAATTGCGATGGATGGTACAACAGGTACGATTAAAGCCGGTGACAAGGTTACAATCGACGGCAACAAAGGCACCATTAAAGCAGGCGATAAAGTTGAAATCGATGGTAATAAAGGTACCATTAAATCCGGTAATGTTGCGATTGACGGTGAAAATGGTACAATCAAGGCCGGTGACAACGTAACAATCAACGGTAAAGACGGCAAGATTGCTGCCGGAAAAGTATCTGTTGATGGCAAGGACGGACATGTGACAGGCCTGGAAAATAAAGACTGGGATCCTGATAATATCACAAGCGGTCGTGCTGCTACAGAAGATCAATTGCAGAAGTCCCATAAAACCCTGGATAATAAGATTAATAACTTAGGTGATGAAATCACAAAGAAAGGTATGGATTTTGCCGGTAATACAGGTGAATTCCACCGTGATTTAGGTCAAAAGGTTACTATCAAAGGTGAAGGTCAAGGGGCTGATAGCGATTATTCCGGCGAAAATATCAAAACTGTAGCCGATCAAGATGGTAATATCAACATCAAGATGGCGAAAGACCTTAAGGCCGATAGCATCACTACCAAGACGATCAATACTGATACGGTCAATGCAGATAAGGTGAAAGTCGGCAAAAATGGTCAGGATGGCGTTTCCATTACAGGTCCAGATGCAGCAAATGGTACAGATGGCAAAGTAGCTGTTACTGGTAAAGACGGTAAAGATGCTGTATCTATGTCCGGCAAAGACGGTATTGGCCACATCGGTTTAACCGGAAAAGATGGGCGCAATGCGGATATTACTGCTGATAAGGGCGATTCCGATCTCGACGGCAATGCAATCACTCGTATTAAGTACCAAGATGAAAACGGTAAGACTCATCAAGTGGCAACCAAAGACGATGGTATGAAATACGGTGGTGATTCCGGAACTCCAATTAACAAAAAACTTAATGAACAAGTGAATGTAGTTGGGGGTATTACGGATGCTGGTAAGTTGACGTCCGAAGATAATTTAGGCGTCGTATCTGATGGAACTAATCTCAAGGTTCGTATGGCAAAAGATTTGAAAGGTCTTGAGTCTGTGACGACTAAGGATGCCAGAGGTAATTCTACGGTTGTGAATGGTAGCGGTGTAACTATTACCCCTGCTAGCGGTAATGCTGTAAGCCTTACTAAAGACGGCTTGAATAATGGCGGTAAAACAATCAGTAATGTAGGCCCTGGCGTAAACGGTACTGATGCGGTTAACTTGAATCAATTGAAGGGTGCTACAGAAGGTATGGCCAATGCCATTAATTCCGTGGCGGGTGAAACGCAACGTGTAGGTGCTCATGCGGCGGCAATGTCTGCGTTGAAACCTATTCAATACGATCCGTTAGAACCAACTCAAGTGATGGTTGGTATCGGCAATTACAGAGGAGAAACAGCAGCGGCTTTAGGTGTTGCACATTACACATCGGAAGACACTATGTTCCATGCAGGCGTATCTGTTGGTAGCCGTCATAATATGGTGAATGCCGGTGTAACTCGTAAATTTGGTACTTCTGATGAGAAGAAGGCTATTCCTGAACGTTACAAGGGTGGTCCTATCAGCTCTATGTACGTAATGCAGGATGAAATGACTGCTTTGAAAGCTGAAAATGCACGCATGAAAGCGCAGGATGAAAAATTAACTGCAGACTATGCGGCATTGAAAGAAGACAACCTTCGTCTACAGAAAGATAACGAAGAAACTAAACGACAATTAGCTCTTATTATGAGTCGTTTAGGCATGTAATTCACATCTGTTTCATCTTATATTCATGTGGTAAAAAGCGAGCTGATGTACCAGAAAATACCCATGAAGATTAGATGATTTTAACTCTATATGGTACATAAAATGAAAGAACGAAAGTCTACTGTGAAAGGACTTTCGTTCTTTTTTTGTATTTGACTTCACAAACTTTTCATAATAGTGTATAATACAGAACATATAATTTTAATCGAAAATTATAAATGTGATTAATTTACTATAAAATCATTAGTTTTAGATTATAAGTGTTGTTTGGCCCATTGTTGTAAGGGTTTTTATGATTGAAAATATATTTAAATGAGTAAGAAAATCAATTTTTAAAAGAAGTTTAAAGTTCTGAAAATAAATGAGCGAAATGTGAAAAAATATATTTACATTCATAAACTAATCTGATATTTTATATGTATAGTAATTAAATTTTTGATGAAAATTTTATTATTTTTAGTGTTTTAGTGTTGGTTTTAGAATCCCTTATAAAACTGTGTGAAAGGTAGGTACTACTAAATGAATCGTATTTATAGGGTAATTTGGAGTCAGGTACGGGGCGCATATGTCGTTGTATCTGAAATCGCAAAAAGCCATACTCGTGGCTCCAAAAGCTTTGTTAGTAATTCCGCTAAAGCTTCAGTAAAAGTTGGCTTGGCGGCTATGGTTTTAACCTGCGGTAGTGGGTTAATTTCGAGTGTTCAGGCGGGGGATAAAGGTTTCTCTGTTAATCCAGAGCTTGGTGAAAATGCTGTTTTTAATTGGTTAAAACCTAAACCTGGCGCACCTGAAATTTTAATGTATGATTATGAAACTCCTGGTAATCCAGGTAGTGGCAAAGTGATCAATAATATAAACAATACTAAACTATATACTAATAATAAAGTGTTTGGTATAGAACTTGGCAATAGTGCTAGTGCACGATCTGCAGATGGTTCGGTATCTGGTATTGCTATTGGTGACTACTCTAATGCTCGTGGATTAGGTGTTGCTTTAGGTCAATATGCACAATCTAATAATATTGGTTCTATTGCGGTAGGTGCCGCAACAAAAGCCAACGGATTTAATTCGTTAGCAATGATGCGTCAAGCCTATGCAGGTGAACAATATGCGGCAGCTATTGGTACGGCAGCATCTGCACAAGGTAAAGCGAGCTTGGCTATGGGTCACTCCGCATTAGCAAAAGGTGATCAAGCTATCGCTATTGGTTCTGCTAATCCTAAGCCTTTCGAAGATGATAAGCATACTCAATATACAAAATATGACGGAAGTAGTAATACCCAAGCTAATACTGCTCGTGCTATTGCTATCGGTCAAGGTGCAAAAGTTGTAGCAGGTTTAACTCGAGATCAAAAAGCTTTTGCTGATGGTGTTGCTATTGGTACTCAAGCTGTTTCCGAGGGAACTCAAGGTGTAGCAATTGGTAATCGTGCTGCTCATTATCGTGATAACGCAGTAGCTATTGGTAACAATGCTAAAACATATGCTGTAGATGGTGTTTCAATCGGTAACAATGCTGAATCCGGTATTCAAAATGACCCAAATTATAAAGTAAACAACTCCGTTGCTGTAGGTAACTCTGCACGTGCTCATGGTGGTTCTGGTGTTGCTCTTGGTAATGATACATATGCATTGGGCGGATCTTCTGTGGCTGCAGGTAATGCGGCATGGGCATTAGGTGAACGTTCTACAGCTATCGGTAACAATGCTCATTCTGAAGGTTACGGTTCTATTGCTATGGGTCGTGAAGCTAGTGCTTTGAGTACTCAAGATGGGGACAAGAAAAATGTTGTGGCTATCGGTGATGATGCACAAGCAACTGGTTCTCGTTCTATTGCATTGGGCGTAAGCGCTCAAGCTGGTACATTAGAACGTGTACGTGATCGTAGTGTTTATAAAGATAATCCTGAATTAATCACTAAACTTAAAGCTCAAAAAGAAGTAACTGATGCTGTAGCAATCGGTAGTGAAGCAAGTGTACAAGCAAACGAAGGTTTAGCTCTCGGCAGCAATGCGACAGTAAATGACGTACGTGGCGTTGCGTTAGGTGCGAAATCTACAACAGCTGCTCCTGTAAGTACTGCTAGTGAAACTATTAACGGCTTGAAATATAACTATGCCGGTGGCACTGCTGATTCCACAGTTAGCGTTGGTAACAATTCTACAAAACGTACAATCACTAACGTAGCTGCTGGTCGTGTGAATGCACAATCTACAGATGCCATTAATGGTAGCCAATTATATGGTGTTGCTAATGCAGTAGGTAATGTAGCTAACAGCACTACAAATATTTTGGGTGGTAATGCTAAGGTTGACCAAAACGGTACTATTACCATGACTAATATTGGTGATACAGGTAAAAATACCGTTCATGAAGCTATTAAATCCGCAAACTCTGGCTGGGAACTTCAAGTTAATGGCCAAAAGGTTAAAGACGTAAAAGCTCCTAATCGTACAGTGAACTTTAAAGCTGGTAATAATATTAAATTAGAAGGCGCCGGAGATAATGTTACGGTTGCAACAGTTGATGATGCAAACTTCAACTCCGTTACAACTGGTAAAGTTTCTATGAGCAGAACCGGTATCAATGCTGGTGGTTATCAAATCACGAATGTACAATCTGGCGGCGATACATTAACAAATGCGGCTAATATAGGTGATATTTCTCGTATTGCTGCAAAATACGATAAATACTTACAACGTGGTGCTGCTACGTATGAAGCAAACGGTAACGGAAAAATTAACATGACCGGTACAAATGGTTTGACTGCTGAAGTAACAGGTTTGAAAAATACGTATGTTACATCCGGTACAGTATCCAATGACGGTAAGAGATTGACATTGACACGTAATGACAATCAAACATTCGATGTTGATATCTCTAAAATCTCTAATGGTCTTTCCAAAACTGACTACCGTTTGATTGCAAACCCTGCACATGGCAGCAACGGCGAATATAAAGTAGCTGCTGATGGTAGCATGACATTAACTGTTGCTGATGCTGATGGTTCTAACCCTAGACAAGTTAAGTTGACGAACCTTGCTTCTAAAGAGCAACAAGATATTAACACTACTAATATCACAAATAACACTAACAAAATCGCTAAAGGTTTGAGCTTCCAAGGCGATAACAACGTTAAAATTAATAAACAACTTGGCGATACTTTAGGTATTACTGGTGGCGCTACAGGTGCTTTATCTGACAACAACATCGGTGTTGTAGCTAAAGACGGTAACCTTAATGTTAAGTTGGCAAAAGACCTAACAGGTTTGAACAGCGTAACTGCAGGTTCTGTTCGTGTAGGTAAACATAGCGACAATAAAAACTATGTAACTGGTTTGGACAATAAAGAGTGGAATGTTCAAAACCCTACTATCACATCTGGTCGTGCAGCAACTGAAGATCAGTTGAAAAAAGTGTCTGATGAAATCAAGACTACTAATGCAGCTAAAACAGATTACCGCTTGATCAACAATACAAATTCTGCAGATGGTTCTTACTCTGTAGAAAACAATAAAGTTGATTTAAAAGTTAAAGATGAAGCTCATCCTAACAACCCTGCTAATACGGTAACAATCAACAATATCGCATCCAAAACTGAATTGGATAAATTAACAGAACGCGCTGTTAAATATGATCTTAACGGTACTACTGTTAATAAAAACAAGGTTACTTTGGAAGGCCAAGGCGGTACAACAATTACTAACTTGAAAGCCGGCGAAGTATCCTCTACTTCTACAGATGCTGTAAATGGCAGCCAATTGCATGATGTAAAAATCGAAGCAGGTAAACATTCAAAAGTAACTGTTTCTGATGATAACCTCAAATTGACAACTACTCCTGCTACAAGTACTGAAGGTGCTAAATATGATCTTCGTTTGAACAACAAAGTGACATTGGGTAGCGGTAACAATCAAGTAGTTCTTGATGGTACAGCAGGTAGAGTAACTGCTAGTGGCGTTGTAATGGGCGCTCAAACTGTTCAAAATACGAAACATGCAAGTGAAACTGGTAATTATGTAACTAACTTGAGCAATAAGAACTGGGATTCCACATCTATCGTATCCGGTCGTGCTGCGACTGAAGATCAGTTGAAAAAAGTTAGCGAACAAATTACTCAACAAGGTAGCAGTGCAACTGACTATCGTCTTGTAAGAAACTCCAGCGCTGACGGTTCCTATAAGGTAAACGACAATGGTGAAGTATCCTTGACTGTAGAGGATAAAAACCATGCAGGCGTTAAAGAACAAGTTACAATCAATAACATTGCATCCAAATCTTCCGTAGATAAATTGACAGATCGTGCTGTTAAATATGACATCAATAACGGTGTTGTTGATAAAACTAAGGTAACATTGGAAGGCGCTAATGGCACTACAATTACAAATGTAAAAGATGGTGCTGTAACAGCTACATCCACAGATGCTATCAATGGCAGCCAATTGTTCAAAACTAAAGAAGAATTGATCAATAAAGGTATGAAATTCGGTGCTGACTCCGGTAACGTAATTAACAAAAAACTTGGTGAACAAGTAAACGTTAAAGGTGGCATCACAGAAGCATCCAAATTGACTACAGAAGACAATATCGGTGTTGTATCTGATGGTTCTAACGACTTGAAAGTTCGTTTGGCAAAAGACCTTAAAGGTTTGAATAGCGTAACTGTAGGCGATACAAAAGTTACTTCTAACGGTGTAACTATCAGCAACGGTGCTACAAACAATGCATCCGTATCCCTTACTAAATCCGGTTTAGATAATGGTGGTAACAAGATTACTAACGTTGCTCGTGGTACAATCGACAGCGATGCAGTAAACTTGGCACAATTGAAAGAAGTATCCAACAGTGCATCTGCAGCTAATACGAAAGTAGCTGAAGGCAAAAACATTAAAGTTGATGAAAGTATCGACAATGTAACTAAAGCTAAAACATATACTGTAGGCTTGAAAGATGAAGTAACATTAGGCACAGGTAATACAGCTATCAATATTAACGGTACAACAGGTATCGTGAAAGCTGGTACTGGCGATAATGCTGTGACTATTAACGGCACAAATGGTACTATCAACTCCGGTAAAGTGACTATCAATGGTACTACAGGTACTGTTAATGAATTGACTAACAGAACTTGGAACCCTAAAGCTATTACTAATGGTCAAGCTGCAACAGAAGATCAATTGAAAGTAGTAGACAATAAAATTGATACTACAAAAACTGAAATCGTAGAAAAAGGCTTGAACTTCCAAGGCGATGCAGGTACTGCAATTCATAAAGACCTTGGTCAAACATTGAAAATCTCTGGCGGTCAAGCTGACGCATCTAAACTTTCAGAAAATAATATCGGCGTAGTTAATAACAACGGTGTATTGAATGTTAAACTTGCTAAAGATTTGACAGGCTTGAACAGCGTAACAACTGGTGCTACAACTATTAACAACAATGGTTTGACAATCGGTGGTAACACATTTGTTACAAGCAATGGCTTCAATGCTAACGATACTCAAATCACAAACGTGAAAGCTGGTACAGAGGATAACCATGCAGTTAACCTTAAACAGTTGAAAGAAGTATCCAACAACGCAGCGGCAGCTAAAACTGTTGTAAAAGCAGGCAAAAACATCAATGTAACTGATTCTGAAGATCCACTTACTAAAGCTAAGACTTATACAGTTGGTTTACAAGACACAGTAACATTGGGTTCTGGCAATACTGCTGTTAATATCGACGGCACAAAAGGTATTGTGAAAGCTGGCGAAGGCAATAATGCTGTAACTATCAACGGTACAAACAGCACAATTAATGCTGGTAACGTAGCGATTGACGGTGTAACAGGCAATATCAATTCCGGTAAAGTTCTTGTTAACGGTGCTAAAGGTACTGTAAACAACTTAACAAATATCACTTGGGATGCTGACCATATCACAAGCGGTCAAGCTGCAACAGAAGATCAATTGAAAGTTGTTGATAAGAAAATTACTGACAATGGTAGTAACTTGACTAAGAAGGGCTTGAACTTCAAAGGCGATGACGCTACAAGTATTCATAAAGATCTTGGCGAAACATTAGATGTTGTAGGTGGTACTTCCGATAAAGCTAAATTGTCTGACAATAACATCGGCGTGGTATCTGAAAACGGTAAGTTGAATGTTAAACTTGCTAAAGAGTTGACTGGCTTAACAAGTGTAACAACTGGTGCTACAACAATTAATAACGAAGGTTTAACAATTGGTGGTAAGAAATTCGTTACAGCTAACGGTTTTGATGCTAACAATACACAAATCAAAAACGTAAAAGCTGGTACTGACGGCAATGATGCAGTTAACTTGAATCAATTGAATGAAGTTAAAAATGCGTCTAACACTACAGTTGAAGGTAGCGAAAACATCAATGTTAACTCCACAGTAGACCCTAATACAAAAGCTAAAACTTACAAAGTAGCATTGAAAGACAATGTAACTTTAGGTTCTGGCAATAATGCAATCAACATCAACGGTACTACAGGTATTGTAAAAGCTGGTGACGGTGCTAATGCTGTGACTATCAATGGTACAAACGGCACTATCAACTCCGGTAAAGTGACTGTTAACGGTGCTGCTGGTACTGTAAACAACTTGACAAACATTACTTGGGATGGCAAAAACTTCACAAGTGGTCAAGCTGCAACAGAAGACCAATTGAAAATTGTTGATAAGAAAATCACTGACAACAGCACTGACTTGACTAAGAAAGGCTTGAACTTCCAAGCTGATTCTGGCGAAGTAATTCATAAAGATCTTGGTCAAACATTAGATGTTGTAGGTGGCATTACTGAAAAATCTAAATTGTCCGACAACAACATCGGTGTAGTATCCGAAAATGGTAAGTTGAATGTTAAACTTGCAAAAGATTTAACAGGCTTGAACAGCGTAACAACTGGTCAAACAACTATCAACAACGATGGCTTGACAATCAACAACAAACAATTCGTTACAGCTAATGGCTTCAATGCTAACAATACACAAATCAAAAACGTAACTGCTGGCGTAGAAGACAACGATGCTGTTAACGTTAAACAATTGAACGATGTAAAAGCTGCATCTAATACAAAAGTAGAAGGTAGCAAAAACATCAATGTTGATGAAACTGTAGATACTGTAACAAAAGCTAAAACTTACACAGTTGCATTGAAAGACACTGTAACATTAGGTTCCGGTAACACAGCTGTTAACATTGACGGTACAAAAGGTATCGTAAAAGCTGGCGACGGCACTAATGCAGTAACTATCAATGGCGTGACAGGCAATATCAATGCAGGTAAAGTTCTTGTTAACGGTGCAAACGGTACTGTAAACAACTTGACTAACAGAACTTGGGATCCTGCAAACATCACAAGTGGTCAAGCTGCAACAGAAGACCAATTGAAAATTGTTGATAAGAAAATCACTGACAACAGCACTGACTTGACTAAGAAAGGCTTGAACTTCCAAGCTGACTCTGGCGAATTAATTCATAAAGACCTTGGTCAAACATTGGATGTTGTAGGTGGCATTTCTGATAAAGCTAAATTGTCTGATGGCAATATCGGTGTTGTATCCGAAAACGGTAAGTTGAATGTTAAACTTGCAAAAGACTTAACAAACTTGAACAGCGTAACAACTGGTCAAACAACTATCAACAACGATGGCTTGACAATCAACAACAAACAATTCGTTACAGCAAATGGTTTCAACGCTAACAATACGCAAATCAAAAACGTAACTGCTGGTGTAGAAGATAATGATGCTGTTAACGTTAAACAATTGAACGATGTAAAAGCTGCATCTAATACAAAAGTAGAAGGTAGCAAAAACATCGACGTTGATGAAGCTGTAGATCCAACTACAAAAGCTAAAACTTACACAGTTGCATTGAAAGATACTGTAACATTAGGTTCCGGTAACACAGCAGTTAACATCGACGGTACAAAAGGTATCGTAAAAGCTGGCGACGGCACTAATGCAGTAACTATCAATGGCGTAAACAGCACAATTAATGCTGGTAAAGTAGCAATTGATGGCGTAACAGGTAACATCAATGCAGGTAAAGTTCTTGTTAACGGTGCGAACGGTACTGTAAACAACTTGACTAACATTACTTGGGATCCTGCACATATTACAAGCGGTCAAGCTGCAACAGAAGATCAATTGAAAGTTGTAGATAACAAAATTGATAAGAACACGGAAAACTTGACTAAGAAAGGCTTAAACTTCCAAGCTGATTCTGGCGAAGTAATCCATAAAGATCTTGGTCAAACATTGGATGTTGTAGGTGGCATTACTGATAAAGCTAAATTGTCTGACAACAATATCGGTGTGGTATCCGAAAACGGTAAGTTGAATGTTAAACTTGCAAAAGATTTAACAGGCTTGAACAGCGTAACAACTGGTCAAACAACAATCAACAACAATGGCTTGACTATTGGTGGTAATACATTTGTTACAAACAACGGCTTCAATGCTAACAATACGCAAATCAAAAATGTTAAAGCTGGTACAGAAGATAGTGATGCTGTTAACCTTAAACAATTGAACGAAGTAAAAGCTGCGTCCGATACTAAGGTAAAAGGTAGCAAGAACATCCATGTTGAAGAAGAAATCAACGATCTTACAAAAGCTAAAACATACACTGTAAACTTGAAAGACACAGTGACTTTAGGTTCCGGTAGTACATCAGTTCATTTCGATGGTACAACAGGTATCATTAGAGCTGGCGAAGGTGCTAATGCTGTAAATATCAATGGTACAAACGGTACAATCAACTCCGGTAAGGTAACTATCAACGGTGGTTCTGGTACTGTTAACGATTTGACTAACAGAACTTGGGATCCTAATAAGATTACTAATGGTCAAGCTGCGACAGAAGATCAATTGAAAGTTGTAGACAACAAAATTGATAAAAACACTGAAGACTTGACTAAGAAAGGCTTGAACTTCAAAGGCGACTCCGGTGAAGCTATCCATAAAGACCTCGGTCAAACATTGGAACTCAAAGGTGGCGAATCTGATGCTTCTAAACTTTCAAATGGTAACATTGGCGTAGTTAATGAAAACGGCAACTTGAACGTTAAGCTCGCTAAGAACCTTAAAGGTCTTGATTCCGTAACTGTTGGTTCCGATCCAAACAAACAAGTTGTTCTTGATGATAAGGGCGTATCTGTAGGCGGTAAAACTTACATTTCTAACGAAGGCTTAAACGCAAATAATCAAAAGATTACTAACGTGGCAGCTGGTGTAAATGATACAGATGCAGTTAACGTTCAACAGTTGAAGAGCAGCATGGCGGCAGCAACTACAACAGTGAAAGCTGGCGATAGCGGCAATACAACTGTAGAAACTACAGTTAATGCAGATAAGTCTAAAACATACACTGTAGATATCAAAAAAGACTTGAACTTACGCAGTGTGATTACCACTACTGACGATAAGAAATTCTCTACTGTAACAAACGGTGTAGGTGTTACAAGCACTGATACATTAGGTAATACGACTGCTCTTACTGCAGGTAATGTGAAAGTATCCGATAATCAAAATAATTCAACTCAAACAACAGCTAAAGGTGTACTTGTAGATAATCCAACTAAGGCCACTGAGTTAACTGCTGATGGTGTTGTAACTACTGATAAACGGACTAAGAGCACAAGAACAACTGCAGATGGCATGGTAGTAACATCCGGTATGGGTGGTACTAAAGTAACTACTACTGTTAGCAGCAACGGTGTTGCCATTACTACACCTCCAGCAGGTCAAGGATCCCCTAAAGATGGTACTGGTGCAGTAACATTGACTAAGGATGGCTTGAACAATGGCGGTAATAAAGTAGTTAACATGGCAAGTGGTTATGCCGAAGGCGAAGATATCAACAATATCGCTGATAATAGCAGCAGCTTAACAAACGGTGCTAACATCGGCGACTTGAAGAAAGGTATCGACGGCCTTAAGAAAGCTGGCTTAGACTTTGCAGGTGATAAAGGTGAATTCCATCGTGACCTAGGTCAAAAAGTGACTGTTAAAGGTGGCGTTACTGATGAAAGCAAACTTTCCACTGCAAACAATATCGGTGTTATCTCTGATAACAACGGTAGCTTGAATGTTCGTTTGGCAAAAGATATTACTGGTATCAATTCCATTACAACTATGGATAACTCTGGTCATACAACTGTGACAAACGGTAACGGTATCACAATCAAAAATAATGGTGGTGGCAGCGTATCCTTAACAAGCTCTGGTTTGAACAACGGTGGTAATAAGATTACTAACGTAGCACCAGGCGAAATTAGCTCCACTTCTACTGATGCTGTTAATGGTTCCCAACTTAATCGTGTTGCAAACAGCATGAATAATGTTGTAAACGAAGTTCGTCAAGTTGGTGCTATGTCCTCCGCGTTGTCCGCATTGAAACCTATGGCTTATGACCCTTACGAACCTACTCAAATCATGGCAGGTTACGGTAACTACCGTGGTGACTCCGCATTGGCATTAGGTGTGGCTCATTATAAGAATGAATCCATGATGTTACATGCTGGTGTTGCTTGGGCAGGCAGCAATAGCCATATGATGGCAAATGCTGGTGTAACTTGGAAAGTAGGTAACAGAGACGGCGAAGCAGAAACTGCAGATCGTTATCGTAAAGGACCTATCAGTTCTACATATGCAATGCAACGTGAACTTGCTGCAATGAAAGCTGAAAATCAAGGATTAAAAGGTGAAGTAGCTGATTTGAAAGCTGAAAATGAACAAATGAAAGCTAATATTGCTGCAATGATGGCAAGACTAGGTTTATAATACGTTCATACTGAACATTACGGGTTGAGGATTCCCTTTTGGGGGTCCTCCCACCCGATTTAATTCGTTGATAGAAAAGAGGAATATATAATGAAAAAATCCACTTTGCTTGCTTTCACAGCGGCAGTATTATTCGGCAGTGGCGTATTCCATGTTAATGCGGCATCTGCTACATATGATGATCCATTGCTTTTACCAAATCCGGCTAAAGCGCCTACAACAGGTTCTGTTGTATTGGTTCCTGTGGCTAGCCCTCAGGCGGTGCAAAGTATCCATGAATTTGTGAAAGCATGGGAAAATGCCGAAAAACACATTGCTTTAGCTGAAAGCAAAAAGAATAATCATCAAGCGTTAACTAAAGAAGAAGCTAAATGGTTACATTCTAAAGATAAGCATAATTATGCTGATTATTTCCGTAAACATTCTTTAGGTTATGTACATGGCCAAGAAACTGCATTAAACTGGAATGGTGAAAACCGTAATAAAAACGAGTATAGCTATTACACATTCCCTAAATATGATAAGGACCAAGGTTACACAAATAGCTATGGTTACAATGTATTGCGCAGCATGGTTGATCGCATGAATGAATTGCTTCAAAAACAAAAGGCCGTTGGCGGTCCTTTGACTGATGAAGAAGCACAAGCATTGGAAGATGCTATGCTTGATATCATGGCTCAAGATCAAGAACATGTATCTAATGAAGAATTGCGTTATTACATGAACGAAGCAGTTTGGTTTGCTACAAAACAAACTGTAAAAAATATGTCTGCAGAAGAACCTTCTGTTGGAGACATGCACGAAATTAACCTTCGTGAAGCGATTCAGACAGATAACTAATCATCTAATATATATATAATCACATTATATGTATAGCTTTTGTTATAAGGAATGTGCAGTTACAATAACCTTATATAAAAGTTTTTAATATACAGTGTTGAGACACAAATAAGGGATTCTATTAACACACTGTCATATAGACAAGAAGTCGCAACAGAATGCAATAGATGTATTCTTGTTGCGGCTTCTTTTTATTTTAAATTCTCCCTATATGATATGTCTGAAAGAGTAATATAACTCAAGTTTTAAATCTGTAAAATTAGGCCGTGAAATTGTGCAAAAATAATAATAAAATTTTCCTGAAATTTGTCGTAAAAATTGTCCAAATATTGTTGACATCAGTATATGGAAATGTTATTATATTCAAGTACCCCATATGAAGGGGCACAGATCTTTGAAAACTGAACAATGATAGGTAATCAATCAAAACGATTGAACATATGCCAGAGTGCGGGTTTTGACATAGTCAAAACCAACTATAATTCAAAGTTACTTCAATGTAACGACAACAAATAATGAGCTATTCAAATAGCTTCAAGATATCTTGGAGAGTTTGATCCTGGCTCAGGACGAACGCTGGCGGCGTGCTTAACACATGCAAGTCGAACGAAGAGCGATGGAAGCTTGCTTCTATCAATCTTAGTGGCGAACGGGTGAGTAACGCGTAATCAACCTGCCCTTCAGAGGGGGACAACAGTTGGAAACGACTGCTAATACCGCATACGATCTAATCTCGGCATCGAGG
>OLIJ01000110.1_pt1 | contig 50296 bp, 46 predicted proteins | sample 1609731 | NCBI WGS metagenome assembly OLIJ01 (sample SAMEA4350159, study PRJEB24818) | metagenome | biome: human; feature: gut; material: faeces | place: Denmark | collected 2013-09
GGTCCGGCCACCCCCGGATCCCTCCCCTGGTCCGCGCGTGGGCGGCGCAAGTGGTGTAAAAGAGACAGCCACTCTCCCAAATTTTTTGAGGAAGGCAAGGGAGAAGAACCCCCCAAAGGTGATGTTTACCACCGCCACCCCCCCCGCCCGCCAGTCCCCCGCCGTCGCCAGCCAGGCGCTGAGCACCGGCGGCGTGGTCCACGGGATCATCACCACGCAGCGCGACATAAGCCCGAGCGTGGTGCACAGCCAGGCGAAAAAGATGCCGATGGCGGGCAGCAGCACAAACGGGATCATCAGCGGCACGTTGAAAACGATCGGCAGGCCGAAAATCACCGGTTCGTTGATATTGAACAGCCCCGGGGTAATAGCCAGGCGCGCCACCTGCTTCGAGGCCTGCTGACGCGAGAAGAGAAAGATGGCGATCAGCAGAGAGATGGTGCTGCCGGTACCGCCCACCATGCCGAAGGTCGGCACGAAAATATTGTTAATAATATGCGGAATCGGCTGGCCGCTGGCGTAGGCCAGCATATTCTCATTGGTATTAATCAGCAGGAACGGCTCCAGCACCACGCTGTTCACGACCGACTGGTGTATACCCAGCGTAAACAGGAAGTTGCCGAAGCTGTAGATAAAAATAGTCCCCGGCAGGCTGGTATTAATCAATCGCAGCGGCTGCTGGATAAGCGTGGTGATCAGATGGATAAGATCGGTGTGCAGCAGGTTATTCAGCAGGGCGGCCAGCGCCGCAAACATCGACAGCGTCAGGATAGCCGGGATGAGCGACGAAAACGATTGGCCCACCGCCGGCGGCACGTTCTCTCCAAGGTTGATGGTCAGGCGCTTGATTCCGGCGATGCGCATAAAGATTTCTGTCGCCACCAGGCCGATGAGCACGCCGGCGAAAATGCCGGTAGAGCCGATGTTGGCGAAGGTCAGTACCGACGTCAGGCTGACCGTCGTCTTCCCGCCAACCGGCACCAGATCCACCTGCATCGGCATCATAATAATAAAGCTGCAAATAGCGATGACGACGGTCGAAACCGGGTTAGCGAAGTTTTTGTTACGCGCCAGCGACCACGCGATCATCGGCGCAATCAGCAGCGCGGCGATATTCAACGTCCCGTTGATAATCGCATCGCCCCATACCTTAAAGCGCACCAGAGTGTCGCCCTCCAGTATCCAGGGAAACACCACGTTGTTCACCAGTACCGCCAGCCCTGCCAGAATGAAAATCGGCATCACCCCGGCAAACGCATCGCGCAGCGAACGCAGGTGTACCTGGTTGGCGATACGCGCGGAAAACTCAACAAAGCGATCGGTCAAAGACTGCATACTGGACGTTGTATTATCAGACATTTTGCAGAATCCTCTTCATCACTTACCCGTATTCCCCGCCAGGCTTCAGGTTGCAGGCAGCGCGCCCGCGGCCTGAAACCTGACGGCGATAACCCGGTGCGGCCCGCGCGAACTACATCTCTTCACCGTTGCTGTGGATCGCTCGTTTCAGCCATGCATAGCTTTTCTTCGGCACGCGGTTAAGGTCTTTAAGATCGTGGTTTTCGCGGTTGACGTACACCACCCCGTAGCGTTTACGCATATCGCCCTGCGAGCTGAGAATATCGATCAGCCCCCAGCCGAGATAGCCGATCACCTCCGCGCCGTCCTCAAAAATCGCCTCTTTCATGGCGTTGATATGGTCGCGGTGATAGGCGATACGATAATCGTCGGCAATCATGTTTTCGCCATCCCAGGACTCAATCACCCCGATACCGTTTTCAATCGGGAATACCGGCAGGCGCCAGTCGTTGTAGTAGCGGGTGATGATGGTGCGAAAGCCGAGCGGATCGATTTGCCAGTTCCATTCCGTAGACTTCAGGTACGGGTTGTCCTTATCGCCGAACTGCATGTAGTAGTTCACCTCGGTGCCTTCCGGGATCGGATCGCTGCTGAGCGTGCGGCTGGCATAGTAGCTAAAGGCCATATAGTCATTTTTATTCTGCGCAATCAGGGCTAAATCCTCTGCGCGATAGATATCCTCGAAGCCTTCACGGGCGACCACGGCCATCACCTCGGGGCTGTAGCCCTGGCCGGCATAGACGCGCAGCAGGTTCTGGTTGAGAAACTCATCATGCTGCTGAGCGCAGAAAATATCGCGCGGCTGGCAGGTCGCCGGGTAGATAAGCTGATGCGCCAGCATCCCCCCCATCAGCCTGCCGGGCTGGGTTTCATGCAGGTAAGCGGTCAGATGGACGTGCGCCATCATGGTGTAATGCTGGATCTCGTACAGCTCGCGGAGCGTTTCATCGCCATGCATATAGCCCGCAATGCGGAACGCAATCGGCATGTGGAAAATATTCTGCTCATTGAAGGTCAGCCAGTACTTCACCTTGTCGCCGTAGCAGTCGATCATTTTCTTGCCATAGCGCACAAACGCCTCCATCACGCGGCGATCGATAAAGCCGTTATACTCATTCGCCAGCGCCAGCGGCATGTCAAAATGGTACAGGCAAATCATCGGCTCAATGCCGCGGGCAATCAGAGCGTCGATAAAGCGGTGATAGAAGGCGATACCTTCTTCGTTGAACTCGCCATCGCCGGTCGGGCAAATGCGGCTCCACGAAATCTGGAAGCGGTAGCAGTTCATCCCTAGATCCTGCATTAAATCAAAGTCTTCCTCATAGCGATGGTAGGAGTCGGTCGCCACCTTCCAGTCAGAGGCAAACTCTGAGGGCTCGCGAATGTCGTATACCGACATCCCCTTTCCGCCTTCATTCCACGCACCTTCCGTCTGCATGCTGGAAACCGAGTTGCCCCATAAAAAATCCTTTGCCAGTGTCTTCATCATTCACTCCGCTACTATGACTAGTCATTATAAATTCATGACTAGTCATATAGAATGAAATGATAAATCACGCAAAGGAGTTGTGTCGTTTTTGTGAGCGATTTCGAAAAGAGAGGATAGAAAGCGGCGGGACAGCGCCCGCCGTTGAGGATCGGACAGGATTAATCGTTAAGCTGATTGCGGCGATATTCGCCCTGGCGCTCAAGCATCCAGCCGGGATATTCGCGCGGCAGCGCGCTCACCGCATCAAGCCGCCTGAGATCCTCTTCGCTGAGCTGGATCTGGGTTGCGGCAATATTATCCGCCAGCTGCTCCGCGCGTTTGGCGCCGATAATCACGCTGGTCACCGCCTGCTGATGGAGCAGCCACGCGAGCGCGACCTGCGCGACCGTCGCGCCTTTGGCGTCGGCCACCTCGCGCATCGCGTCCACGCAATCAAACGCGCGATCCTTATTCACCGGCGGGAAATCAAATTCCAGCCGACGGCCGCCCGCTTCCCCCTGACCGTCGCGGGTGTATTTGCCGCTCAGCAATCCGCCCGCCAGCGGGCTCCAGACCATCAGCCCCAGCCCTTCGCTCTGCATCATCGGCACCAGCTCACGCTCCAGGTCGCGCCCGGCGATGGTGTAGTAAGCCTGCAAAGAGGCAAAGCGGGCCAGCCCAAGGCGTTCGGCGATCCCCAGCGCCTTGACGATTTGCCAGGCCGCCCAGTTCGAAATGCCGATATAGCGGACGTGCCCTTGGCGAACCAGGGTATCCAGGGCGTAGAGGGTCTCTTCCACGGGCGTTGCCGGATCGAAGCCGTGCAGCTGGTAGAGATCGATATGATCGAGCTGCAGGCGCCGCAGGCTCTCTTTGACGCTGCCGAGAATGTGGTAGCGGGAGCTGCCGCGCGAATTAACGCCGGCGGTGCCGGTTTCACCAAACACTTTGGTGGCGACCACCACGTTTTCGCGCGGGATCTTGAGATTTTTTAGCGCCTGGCCGGTTATCTCTTCCGAACGCCCTTCCGAATAGACGTTAGCGGTGTCGATAAAGTTGATGCCGGCATCCAGGGCGCTGCCCACCAGCTGCTCGGCTTCCGCCTGGCGCAGCTGGCCAATTTTTCCCCACATCCCCTCTTCGCCGCCAAAGGTCATGGTGCCAAGGCACAGTTCAGAGACAAACAGACCGGTATTTCCGAGTTTTTTATAACGCATCGGACTCTCCTCATCAGGATAATTAACGTCAGCGCTATAGTTATACCCCCCGCAGCACGAGCGCGAATGGGGGGATCCTGTCCGTTTCTTGCCCAATCCTCTAAATATCAGAACCCGTAGCGCAGCATGGCGTAACCCAGCAGCGCCGCCCACAGCAGCATCGGCAGAGAGTAAAGATGAAAGCGCCACCAGATCCGCCGATCCGCCGCCATGCGCAGGGCAATCAGGTTGGCCAGCGAGCCGGGAAGCAGGCCAAAGCCGCCGACGTTAACCGCCCAGGCCAGCAGCGTTGACGGGGGGACGTAGTTGAGCAGCAGAATGGTTGCCGGGACGTTGCTGATGAACTGCGACAGGCCGATCGCCGTCAGCCACAGGCCGCCGGGGGAGAGCTGGCCGACGCCGCTCAGCAGCTGATGCAGCGCCGGCAGCTGGATCAGCAGGTGAACATCAATAAACATCACCATAAAGACCAGCAGCAAAGACCAGTCAACGTTGATAATCACCGCGCGCGCCAGCAGCAAGAAGCCGATGACGATCAGCGCGAGGCCCCAAAGCTCCTGCTTCATCTCTAACGCAGTGAGGAAAATCAGATAAAACGCCAGGCAGCTCCAGACCAGCTTCGGCTGCCAGGAGGGCGCCCGTTCGCCGCTTTGATAAGTGAGGCGTACGGCGGAAAAACAGCACCAGCACAGCGCCAGCAGCGTTATCATCATCGCCGCCGCCAGCGGCAGCATCTGGCCAATAAACGCCGGGAAACTGAGGCCTGAACGCCCCCAAAGCAGAATATTTTGCGGATTGCCGATCGGCGTCAGCAGCGAGCCGGCGTTGACCGCCAGCGCTTCAAAAATGATCAGCCGGTTAACCGGAATGGCGCACCATTTTTTTAACGTCAGGGTTAACGGAACGACGATAAAAAGCGCCACATCGTTGGTTAAGAAGGTGGAAAGCAGCGCCGCGGCCAGCACCATAAAGATGGCCAGCTGCCGTTCGGTCACAAACCGCCGCGCCATTTTGCGGCCCAGCACGTCAAAATAGCCGCTCAGTTCGACCCCTTTGGTCAGCAGCATCAGCCCGCTTAGGGTAATAATCGTCTGCCAGTCGATAGCCTGAGGCCAGCTGGCAGGGGCAAAGGGCACAAAAATGCTTAATACGCCGGCAATAATCAGCAGTAAATGCAAAAAGCGGTCACCCGCCAGCGACTGAACAAGGGGCAGGTTCATTTTCCCTGCTGCCCGTATTTGAGCGTAAACTGGCTAAAGGCCTCCAGCGTCTCCTGGCTCACGTGATGCTCCATCCCTTCGGCATCGCGACGGGCTATCTCCGGGCTGACGCCGATAACCAGCAGGAAATTTTCCACAATCTGATGACGTTCGCGGCTCTCGTGCGCCAGCTTCTCGCCTTCCGGCGTTAAAAAGACGCCGCGCCACGGGATCTGCTCAATCAATCCGACGCTGGCCAGGCGCTTGAGCATTTTAGCGACCGTCGGCTGCGAGACGCCCAGGCGCGCAGCCATATCGACCTGCCGCGCTTCACCCACCTCGCGGATCAGGTCGGAAATCAGCTCAACGTAGTCGTCAATCAGCTCGCGACGATGCGCCTCACGCACCTGACGAAACCCCTCAACGTGCTCTTCAACATTCACTAGCTGCGTCACTTTTTTTGTTATTTGTTTGCCTGCGCGACGGTTCATTGTGCTTCCTCAAATACGTGTGACGCAGCAAGCGTCATCTCAAAGAGGGCCATTGTAAATGATTGGGCCCGTAGCACAAAAAATTAACTTTTTAGCCATAGCTATAAAATATAGCCTGTGCTATATCTGTATGTAATGCAAACATCCTTCAAGGAGCGAAGGGCGAAATCACAGGAGGTTACGATGAACGAACTCAAGAGGTGCTTACAGGTGTTTACCCACTCCCCATTTAAAGTACGCTTAATGCTACTCGGCATGCTGTGCGATCTGCTTAACGGCAAAAAAGAGCAGGACAAGCCGAGCAACTAACGCGGCGTCGCGGTACGCCGCTTCATTTTTCGGTCATAATTCCTCGTCATACTGACCCGTTTGCCCTCCTTTCCCGGACTTTTTTCAAGTTTTGTAAGCTTTCTCCCAAAACAATCTGTTATGGCTAGTTGACCTTAGCATTTGCAAGCCCTATCTTTTGTCAGCCCTGCCACTACTGCGGCTCGCAGAGACCCTCTTCCGGCACTGTCCAGCAGGTTTTACCCCTTGATGCCAGGGGATGCACATGGCGTCTTTTTGATTGTTAACTATGAATCTCACCCTGAAAGAAACGCTGGTCGCTCGTGGACTGGTCCTGAACCCGTGGACCGGATTCTACTTTTTACAGTCCCTGCTGATTAACCTGGCCCTTGGCTATGATTTTAGCCTGCTCTATGCCGTTGCCTTTACATGCGTGCTACATCTGCTGTGGCGCAGCTTCCCGCGCGCGCAGAAAGTGGTGGTCGGCGGCTACTCGCTGCTTGCCGCGCTCTATTATCCGTTTGGTCAGGCCTACGGCGCGCCCAATTTCAATACCCTGCTGGCGCTGCACGCCACCAACGTTGAAGAATCCACCGAAATTTTGACCATCTTCCCGTGGTACAGCTATCTGCTGGCGGTGTTTATTTTCGCGCTGGGCGTGATTGCCGTGCGTCGCAAGCCGGAAGAACCGAGGCGCTGGAGCAAAATGGAGAGCCTGGGCCTGCTGTTCAGCATCGGCATTTTCTTCCTGCAGCCGGTGCAGAATCTGGCGTGGGGCGGCGTCTTCAAAGTGATTGATACCGGCTATCCGGCCCTGCGCTTCGTCAAAGACGTGGTGGTCAATAACAATGAGGTGCTGGATGAGCAGGCGCGCATGGCGCAGCTGGCGAATATGAAAGATAGCTGGCACGTCGTGGCGGTGAAGCCCAAATATCATCTTTACGTAGTGGTTATTGGTGAAAGCGCGCGCCGCGACGCGCTCGGCGCCTTCGGCGGTCACTGGGACAACACCCCGTTCGCCAGTTCGGTGAACGGCTATCTGTTCAATGACTACATTGCGGCCAGCGGTTCAACGCAAAAGTCACTGGGCCTGACGCTTAACCGGGTGGTCGACGGCAAGCCGCAGTACCAGGACAACTTCGTCACGCTGGCCAACCGTGCGGGCTTCCAGACCTGGTGGTTCTCGAATCAGGGGCAAATCGGCGAGTACGATACGGCGATTGCCAGTATTGCCAAACGCGCCGACGAAGTGCAGTTCCTCAAAAACGGCGATTTTGAGGCCAATAAAAATACCCAGGATGAGCAGCTGCTGAAGCTAACCGAGCAGGTCCTTTCGACCCAGCGGACTCAGCCGCAGCTGATCGTCCTGCATTTGATGGGCTCGCACCCGCAGGCCTGTGACCGCACCAAAGGAAAATATACCGTCTTTGTGCAATCAAAAGAGACCTCCTGCTATCTCTACAGCATGACGCAAACCGATGCGCTGCTGGGCAAACTCTATAGCCAGCTGCAGAACTCCGGCGATAGCTTCTCGATGACCTATTTCTCCGATCACGGCCTCGCCTTTAAAGAGCGCGGCAAAGCGGTTCAGTATCTGGCGCACGACGATAAGTTCCAGCAAAACTTCCAGGTACCGTTCATGGTGCTGTCCAGCGATGATAAAGCGCACAAGGTTATCAAAGCGCGCCGCTCGGCCAACGATTTCCTCAGCTTCTTCTCACAGTGGACCGGGATCAGCGCCGAGGAAATAAAGCCGCGCTATCGCTTTATCTCTGAGCAAAAGGCCGGGCCGGTTTTCATCACCAACTTCCAGCTGCAGAAAGTGGACTATACCCATCTGGGCAGCGACCTGTTCACCACCCAGTAGGCCGCCTCATTCGCCATCGGGAAGCTGATGGCGACGGGTTTTGCCGAATGACAGGCAAAAAAAATCCGCCCCTGTGAGGCGGATTTTTTATATCACCGAAGTGATTAGAAGCGGTAACCAACGCCCGCGATCCAGGTACCAACGTCAACGTTACGAATGCGAGACTGCTCGTAAGAGAAGTCCAGAGCAACGTTTTCGATCGGGTTGAACTGCAGACCAGCGCCGTAGGAGAAACCGTAGTCGCTCATGTCAGCTTTGTTCGGGTAGCTGTTGTCCTGGAATTTACCGTAGCCAACACCCACTACGCCGTAGATGCTTGCCCAGTCGTTGAGACGGTAAGCCGGACCAGCGGTGATGCCATAGTACTGGCCTTTTTCGTATACGCCAGATTCGGTACGATCTTTTTCAGTGTAAGTGAAGGAACCGATAACACCCAGCGGGCTATTGTCTTGCTCGTAACGGTACTTCAGGTTGAAACCGCCTGCTTTATTCGCTTCGCCCTGCATGTCGCTCTGAGCATAACCACCGGTAACGGTAGAAGTTGCAGCGAAAGCGGTACCTACGGATGCAGCCAGTACAACAGCTAGTGCTGAAAAACGTGCAATTTTATTCATAACCACCTCAAATGTGTTTCTAATAAGTCCTAAGTCTTAAATATATCAAAAACTTTCGGGAAACTCTTTTCACTTTACAGTGTCTAACATACTTTTTCATGTAACCAAAAGTTTCCACAAAACTATAACAAACTGGAAAACAACCGGTTTTAACGAATACCATCATATTAATGCCCGCCGATCGCCGGACATGCATCCAGATTATTCCTAATCGCCAGATGAGTATTTCAGCGCCTCTCTCCCAATTGTACTCCCCTCTGCGGGGATTTTTTCAACAATAGCTCAACTGCCGTTGGCTAATTCATTTACACTGGATCCTTTACCGCGTTTGACAAATTTTGACAGGAGAAAGGATGCCCGGCTCGTCCCGTAAGGTCCCGGCATGGTTGCCGACAGCAGTTATTTTAATCGCCATGATCTCTATTCAGAGCGGGGCATCGCTGGCGAAATCACTCTTCCCGTTAGTCGGCGCGCCCGGCGTGACAGCCCTGCGCCTGGCGCTAGGCACCTTGATTCTGGTGGTCATTTTCAAACCCTGGCGGCTGCGCTTTGCCCCCGAACAGCGCCTGCCGCTGCTCTTCTACGGCCTCTCGCTGGGGGCGATGAACTATCTGTTTTATTTATCCATTCAGCGCATACCGCTGGGCATTGCGGTAGCCCTGGAGTTTACCGGCCCGCTGGCGGTGGCCCTGTTTGGCTCGCGGCGTCCGCTCGACTTTGTATGGGTGGTGCTTGCGGTGCTGGGGCTATGGTATCTCCTGCCGCTGGGGCAAGACGTGTCGCAGGTGGATCTCACCGGCGCGCTGCTGGCGCTGGGCGCCGGGGCCTGCTGGGCGGTCTACATTCTCACCGGCCAGCGCGCGGGCGAAGAGCACGGCCCGGCAACGGTGGCGATGGGCTCGCTGATTGCCGCGGTGATTTTTGTGCCGCTGGGTATGCTGCAGGCAACGGATACGCTGTTCCAGTGGTCGCTGCTACCGCTGGGGCTGGGGATCGCCGTGCTCTCCACCGCGCTGCCCTATTCGCTGGAAATGATCGCCCTCACCCGCATGCCGACGAAAACATTTGGCACTCTGATGAGCATGGAGCCCGCCCTTGCCGCGCTGTCGGGAATGGTGTTCCTTGGCGAGACGCTGACCTTCACGCAGACGCTGGCGCTGGGGGCAATAATTCTCGCCTCGATGGGGTCGACGCTGACGATGCGGCGGGAAACGAAGCTGAAAAAAGTGGATATTGGCTAAATTGTCAGACAGTTCTGCATCGCCGTCGCGCCGTGCAGAACTGGCCTAAAACGCCTACAAGCATTTGATTTAAATTACCTTATAAATTATCAACAAGCCTGCGCTATCAAACCGATAGAGACTACCGACACCGCCTTCTGCGGATCCGTTGCTATACTTGTCCCCATGAGTTACCGGGGACAAGCGCTCCATATAATTCGAATTTGATGTATGACGAGTATAAATATCAAGAGGATATGAAACTATGAGTACCGCAAAACTGGTTAAAACTAAAGCGTCTAACCTGCTCTATACCCGCAACGATGTGACCGACAGCGAGAAGAAAGCCACCGTAGAGCTGCTCAATCGTCAGGTTATCCAGTTCATCGACCTGTCGCTGATTACCAAACAGGCTCACTGGAATATGCGCGGTGCCAACTTTATTGCCGTCCATGAAATGCTGGACGGCTTCCGCACGGCGCTGACCGAACACCTCGATACGATGGCCGAACGTGCCGTACAGCTCGGCGGCGTTGCGCTGGGCACCACTCAGGTTATCAACAGCAAAACTCCGCTGAAAAGCTATCCGCTGGACATCCATAGCGTCCAGGACCACCTGAAAGAGCTGGCCGACCGCTACGCGATTGTCGCCAACGACGTGCGCAAAGCGATTAGTGAGGCAAAAGACGAAGATACTGCCGATATCTTCACCGCCGCTTCTCGCGATCTGGATAAATTCCTGTGGTTTATCGAATCTAATATCGAATAATCGGCAAACCGACTGCCGTCAGCCCCGCTGGCGGCACTGCCTCTTTCCCCTCGCCTTTCCCGCTTTTTTCTCACCCACGCTTACACGCACCACTTTAGTGCACCACAATGTACAAAATGCGTACTAAAGTAAATCAAATGTAATAATCACCTCACACAATCGTTACAGCAAGATTGTTTTCCCATCGGTGTTTGCGTTAAAAATGCTCTTGTTATTCGGCATATTTATGACGCACCAAAATGACGCCCCGTCGTGGTGCAGATTCCGTTTGCCAGACCCGAAAGCGTGCAACAGGATCGACTCTGGTTGTTATAAAACAACAAGTTGTAAAACTGGCACGATTTTTTCATAGGGTTACTCGTTCTCGCAGGGGATCGTCCCGTGGATAAAAAAGGAAATGCTATGAAGTCTGTATTAAAAGTTTCACTGGCTGCACTGACCCTGGCTTTTGCGGTTTCTTCCCAGGCCGCTGAAAAACAACTGATTGTTGCGACCGATACGGCGTTTGTTCCGTTTGAATTTAAGCAAGGCGATAAGTACGTTGGCTTCGATGTCGACCTGTGGGCCGCCATCGCCAAAGAGCTGAAACTGGACTATACCCTGAAGCCAATGGATTTCAGCGGCATCATCCCGGCGCTGCAAACTAAAAACATCGACCTCGCGCTGGCGGGTATTACCATTACTGAAGAGCGTAAAAAAGCGATCGAATTCTCCGATGGCTACTATAAAAGCGGCCTGCTGGTGATGGTGAAAGCGAACAACAACGATATCAAAGACGTGAAGGATCTGAACGGTAAAGTGGTCGCGGTTAAAGGCGGCACCGGCTCCGTTGACTACGCCAAGGCCAATATCAAAACCAAAGACCTGCGCCAGTTCCCGAACATTGATAACGCCTATATGGAGCTGGGTACCGGCCGCGCCGATGCCGTGCTGCACGATACGCCAAACATCCTGTACTTCATCAAAACCGCCGGCCACGGCCAGTTCAAAGCGGTAGGTGAATCGCTGGAAGCGCAGAACTACGGTATCGCGTTCCCGAAAGGCAGCGACGAACTGCGTGAAAAAGTGAACGGCGCGCTGAAAACCCTGCGTGAAAACGGCACTTACAACGAAATTTATAAAAAATGGTTCGGTACTGAGCCAAAATAATAATCAGAGCCCGTATCCGCACGGATATATCTCTTACAGGCCTGCTGAGGTCTGGTAGCCCGGCAGCGGCGCTTGCGCCCTCGCCGGGAATCACCTCGCAGCAGGCCTGAGTCATTTTTTCTCAGAGGGCCATCCTCTGTTTTTCGACACGGTAACAGGAACGAATTATGCAGTTTGACTGGAGTGCCATCTGGCCCGCCATTCCGATTTTGCTGGAAGGCGCCAAAATGACGCTGTGGATCTCGGTCCTCGGCCTGGCTGGCGGTCTGATCATCGGCCTCGTCGCCGGTTTCGCCCGCTGCTTTGGCGGCTGGATAGCGAACCACATCGCGCTGGTCTTTATTGAAATTATTCGCGGCACCCCAATCGTGGTGCAGGTCATGTTCATCTACTTCGCCCTGCCGATGGCGTTTAATGATTTACGCATCGATCCGTTCTCCGCCGCGGTGGTGACGATCATGATCAACTCCGGCGCCTACATCGCGGAAATTACCCGCGGCGCGGTGCTCTCTATCCACAAGGGCTTTCGCGAAGCCGGCCTGGCGCTCGGCCTGTCCCGAGGCGAAACGATTCGCCACGTGATCCTGCCGCTGGCGCTGCGCCGTATGCTGCCGCCGCTGGGCAACCAGTGGATCATCAGCATCAAAGACACCTCGCTCTTTATCGTCATCGGCGTTGCCGAACTGACCCGCCAGGGACAGGAGATTATTGCCGGTAACTTCCGCGCGCTGGAGATCTGGAGCGCCGTTGCCGTTATTTATCTGATTATCACCCTGGTTCTGAGCTTTATTCTGCGCCGTCTTGAAAGAAGGATGAAAATCCTGTGATTGAATTTAAAAACGTTTCCAAGCACTTTGGCCCAACCAAGGTGCTGCATGATATCGATCTGAAGATTAACAAAGGTGAAGTCGTGGTGATTATCGGGCCTTCCGGCTCAGGTAAATCAACCCTGCTGCGCTGCATCAACAAGCTGGAAGAGATAACCAGCGGCGAGCTGATCGTCGACGGCCTGAAGGTCAACGATCCGAAGGTAGACGATCGCCTGATCCGCCAGGAAGCCGGCATGGTGTTCCAGCAGTTCTATCTCTTCCCGCACCTGACGGCGCTGGAGAACGTGATGTTCGGGCCGCTGCGCGTGCGCGGGGCGAAGAAAGAGGCGGCCGAGAAGCTGGCGAAAGATCTGCTGGAAAAAGTGGGGCTGGCTGAACGCGCGCACCACTATCCTTCAGAGCTCTCCGGCGGCCAGCAGCAGCGTGTGGCCATTGCCCGCGCGCTGGCGGTGAAGCCGAAAATGATGCTGTTCGATGAGCCCACCTCCGCGCTGGACCCGGAGCTGCGCCATGAAGTGCTGAAGGTAATGCAGGACCTGGCAGAGGAAGGGATGACGATGGTTATCGTGACCCACGAAATCGGCTTCGCCGAAAAAGTGGCCTCGCGCCTGATCTTCATTGATAAAGGTCGTATTGCGGAAGATGGCGATCCGCAGGTTCTGGTCAAGAACCCGCCGAGCCCGCGCCTGCGCGAATTCCTGCAGCACGTTGCCTGATAGCCAACGGCTCCCCCGGCGCGGGGAGCCGCTTTCCAGATTCATCCCACCCCCTCCCTCCTGACATCGTCTTCTATCCTTCTTGGTTTGAGACGCAATGGAGGTGCTCGTGCCGTGGATCCTGTTACTGCTTGCCGCGCTATTTACCGCCCCGCTTTCCGCCGCAGGCCTGGCCGGCGTCCCGACCGCTACCCCGCAGCAGTCCGGCAGCAATGAACCTGACCTTGAGAAGAAAAAGGCCGCCTACGCGGCGCTGGCCGATGTGCTGGATAACGACGCCGCCCGTCAGGAGCTAATCGACCAGCTGCGCACCGCCGCCGCCACGCCGCCGCCGGCCAGCGCGCCAACGCTCACGCCGCCGAAAGAGGAAGATCAGCCGACGGTGCTGGAAAACGTTACCCACATCAGCCGTGAATACGGCGAGCGCTTCTCGTCGCGTTTCTCGCAGCTGTGGCGCAATATCACCGGCGCGCCGCATAAGCCTTTCCATGCCGATACCTTTCGCCACGCCGCGAGCACCTTCCTGCTGCTGGCGGCGCTGGTCTTTACCTTCTGGTGGCTGGTGCGGCTGGCCGCGCTGCCGCTGTATCGCAAAATGGGCCAATGGGGACGGCATAAAAACCACGATCGCAGCAACTGGCTGCAGCTGCCGGCCACGATTGCCGGCGCCTTTATTTTCGATCTGATCCTGCTGGCGCTCACGCTGTTCGTTGGCCAGCTCCTCAGCGACAGGCTGAACGGAGGCAACCGCACCATCGCCTTCCAGCAAAGCCTGTTTCTGAACGCCTTCGCGCTGATCGAGTTCTTCAAAGCCATTCTACGGCTGATCTTCTGCCCACGGGTGGCGGAGCTGCGGCCGTTTAACCTCAGCGACGACAGTGCGAAATACTGGAACCTGCGCCTGAGCGCGCTCAGCAGCCTGATTGGCTACGGCCTGATCATCGCCGTGCCGATTATCTCCAATCAGGTCAACGTCCAGGTCGGCGCGCTGGCCAACGTGGCTATTATGCTGTGCATCACCCTGTGGGCGCTGTATCTGATTTTTCATAACAAGCACGTGATTACCGAAGGGCTGATTCATCTGGCGGATCGCTCGCTGGCCTTCTTCAGCCTGTTTATCCGCGCCTTCGCGCTGGTGTGGCACTGGCTGGCCTGCGCCTATTTCATCGTGCTGTTTTTCTTCTCGCTTTTCGACCCCGGCAACAGCCTGAAGTTTATGATGGGCGCCACGGTGCGCAGCCTGGCGATCGTCGGCGCCGCGGCGCTGATCTCCGGCATTCTGTCGCGCTGGATAGCCAAAACCATCACCCTGTCGCCGCAAACCCAGCGCAGCTACCCTGAGCTGCAGAAACGGCTCAACGGCTGGATCTCCGTGGCGCTGAAGGTGGCGCGCATTCTAGTGGTCGCCGTCGCCATTATGCTGCTGCTCAGCGCCTGGGGGCTGTTCGACTTCTGGAACTGGATGCATAACGGCGCCGGGCAGAAGGCGGTGGATGTCATGATCCGCATCGCGCTCATCCTGTTCTTTTCCGCCATCGGCTGGACGCTGCTCGCCAGCCTGATAGAAAACCGCCTCGCCTCGGATATTCACGGCCGTCCGCTGCCGGGCGCCCGGGCGAGAACGCTGCTGACGCTGTTTCGCAACGCGCTGGCGGTGATCATCAGTACCATCACCGTGATGATCCTGCTCTCCGAAGTGGGGGTGAATATCGCCCCGCTGCTGGCGGGCGCGGGGGCGCTGGGGCTGGCTATCTCTTTCGGCGCGCAAACGCTGGTGAAAGATATTATCACCGGCATTTTTATCCAGTTTGAAAACGGGATGAACACCGGCGATCTGGTGACGATCGGGCCGTTAACCGGCACGGTGGAACGGATGTCGATCCGCTCGGTCGGGGTGCGCCAGGATACCGGCGCCTACCATATTATTCCGTGGTCTTCGATCACCACTTTCGCCAACTTCGTGCGCGGAATAGGCTCGGTGGTGGCTAACTATGATGTCGATCGTCAGGAGGATCTGGATAAGGCCAACCAGGCGCTGAAGGATGCGGTTGCGGACGTAATGGCCCAGGAGGAGGTCCGCGGGCTGGTGATTGGCGAGCCGTCATTTGCCGGGCTTGTCGGTCTGAGCAATACCGCCTTTACCCTACGGGTGACGTTTACCACGCTGCCGCTGAAGCAGTGGACGGTACGTTTTGCGCTGGATACGCAGGTCAAAAGGCATTTCGACCTTGCCGGCGTGCGCGCCCCGGTGCAAACCTACCAGGTGCTGCCGATGACGCCCTCCGTCGCCGGGCCGCCGGCCCCCGCGGAGCCAACGCTATAGCGCCCCGGCTGCACGGAGCAGACCGGGGCGCGAAGAAGAAGCGCGGCCGCCGAACGGCTTAAAACGCGCGTCGGCGCTTTGCTTCATCCATAAAGGTCCAGGCGATAAAGCGGCTCTGCTTCTGCCCCTGCGCCATCTCTTTTTTCACCACCTTCACCGCGCCGACTTCGGTCAGGGCACGATACAGCGGCGGCAGATTATCGCCGCGAGAAACCAGCGACGTAAACCATTTCACCTGACGGCCAAACTGCTGGCTCTCCTGGATCATCCGGGTGATGAAGGCCACCTCTCCGCCTTCACACCACAGCTCCTGCTGCTGGCCGCCGAAGTTCATCACGCTATCGGCGCCCAGGCCCAGGTTACGCCGTTTGCGCTCGCCGCCCGCCTGCGCGCTGGCGGCGGAATCGTGGAACGGCGGGGTGCATAGCGTCGCGTCAAAGCATTCGTTTTTATGAATCACGCCGGCAAAAATCGCCGTGGCGTCTTTTTGACGACGCAGGCGAATCTGGCGGCTCATTCCCGGGTTGCCGGCAATAATGGCCTGGGCGCTGGAGAGCGCTTCCTGGCTGATTTCACTGCCGGTAAAGCGCCAGCCATACTCATGCACGCCGATCAGCGGGTAGATACAGTTTGCGCCGGTGCCCACATCGAGAATGCTCGCATTCTCAGGAATAGTGCCGGTATCCAGCGCCAGCAGATCGGCGAGGTGGTGGATATAATCCGCCCTTCCCGGCACCGGCGGACACAGGAAGCCATCCGGAATATCCCAGTGTTTCACCGCGTAAAAGTGCGCCAGCAGCGCCTTATTCAGCGCCTTCACCGCGAGCGGGTTGGCAAAGTCAACGGTCTGCTCGCCCAGCGGATTCAGGGTGATAAAGCCCTGTAGCTCGGGGTGAGCCAGGCATAGCGCGGGCAAATCATAGCGTTGATGATGACGGTTACGCGGGTGTAACCCCGGTTTCTGGGCTTTCATGGCAATCTCCTTTGAACAGCCGCGTAAGATACCCGTTGACGGCGGCGCGGTAAATAAGGGAGTCTGGATATCTCCTCTTCCGTTACGGGTATTCTATGTATTTCTATCAACCTTCACAGGGACACGGTCTGCCGCACGACCCGCTTAACGCTATTATCGGGCCGCGTCCTATCGGCTGGATCGCCTCGCTGGATGCGGCAGGACAGCGCAATCTCGCGCCCTACAGTTTCTTTAACTGCTTCAACTACCGGCCACCGATTATCGGCTTTGCCAGCAGCGGTTGGAAGGATAGCGTACAGAATATTGTCGAAACTAAAGAATTTGTCTGGAACCTGGCAACCCGCCCGCTGGCCGAAGCCATGAACGAGACCTCTGCCAGCCTCCCGCGCCACGAAGATGAATTCATCCGCGCCGGGCTGACCGCCGCCGCCAGCCGGATCGTCGCCGCCCCGCGGGTAGCGGAAAGCCCGGTGAACTTTGAGTGTCGGCTCTCGCAGTGCGTCCGCTTAACGACCGCCGATGGCACCCCCGTCGACAGCTGGCTGGTACTTGGCGAAGTTGTTGCGGTCCATATCGACGAGTCGCTGCTGGAAGAGGGGGTCTATCAGACCGCCAAAGCCCAGCCGATCCTGCGTGCCGGTGGCCCGAGCGCCTACTACGGTATTGATGAAAGCCAGCGTTTTGATCTGATCCGCCCCGACGCCCGCTAGCGCCATCTCAGCGCTGGCTCGCCGTTCGTTCGCCACGACGTTATTCGCGCGGGCGAGCGGCGTTTGCGCAAAAAAATCGTTGTTTAGCTTCAATTTTTTATCCTGAATATCCTCCGGCAAAGGCCTAAACTTAGAGTATGTCCCATGCCGTTAATGAGGATATGCTCATGAGAAAATCTCTGCTGCTATTCGCGACTATCGCGCTTGCCGCCGCCTCTTTTACCGCGCAGGCCGCAGCTCCCCTCTCCGCTCCCGCCGACCCCGGCCCGCTGCGGCCTTCAGGCACCGTCTCCGCCTCTGGCGCCAGCAATCTCGACGATCTGCAGGCACAGCTGGCGCAAAAAGCGCATCAGCAGGGGGCGATAGCCTGGCGTATCAACTCTGCCGGCGGCACAAACAGGATGTCGGGGACCGCCATCATCTATAAATAGCGCGCCGGCCGCTCGGGTCGGAAGCGGAGTTCCAACCGCCTTCGCCCGCGTTCGCGCCGTTCTCTGCTGACAAAATCGGTTTATGTAGAAAAAATGCAGCTAATGTAAATAAATGTATTTATTTTTTTATAAATGAGTGATAGAAAATCTGCCGTTGTTTGATAATGCTTATCACAATCATTATCAAAAGCATTGTTGTTGTAACAAACACCTGCAGTGGTCGGGGGCACGGCATCGCTTTGCCTGCGGTCTTAATGGCTCAAATTAAAACTATAAGTTGCTCATTGAAATGGATAAAAAACATAATTTACCGTTCAGCAGTTTTGGCTCGCTGACGATCTTTACCGGCCTGTGTCTGAGCCTGTCGCCGACAGGCCAGGTGCTGGCAGCGGATGGCACTGAAAAAAATGGCGGCGAAACGCTGGTGGTAGAGGCGCAGGCGCCCTCGCTGTATGCCCCAACCCAATCCGCCGATCCCAAGTTTTCCCGACCGCTGGTCGATACAACCCGTACGGTAACGGTGGTTTCCGAACAGGTGATGAAAGATCAGGGCGTCACCAACCTTACCGATGCGTTGAAAAACGTGCCGGGCGTCGGGGCCTTTTATGCCGGTGAAAACGGCAGCTCATCTACCGGTGACTCCATCTATATGCGCGGTGCCGATACGTCAAACAGCATCTATATTGATGGCGTTCGCGATATCGGCAGCGTGACCCGCGACACCTTTAACACCGAACAGGTCGAAGTCATCAAGGGCCCATCGGGTTCTGACTACGGCCGCAGCGCGCCAACCGGCTCCATCAATATGATCAGCAAGCAGCCGCGCCTGGACTCCGGCATTGACGCCTCCGCCAGCGTCGGCAGCGCCTGGTTCCGCCGCGGCACGCTCGATATCAACCAGACGGTCGGCGAAACCAGCGCGGTGCGCCTGAACCTGATGGGCGAGAAAACCCATGATGCCGGCCGCGACAACGTTAAAAATGAGCGCTACGGGGTTGCCCCATCGGCCGCCTTCGGCCTCGGCACGGAGAACCGCCTGTATCTCAACTATCTCCACGTAACCCAGCACAACACTCCGGACGGCGGTATTCCTACCATCGGCCTGCCGGGATACTCCGCACCGAGCGCAGGTACCGCGGCCCTGAATCACTCCGGTAAAGTCGCGACCAGCAACTTCTACGGTACCGATTCGGATTACGACGATTCCACGACCGACACGGTGACCATGCGCTTCGAGCACGATCTGAGCGATACCACGACCATCCGCAACACCACCCGCTGGTCGCGCGTGAAGCAGGATTATTTACTCACCGCGGTGATGGGCGGCGCAACAAACATCACCCAGCCGAACCCGAACGATGTCGGCACCTGGAGCTGGTCACGCCTGGCTAACACCAAGGACGTCAGCAATAAAATTCTGACCAACCAGACCAACCTGACCTCAAAGTTCTATACCGGATCGATCGGTCATGACATCAGCGCCGGTTTCGAGCTGACCCGCGAAACTCAAACTAACTACGGGGTTTATCCCATCACGCCTCCGGCGGTGAATATCTACCACCCGAACAGCGCGATCTCCATCGGCGGCCTGGATCGGAGCGGCGCCAACGCCAACGGACAGACCGACACCTTCGGGGTCTATGCCTTTGATACCCTGCAGATTACCCGTGACTTTGAGATCAACGGCGGCATTCGTCTGGATAACTACCAGACTAAATACGACAGCGCGAGCCTGTGCGGCGGTAGCGGTCGTGGCGCGATTGCCTGTCCGGACGGCGTGGCGAAAAACTCGCCGGTGACCACCGTTGATACTTCAACCAGCGGCAACCTGGTTAACTGGAAGGCCGGCGCGCTGTATCATCTGACCGATAACGGCAACGTCTACGTCAACTACGCCATTTCTCAGCAGCCTCCGGGCGGCAGCAACTTCGCGCTGGCGCAGAGCGGAACGGGGAATAGCGCCAACCGCACCGATTTCCAGCCGCAGAAAGCGAAAACCAGCGAAGTGGGCACCAAGTGGGAGCTGATGGATAAGCGCCTGCTGCTGACGGCGGCCCTGTTCCGTACCGATATTGAAAACGAAGTCGAGCAAAACGACGACGGCACCTACTCCCAGTACGGCAAAAAGCGCGTCGAAGGCTACGAGCTGTCGCTGGCCGGTAACATCACCCCGGACTGGCAGGTCATCGGCGGATATACCCAGCAGCACGCCAGCATCAGAGAAGGCAAGAACGTCGCCCAGGACGGCACCAGCGCGCTGCCGTATACGCCTGAGCACGCCTTTACCGTCTGGAGCCAGTACCAGGCCACCGATGCTCTTGCCCTTGGCGCCGGCGCGCGCTATATCGGCAGTATGCACCGCGGCAGCGATGGCGCCGTCGGCACGCCGTCCTACACCGAAGGCTACTGGGTGGCAGATGCGAAGATCGGCTATCGCATTAACCGTAACCTCGATCTGCAGCTGAACGTCTATAACCTGTTTGATACCAACTATGTCGCCTCAATCAACAAGAGCGGCTACCGCTATCATCCGGGCGAACCGCGTACGTTCCTGCTGACCGCCAATATGCACTTCTAATCCGCAGCGGGGCGCTTGCGCCCCGTCTGTTCAGGAGAAATAACCATGATGTACCATATTCCCGCCGTCCTCAGCCCACAGGAAGTTGACTATTTTACCGGGCGGCTGCAGCAGGCCGAGTGGGTTGACGGACGCGCAACCACCGGCGATCAGGGCGCCCAGGTAAAAAATAATCAGCAGGTAGACACCCGCAGCGCGCTTTACGACGAACTGCAGGGCAAGGTGCTGGCGGCGCTCAACCGCAGCTCGCTATTTTTCGCCGCCGCGCTGCCAAAAACCCTCTCCAGCCCTCTGTTCAACCGCTATCAGCAGAGCGAAACCTACGGTTTTCACGTTGACGGCGCGGTGCGCAGCCAGGCCCAGGGCGGCTGGATGCGCACCGACCTTTCCGCCACCCTGTTTCTTAGCGCCCCGGACGACTATACCGGCGGCGAGCTGGTCATCAACGATACCTACGGCCAGCATGCGGTTAAACTCCCGGCGGGCGATCTGGTGCTCTACCCTTCAAGCAGCCTGCACTGCGTGACCCCGGTGACTCAGGGCGCGCGCGTCGCCTCCTTCCTGTGGGTCCAGTCGATGATCCGCGATGATAAACGGCGCGCGATGCTGTTCGAACTGGACGGCACTATCCAGGCGCTGAAGAGCCGCCACGGCGAGAGTGAAGAGGTCTTATCGCTGCTCAATCTGTACCATAATCTGCTGCGGGAATGGTCGGAGATCTAAGCCTTGTCTGGCCCTTTTTTGCCCCCATCTTATCTATACTCTTCTTAATTTCCGGCGGCCGTCGCGCTGATAAAGCGCGCTCACGCCGCGCCGCTTTCCACGATCCACGAGAACGCGGCTCCCGCCGCCTGGCGGCAGTTCGAACGTTTTAGACACTCGGTTAATTGATACAGCATCAGATGGGGGATATATCATGGCATCAGGCTGGGCAAATGATGACGCGGTGCAGCAGCAGATCGACAGCACGATTGACGATGCGGTGGCGCGGGCGCGAAGCGAGCTACCGGCCGGCGAGAGCCACAAATTTTGTGATGAATGCGGAGAGCCCATTCCGGAGGCCCGGCGCAAGGCGATCCCTGGGGTCAGGTTCTGCGTGAAATGCCAGCAGGATAAAGACTTACATAACAATACATTTTCAGGATATAATCGGCTTGGCTCCAAGGATAGCCAGCTACGTTGACCTTCCTTTACCGTTCATTACCACAGATTGCGTTATCTTTTCGCGCACGTTTTTTGGCGAATAAAGTAGCAAAATGTGCCCTGAAAGCCCGCAGAACCCCGCTGCAGAATCCGGCGCCCCGTTTCTTATAAATAATTTATTAATAATCAATAAATTAATAATCATTCAAAAAATTCGATGGAGACTGTTAATTTCCTTCGATTTTATATCTCGCAAAAAAACGTGATACTTATCACATCGACGGAACATCGTCACCTTAACAGAATAACCTGCGAGAGATTAACTATGAAAACCATCAAATATGCTGCCGCTGCTATCGCCCTGTCCGCTCTGTCCTTTGGCGCTTTCGCCGCTCAGTCGGTAACCCCGTCTCAGGCAGAAAGCATGAATAAAATCGGCGTCGTTTCTGCGGAAGGCGCAACGACTCTGGATGGCCTGGAAGCCAAACTGGCTGCTAAAGCGGATGCCGCTGGCGCGACTGGTTACAGCATCACCTCCGCTAACACCAACAACAAAGTTAGCGGTACCGCGGTTATCTATAAATAATCGCCGCCCGACCCTGTAATGCCACTGTATTACCCCTGAAATACCCTTTAATACCCTTGTTTTGCCCGTCCGTGCCACCGGACGGGCTTTTTTTTGGGTTCTCGCAGGGTCGAGTGATGCATTCAGGCGGTGGTTTTGCGAAGCCTTATCGCGCGATTAACTTCTGTACATGCTCGGGTAGGCGGAATGTTCCGTTCACTATTACCCCGCGCTCCTTGATGATTCCCTCTGCGAGTAAGCCTCCGCGCGCTACCAGCGTTCTGCAACCTTAGCCAGCCCCTGCTCCAGGGACGCAGCCTCTCCGGTCGCCAGCAGGCAGCATGCCAGCTGGATCCGCAGCGGCAGCGGCAGCGGCTCGATCCCGGCCACGCAGCGCTCAATCCAGCGCGCGGTCACCGCAGGATCTTTTGATTCCGGCAGCGCTACCGGCTGCGTCGGCGCATCATTCTGCCGCTCGTACAGCGCCCGCGTTCCGCTCTCGTCAATCAGGCTAATTTGCGGACAGCGCTGAGGGTTGGCATAGACTTCGCCTTCAGTACCGTGCATCAGCAGCGCACGACCGCCGGTTTCGCTAAAGAATTTTGCCACCTTGCCGATGTATTCCGGATGCGACACGCTCGACAACCGCAGCGCCGCATTTTCAGCAAACGGCGTCGCCAGCTTAGCCAGCGTATGCGCGCTGTTGCGCACGCCCATCCGCCAGCGCAGAGCCAGCTGCTTCTCCAGCGGTGGACACAGGACGCCAACAGGGACGTAGACCGGTTCGTGGCCATCCAGACGCGCCTGGGCCTGACCGCCGTGTTGCGTAACCGGGATCCCCATCAGCGCAAAAATCGTCTCCGTCAGCACCCGGGTTGGATCGTGGCTGACGCCGTGCACCAGCACCGGGAAGCCGAGCTTATGCAGCAGGACGGCAAGCAGCGGCGTCAGGTTGGCCTGCTTACGCGCGCCGTTGTAGCTCGGGATCACAATCGGCATCGGCCGCGCTACCGGCGGCGTCAGGCGCAGAGTTTGCTGCTGCATCGCTTCATAGAAGCCTTTCATCTCCGCTTCACCTTCACCCTTAATACGCAGGGCAATCAGGATCGCGCCGAGCTCAAGCTCCGCAACCTCACCGCTTAGCATCCGTGCGTACAGCGCGCGGGCGGTCTCCACATCCAGGTCGCGGGCGTGATTTTTCCCCCGTCCGACTTCTTTAATGATCTTGGTGTAATCCATCGAAGATTCCTCTTATCCGCCCTGCTTCACGCGATACACAGATTGCCGCCGTATTATTCCGGCAACCCGTCACCGACGGCGTGAAGGAAGACGAGTCGTGCTGCTCACATTGCCGACCTGCGCCGCTAACGACGTCTGCGACGCGTCTGTTTTGTTTTACTTTTTACTATAACCTCCGGGACGGCAGGCTGCTCTATCGGAAACACGGGTAATGCATTCAGTAAACGCTTGCCGTAATTTTTGGTCAACAAACGCTTATCGTAAATCACCACCTCCCCCCAGCAGCTGTGGCTACGGATCAGACGGCCGACCTGCTGAATCAGGTTGAAAGAGGCGCTTGGCAGGCTTTGCACTTCGAAGGGGTAGCGGTTCAGGCTTTTAAGCCACTCGCCTTCGGTGATCACCACCGGGCTGTCTATCGGCGGGAAGGCAATTTTGTGAATATGGACCTGGCTGAGCAGCTCGCCCTTGAGGTCCAGCCCCTCGGCAAACGACTGCAGCCCGACCAGCACGCTACGCTCGCCGCTCTCCACCTTTTTACGATGCAGCTCCCCCAGCCGATAGCGGGGCTTATCGCCCTGAACCAGCAGCATCAGGCGCAGATCGGTGACGTGCTCGAGAAAACGCTGCATCGCCCGCCCGCTGGCAAACAGCACCAGCATCCCGAGGTGCTTTTTGCTCTCTACGTGCTCGCGAAAGCAGGCCGCCATTTCGGCAATATGCTGCTCTTCGTTGTCGATGACCGGCTCATAGTGCATCTGCGGGATGATAATTTTTCCCTGCTCAACGTGGTTGAAGGGAGAATCCAGGGCGACGAAGCGATCCCCGGCCTTCTCCTTGAGGCCGCTCATCTCCTGCAGGCGAGAAAAGCTGTTCAGCGAACGCAGGGTGGCGGAGGTAACGACAATATGCGGCACGCTGCGCCACAACAGCCTTTCCAGCTGTTCACTGACGCGAATCCCGACGCAGTGGAACCAGATGTGCGCCTGGCCGTCGCGCAGAACGCGGGAGGCCCATTTAGTGACCGGCGCGCCGGATGACTGCGCCAGCGACGCCAGTCGCCACAGCTTGCTCTGGCTTTCAAACATGCCCAGCGCGCGGTTCATTTGCAGCAGCACCCGGTGCAGGCGAACCACGTCATGGCTGCCGGTTTTTTCGCTGAGATCGTTAAGAAACAGCTCCGCCAGGCCGCGCAGCGTCTCGGTCAGTTTGGCCAGCCGCTGGCAGATATCCATCACCTCCTGCGGCAGCTCCCCCATCGGGAAACGGTGTTCGGCTTCCTGAGCGGCGGGCATATACAGATTCAAAATATTATTCAGCGAAGAGATAAGCTCGGACAGCTCCTCGCAGTGGGCATTCAGGCGCTCGGGGTTCGCCAGCGGCGGCGTCGTTTTGGGGCGAAACTGCTCCATGCAGGTCGCCACCAGGCGGGTGAAAAGATCGAGCTGTAGCCGATACCAGGGGGCGGTAATTTCGGCGCTCATCTCCAGCGCATCCCGGGCGACGTCGGGCAGGTGGTGGCCCTCATCGAGCACCAGCAGCAGGTTTTTCGGCTCCGGCAGCACCGCTTCGCTCTCCATCGCCGCCATCACCAGCGCGTGGTTTGCCACCACCACTTCGGCCTCCTGAATCTCACGCCGGGCGACGAAGAACGGACATTCGCGATAGTAGTGGCAGTTGCGGTTCAGGCAGCTTGCCTTATCGGTGCTCAGACGGCCCCACAGCGCGTCATCGATGGCCTTGTCGCTATGATCGCGCAGGCCGTCCCATTTATAGCTATCAAGATCGGTCTTCAGCGTGGCGCACAGCTTCTGCTCCGCCTGATTATTCGGCGTGAGATCGTCGTCAAGAAACGCCAGCAGGTCCTGCTGCGTGGGCTCAGTGCTGGCCATCGCGTTGAGGTTACGCGGGCAAACGTAGCGCCCGCGGCCAAAGGCGGCGGTGAAGCGCAGGTCGGGAATAATTTTACGCAGCAGCGGCAGGTCTTTGCTGAAGATCTGGTCCTGCAGCGCAACGTTGGCGGTGCTGACCACCAGCGTTTTTTGCTCTTCGCGGGCGATGGCGATACCGGGGATCAGGTACGACAGGGTTTTCCCGACGCCGGTCGGCGCCTCAATCGCCAGGTGCCTTCCCTCTTCCCCGGCGAGCGTTTTCGCCACGTCAGCAATCATCTGCCGCTGCGGAGTACGGGGAATAAAGTCAGGAATCTGTTCCTGGAGCGCCTTATACCAGGCGGCGATTTGCGTTTTTAGCGCAGTGGTCAAAGCCATGAGAAAACCTGAATACTGTATAAACAGCCACTATTGTGACACTTTTTGCCTGGCTGGAGGAATTTCTTTCTGAGCAAACGGGGATCGTGCTCGAGGTTTAGCATCAGGCGGGGGAGTTCCGGGCAGGGAGACCCGCCCGGAGAGGCAAACCGATACCCTCGGGCAGCGCCGGGCTGCCGCAGGGATAGCAGGTTTGCGGAAGTGCTGTTACTCAGCGGCCGCCGGCTTACGGGAGCGACGACGCTGCGGTTTGCCGTCCTGAGTACGCGCTTTCGGCGCGTCACCGTCGCTGCGGCGCGGTGAAGACTGCTGACCACGACCCTGGCTCTGACCGCCGCGACCCTGACTCTGGCCGCCACGACCCTGGCCCTGACCGCGACCGCCGCCACCGCCGCTGCGCTGCTGGCGACCGTTTTGAATCGGCTCCGCTCTGATGGACGGATCCGGCTCATAGCCGGCAACGCTAATGCGTGGGATCTCTTTTTTCAGCAGACGCTCGATGTCGTGCAGCAGCTTATGCTCATCAACGCAAACCAGCGACAGCGCTTCGCCGGTAGCGGCGGCGCGGCCGGTACGGCCAATACGGTGGACATAATCTTCCGGCACGTTCGGCAGCTCGTAGTTCACCACGTGCGGCAGCTCTTCAATATCAAGGCCGCGCGCGGCGATGTCGGTCGCCACCAGCACGCGAATGCCGCCGGATTTAAAATCAGCTAATGCGCGGGTACGCGCGCCCTGGCTTTTGTTGCCGTGGATAGCGGCGCTGCGAATGCCGTCTTTGTTCAGCTGCTCCGCCAGGTGGTTTGCGCCATGCTTGGTACGGGTAAAGACCAGCACCTGCTGCCAGTTGCCTTCGCCGATCATCTGCGACAGCAGTTCGCGCTTGCGCTTCTTATCGACAAAATGCACGTACTGGCTTACCTGTTCGGAAGCCGTGTTGCGACGGGCGACTTCGATTTCCAGCGGGTTATGCAGCAGCTTTTCCGCCAGCGATTTAATCTCGTCGGAGAAGGTTGCCGAGAACAGCAGGTTCTGGCGTTTCGCCGGCAGCTTCGACAGCACGCGGCGAATATCATGGATAAAGCCCATGTCCAGCATGCGGTCGGCTTCATCCAGCACCAGCACTTCGACCTTATCCAGGCTGACGGCATTCTGGTGTTCCAGATCCAGCAGGCGGCCCGGCGTTGCCACCAGGATATCGACGCCGCTGCGCAGTTTCATCATCTGCGGGTTAATGCTCACGCCACCGAAAACCACCAGCGAGCGAACGTTCAGATACTTGCTGTAATCACGGACGTTTTCGCCAATCTGAGCGGCCAGCTCACGCGTTGGGGTAAGGATCAGCGCGCGCACCGGGCGACGGCCCTTAGCGTGCGGTTCTTGCTGGATCAGATGCTGAAGCAGCGGCAGGGTGAAGCCCGCCGTTTTGCCGGTGCCGGTCTGGGCGCTGGCCATCAGATCGCGCCCCTGCAACACCGCAGGGATCGCCTGCTGCTGAATGGGGGTTGGCTCAACATAACCCTGTTCGGCGACAGCACGCAGGATTTCAGGATTCAGGCCAAGGGAATCAAAAGACATAACAACTCCAAACCGCCCCGGCCTTTTACAGGCGTAGTTTTCAGGGAGATTATTGCGAAAGAGATGGCAAAAACCACAATGCCATGAAGGGGCGCAGTCTAGCAGGTTTTGTGACGTATCGCATAAAATATCCCCTCGGGGTTTTTCTGCGAAATCAAGATACTCTCTTCGACGATAAATAGAGTATTCACTATTCTGGACAGTTCCGCGAATTGGTCATATTCTTAATCAATCGATTGATTAATTTTTTCAGGTGCGATGAATACCACTCCCGCAACCAGCAAAGGCGAACAGGCAAAAAGCCAGTTGATTACCGCGGCTATCGCCCAGTTTGGCGAATATGGCCTGCATGCCACCACCCGCGATATTGCCGCCCTGGCCGGGCAAAACATCGCCGCTATCCCCTACTACTTCGGCTCAAAAGACGATCTCTATCTCGCCTGCGCGCAGTGGATAGCCGATTTTATTGGCCATAATTTCCGCCCTCACGCCGAAGCGGCGGAGATGCTGCTTGCCGAACCGCTCCCGGATAAAGAGGCCCTGCGGACGCTGATCCTGCGCGCCTGCCGCAATATGATCCTGCTGCTGACCCAGGATGACACGGTAAACCTGAGCAAATTTATCTCCCGGGAGCAGCTGTCGCCTACCCCGGCGTACCAGTTAATCCATGACCAGGTTATCGCTCCGCTGCACTGCTACCTGACGCGCTTAATCGCCGCCTTTACCGGGCTTGAGGCGGACGACACGCGGATGGTCCTGCATACCCACGCGCTGCTGGGGGAGATCCTCGCCTTTCGCCTCGGGCGAGAGACCATTTTGCTGCGCACCGGATGGGCGCAGTTTGATACCGAAAAAACCGAGCAAATTTATCAGGTTATTACCTGCCATATCGATTTCGTCCTGCAAGGGTTATCGCAAAGGAGTTTGGGATCATGAAAAAACCGGTCATCGTCGTCCTGGTGGTGCTGCTGCTGATCGTTGCTACAGGCGGCGGCTGGTGGTGGTATCAAAGCAGCCAGCAGAAGGGACTGACCCTGTATGGCAACGTCGATATTCGTACCGTAAATATGAGCTTTCGCGTCGGCGGGCGGCTGGCCTCGCTAAGCGTGGATGAGGGCGATGCTATCAAGGCCGGGCAAACGCTGGGCCAGCTCGACCGCGCCCCTTACGAAAACGCGCTGCAGCAGGCGCAGGCCAACGTCTCAACCGCGCAGGCGCAGTATGACCTGATGATGGCAGGCTACCGGGCGGAAGAGATTGCCCAGGCCGCGGCGGCGGTCAACCAGGCGCAGGCCGCCTATGAATACGCGCAGAACTTCTACCAGCGCCAGCTGGGGCTGCGCAAAAGCAGCGCCATATCCGTCAACGATCTCGACAACGCGCGATCCGCCCGCGACCAGGCCCAGGCTACGCTGAAATCGGCGCAGGATAAGCTGCGCCAGTATCGCGCGGGTAACCGTCCGCAGGAGATCGCCCAGGCCAAAGCCAACCTTGAACAGGCGCAGGCCGCCTTAGCGCAGGCGAAGCTCGATCTGCACGATACCACGCTGGCCGCGCCTTCCGACGGCACGCTGATGACCCGCGCCGTTGAGCCGGGCAGCATGCTCAGCGCCGGAGCTACCGTAATGACGCTGTCGTTAACCCGCCCGGTGTGGGTTCGCGCCTACATTGATGAAAAAAATCTCGGCAACGCGCAGCCCGGACGCGAAGTGCTGCTGTATACCGATAGCCGTCCCAATCAGCCCTATCGCGGCAGGATTGGCTTCGTCTCGCCCACGGCTGAATTTACGCCGAAGACCGTAGAAACGCCGGACCTGCGAACCGACCTGGTCTACCGCCTGCGTATCGTGGTAACCGATGCCGACGACGCGCTGCGCCAGGGGATGCCGGTAACCATCGCCTTCAGCAGCGGAAACGGACATGAGTGAGGACCTCATCACGCTTGACGGGCTGACCCGCAGCTTCGCCGGCATGACGCGGCCCGCCGTCGCCCCGCTCAGCTGCACCGTTCGCTCCGGCTACGTTACCGGGCTGGTAGGCCCCGACGGCGCGGGGAAAACCACCCTGATGCGCATGCTCGCCGGGCTGCTCAAAGCGGATAGCGGCAGCGCCAGGGTGATCGGCTTTGATCCGATTGCCGACGATAGCGCCCTGCACGCGGTGCTCGGCTATATGCCGCAAAAGTTCGGCCTGTATGAAGACCTGACGGTCATGGAGAATCTGACGCTGTATGCCGATCTGCGCAGCGTGACCGGCGAAGCGCGGCAAAAAATTTTCGACCGCCTGCTCGAGTTTACCTCCCTCGGCCCTTTTACCGACCGGCTGGCCGGTAAGCTCTCCGGCGGGATGAAGCAGAAGCTGGGGCTGGCCTGTACGTTAGTGGGCGAGCCGAAGGTGCTGCTGCTCGACGAACCGGGCGTCGGCGTTGATCCCATCTCGCGCCGCGAGCTGTGGCAAATGGTCCACGAGCTGGCGGGAGACGGAATGCTGATCCTCTGGAGCACATCGTACCTTGATGAAGCGGAGCAGTGCCGCGAGGTGCTGCTGATGAACGAAGGCCAGCTGCTGTATCAGGGAGAACCCCGTTCCCTGACCCAAACGATGGCCGGACGCAGCTTTTTGGTCTCCAGCCGCGAAGAGAACAACCGCCGCCTCCTGCAGCGGGCGTTGAAGCTGCCGCAAATCAGCGACGGCGTGATTCAGGGCAAATCGGTGCGTCTGATCCTCAAGAAGGAGTCCAGCATTGATGAGGTGCGCAATCACGCCAGCCTGCCACCGCTGGAGATCGCCGAAACCGCGCCGCGCTTTGAGGATGCGTTTATCGACCTGCTGGGCGGCGCCGGCACCGCGGAATCGCCGCTGGGGGCGATTATTCACAGCGTCGAAGGCTCCCATGATGAAACGGTGATCGAAGCGCAAACCTTAACCAAAAAATTCGGCGATTTCGCCGCCACCGACCACGTTGATTTCAAGGTTAAGCGCGGGGAAATTTTCGGCCTCCTCGGCCCTAACGGCGCGGGCAAATCGACCACCTTTAAAATGATGTGCGGCCTGCTGGTGCCAACCTCCGGTAAAGCGCTGGTGCTGGGCATGGATCTGAAGCTCAGCTCCGGCAAGGCGCGCCAGCATCTCGGCTATATGGCGCAGAAGTTCTCGCTGTACGGCAACCTGAGCGTGGAGCAAAATCTGCGCTTCTTCTCCGGCGTTTACGGCCTGCGCGGCCGGGTACAGAACGAAAAAATCGAGCGCATGAGCGAAGCCTTCGGCCTGAAGGAGATCGCCAACCACGCCGCCGACGAGCTGCCGCTGGGCTACAAGCAGCGGCTGGCCCTGGCCTGCTCGCTGATGCACGAACCGGATATCCTGTTTCTCGATGAGCCCACCTCCGGCGTCGACCCCCTTACCCGCCGCGAGTTCTGGCTGCATATCAATAGCATGGTGGATAAAGGGGTGACGGTGATGGTCACCACCCACTTTATGGACGAGGCCGAATACTGCGACCGGATCGGGCTGGTCTATCGCGGCAAGCTTATCGCCAGCGGCACGCCGGATGCGCTAAAAGCGCTGGCGGCCAACGATGAGCAGCCGGATCCCACTATGGAGCAGGCGTTTATCACCCTGATTCACGACTGGGATAAGGAGAATAGCAGTGAGCGCTAAAATGCTGTCATGGCGGCGCGTGCGCGCCCTGTGCGTCAAAGAGACGCGGCAGATCGTGCGCGATCCCAGCAGCTGGCTGATTGCGGTGGTGATCCCGCTGATGCTGCTGTTTATCTTTGGCTACGGCATCAACCTCGACTCCAGCAGGCTGCGGGTCGGCGTGCTGCTGGAGCAGCAGAGCGATGAGGCGCTGGATTTCGTCCATACCATGACCGGCTCGCCCTATATCGACGCCACCATCAGCGATAACCGCCAGCAGCTGATTCAGCTCATGCAGGCCGGGCGGATCCGCGCGCTGGTGACCATTCCGGTGGATTTTGACCAGAAGATGGCTCGCCCCGGCGACGATGCCCCCATTCAGCTTATCACCGACGGCAGCGAGCCCAATACCGCCAACTTCGCCCAGGGCTATATCGAAGGTATCTGGCAGATCTGGCAGCAGCAGCGGGCGGAGGATCGTGGTGAAACCTTTGAACCGCTGATCGATGTGCAAACCCGCTACTGGTTTAACCCGGCGGCCATCAGCCAGCATTTTATTATTCCCGGCGCGATCACCATCATTATGACGGTGATTGGGGCGATTCTCACCTCGCTGGTTATCGCCCGCGAGTGGGAGCGAGGCACTATGGAGGCGCTGCTCTCCACCGAAATTACCCGCGTCGAACTGCTGCTGTGTAAGCTGATCCCCTACTATTTTCTCGGCATGCTGGCGATGCTGCTGTGCATGCTGGTGGCGGTGTTTATTCTCAATGTGCCCTACCGCGGCTCGCTGTTAATTCTTTTTTTCATCACCAGCCTGTTTTTGCTCAGCACCCTGGGGATGGGGCTGCTCATTTCGACCATTACCCGCAACCAGTTTAACGCCGCCCAGGTGGCGCTCAACGCCGCCTTTCTGCCGTCGATTATGCTGTCCGGATTTATTTTCCAGATAGACAGCATGCCCGCGATAATCCGCGCGGTGACCTACGTCATCCCGGCGCGCTATTTTGTCAGCACCCTGCAAAGCCTGTTCCTGGCGGGCAATATTCCGGTGGTGCTGCTGGTAAACGTGATGTTTCTGATCGCCTCGGCGGCGATGTTTATCGGCCTGACGTGGCTGAAAACCAAACGGCGCTTAGATTAGGGCATTAGCCATTCCCTGCTGCGAGGCGGTTGCGGGGCACCCAGCGGTCTCTATCCGGGGCAGCGTAAAGAGAGAACTGAAGATGTTTCATCGCTTATGGACGTTGATTCGCAAAGAACTACAATCGCTGCTGCGCGAGCCGCAGACGCGGGCGATTTTGATTATGCCGGTGCTGATTCAGGTGCTGCTGTTCCCCTTCGCCGCGACGCTGGAGGTGACCAATGCCACCATTGCTATCTATAACGAAGATAATGGCAGGCACGCGGTTGAGCTGACGCAGCGTTTTGCCCGCGCCAGGGCGTTCACCCATATCCTGATCCTCAAAAGCCCGCAGGAGATCCAGCCCACCATTGATGAACAGAAGGCGCTGCTGCTGATCCGCTTCCCGGCGGATTTCTCGCGCAACCTCGATAACTATCAGACCGCCCCGCTCCAGCTGCTGCTGGACGGCCGCAACTCAAACAGCGCGCAAATCGCCGCCAACTACCTGCAGCAAATAGTCAAAGAGTATCAGCAGGAGCTGCTGGAGGGGAAAGCGAAGCCCAACAACAGCGAGCTGGTCGTACGCAACTGGTATAATTCCAACCTCGACTATAAGTGGTTCGTGGTACCGTCGCTGATCGCCATGATCACCACTATCGGCGTGATGATCGTCACTTCGCTATCGGTTGCCCGCGAGCGCGAACAGGGCACCCTCGATCAGCTGCTGGTCTCGCCGCTGGCGACCTGGCAAATTTTCGTCGGCAAAGCGATACCGGCGCTGATCGTTGCCACCCTGCAGGCCAGCATCGTGCTGGGGGTCGGGATCTGGGCCTACCAGATCCCCTTCGCCGGCTCGCTGCTGCTGTTTTACTTTACGATGCTGATTTACGGGCTTTCGCTGGTGGGATTTGGCCTGCTGATTTCATCTCTGTGCTCGACTCAGCAGCAGGCGTTTATTGGCGTATTTGTCTTTATGATGCCGGCAATCCTGCTCTCCGGCTACGTTTCACCGGTAGAAAACATGCCGCAATGGCTGCAGGACGTGACGTGGATAAACCCCATTCGTCATTTTACCGATATTACCAAGCAGATTTATTTGAAGGACGCGAGTCTGGAAATCGTGTGGGGAAGTTTGTGGCCGCTACTGGTCATAGCGGCCACCACGGGGTCAGCGGCGTATGCAATGTTTCGCAGAAAGATCGCCTGATCCCCGGATCCCCGTCATCGTTCAGGCTGCCTCGGCGTTGACTTCCTTACTCACCCCGGTCACATAGCTATCTATGCTCCCGGGGATTCGCTGCGTCGCCGCCTTGATGCAACCCGAACGCTTTAGGGGATCCCCGCCATTGCTCAGGCTGCCTCGGCGTTGGCTTGATTACTCGGTCCATTCGGGGCCGCTGCTGGCAGCGTTTAAACTGCTCCCGGCAGATTTGTCACCCCGGTCACATAGCTATCTATGATCCCGAGGGTTCGCGGCGCTGCCGCCCTGATGCAGTCCAAACGCTTTAGGGTAGCGATTTTTATCTTTCGCCAGCAGCGATACCACCGCCGGACCGGCCAGAATAACCAGCCCGGCGAGCGCCAGCAGCAGGTTATTGTGCAGCACTCGTGACAGCAGCCACAGCACGATAACCGCGGCGCCAAAGTACCAGGTGGTGGTGAGCTCCTCAAGGAAATCACCGACATCACGCCAGCGCTCTTCGTGGTGACGCTGTAAAAACAGCATCGACAGTAGCGTAACGCCGTACAGCACGCACAGCCCTAATCCGACGCGAACCAGCGCGCCGCCCATCCAACCCATCACCAGTACTGCCACGACCAGTAGATGCAACATAATCTGCCAGCAACTGAGGCCAGTTGCGACGCGTACACGTTGTTGCCACTTCATGGCTTCTCTCCTGAAGGATCTTTATCTGTAACTCAGAGTACCGCACTTTACGGAAAATTCCGTATCACCGCATCTTTTTGTGACAGCTACTACACTATTTCATTCAGGAAAGAGATGTTAACCGGAGAAATATGGCCGAGAAAAACCCTTTATTCTCAGTAAACGTGCTGACAATTAACACTCATAAAGGCTTTACGACGTTTAACCGACGCTTCATTCTGCCCGAACTCCGTGACGCGGTACGCAGCATCGGCGCCGACATTGTTTGCCTCCAGGAGGTCATGGGCGCGCATGAGATTCACCCGCTGCATATCGAAAACTGGCCAGACACCACCCATTATGAGTTTCTTGCCGATGCGATGTGGAGCGATTACGCCTACGGGCGCAACGCGGTATACCCGCAGGGACATCACGGCAACGCCGTGCTCTCCCGATTCCCCATTGAATATTATGAGAATCTCGATATCTCCGTCGGTAAGAGCGAAAAGCGCGGCCTGCTCTACTGTCGGATCGTGGCGCCGGAAAGCGGCGTCAATCTGCATCTGATTTGCGCCCATTTAGGGCTCAGCGCGGGCCAGAGGCGAGCTCAGCTGGCGATGCTGGCTGAGCGGGTTAACAGCCTGCCGGCGGGAGAGCCGGTGGTGGTGGCGGGCGATTTTAACGACTGGCGCCAGCAGGCCAACCGTCCGCTCAAGGCGCTGGCCGGGCTGGAGGAGATCTTCACCCGCGCCCGCGGTCGCCCGGCACGCACGTTCCCGGCGCGCTTTCCGCTGCTGCGCCTTGACCGCATCTATGTCAAAAACGTCCACGCCGGTCAGCCACAGGCGCTGGATCTTCAGCAATGGCGTCATCTTTCGGATCACGCCCCGCTTAGCGTGGAGCTTCATCTGTGAAATGCAGCTGGCAAAATGGAAACCGGATCCAGCTTCTGGAGAACGGCGATAGCTACTATCCGGCGCTGTTTCGCGCCGTCGACCGCGCGCAGCGGAAGGTTACCCTTGAAACCTTCATCTGGTTCGAGGATGACGTGGGCTGGCAGCTCCATGCGGTGCTGCTGAAAGCCGCGCGCCGTGGCGTCGAGGTTGAGGTGCTGCTCGACGGCTACGGCTCCCCTGATCTGAGCGATCGCTTCGTTCACGAGCTCAGCTCGGCGGGAGTGATCTTTCGCTACTACGACCCGCGTCCGCGCCTGCTGGGGATGCGTACCAACCTGTTTCGCCGCATGCACCGCAAAATTGTCGTCGTGGACGAAACCACCGCGTTTGTCGGCGGGATTAACTACTCCGCAGAGCATATGACCAGCTACGGCCCGGAGGCTAAGCAGGACTACGCCGTGCAGGTGGAGGGGCCGGTGGTGCTGGATATTGCGCAATTTGTGCAGCAAAACCTGCCCGCCAGCGAAAGCGGACGCCGTCACTGGCGGCGACGTCGCCATCAGCCGGAGGTTAACCAGCATCCCGGAGAAGCGCAGGCGCTGTTCGTCTGGCGGGATAATTTCGATCATCGGGATGATATTGAGCGTCACTACCTGAAAATGCTGGCCAACGCGCGTCGGGAGGTGATTATCGCCAACGCCTATTTCTTCCCCGGCTATCGGCTGCTGCACGCGATGCGCAGCGCCGCCCGGCGCGGCGTGCGGGTGAAGCTTATCGTGCAGGGCGAGCCCGATATACCCATCGTCAAGGTTGGCGCTCGCCTGCTGTACAACTATCTGGTGAAGGGAGGCGTGCAGATTTTTGAGTATCACCGCCGCCCGCTGCACGGCAAAGTTGCCCTCGCGGATGACCACTGGGCCACCGTCGGCTCCAGCAACCTCGACCCGCTCAGCCTGTCATTAAACCTCGAAGCCAACCTGATCGTTCATGACCGGGATTTCAACCAAACCCTGCGGGATAATCTTAATACGCTGATCCAGCAGGATTGCAGGCAGGTAGACCGATCCATGCTGCCCAGGCGCAGCTGGTGGAATCTGGGCCGCAGCGTACTGGCCTTCCACTTCCTGCGCCACTTCCCGGCGTGGGTAGGCTGGCTGCCCGCCCATACGCCAAAGATGGCGCAGGTCAAACCGCCGGCGCAGCCGGAAATGGAAACTCAGGATCGGACGCAGACGGACAGCCCGGAGGTAAAATCCTGATGGCCAAATCTCATCCTCGCTGGCGGCTGGTCAAACGTATCCTCAGCGGGCTCTTTTTTATCGCCGTTGCCGGACTGCTGGTAGTCTATGCGCAAAAAATAGACTGGCCGGAGGTATGGAAAGTAATTCGCGGCTATAACCGCGTGGCGCTGCTCGGCGCGTTTGGCCTGGTCATCGTCAGCTATCTGATTTACGGCTGCTACGATCTGCTCGGGCGCGCCTACTGCGGGCACAGGCTGGCTAAACGCCAGGTCATGCTGGTGTCGTTTATCTGCTACGCCTTTAACCTGACCCTCAGCACCTGGATCGGCGGTATTGGGATGCGCTATCGCCTCTACTCTCGCCTCGGCCTGCGCGGCGGAACCATTACCCGCATCTTTTCGCTGAGCATTACCACCAACTGGCTCGGCTACGTGGTGCTCGGCGGGGTGATTTTCAGCGCCAATCTGGTGCAGCTTCCCGCGCGCTGGTATATCAGCCAGGAGTCGCTGCGCATCATCGGCATCGCGATGCTGCTGGTTTCGGCCCTCTATTTGTGGGCCTGCGCGTTCGCCAAACGCCGCCATTTAACAGTGAAGGGGCAGCGGCTGGTGCTTCCCTCCTGGCGATTCGCGCTGCTGCAGGCCGCGCTTTCCGGCGCTAACTGGCTGGTGATAGGGGTTATTATCTGGCTGCTGCTGGGTCAGGAAGTCAGCTATTTCCTCGTGCTCGGCGCGCTGCTGGTGAGCAGCATCGTCGGGGTGGTCGTGCATATCCCCGCCGGTATTGGCGTGCTGGAGGCGGTGTTTATCGCGATGCTCTCAGCGGAGCCGATCTCCCGGGGAGCGGTGATTGCCGCCCTGCTCGCGTACCGCCTGCTCTATTACTTCCTGCCGCTGGCTATCGCCACGATGGGCTATCTGATTCTGGAAAGTCAGGCCAAAAAGCTGCGGGAGAAAAATCAGCGCAAGCTGGCGGGCGGATGAAAAGAGAGAAGAAGAGAAAAGAAGAGAGAACAAGAAAACCCCGGCGGCGTAAGGCCTGCCGGGGTTTTTAGCTCTTAACGGCGGTTGCCGAAAATACGCAGCAGCATCAGGAACAGGTTGATAAAGTCCAGATACAGCGTCAGCGCGCCGAGGATCGAGTATTTGCGCAGCGTCGAGGTATCGCGGGTGTCGATCTGTTCGCCGATATTTTTCAGCTTCTGGGTGTCATAGGCGGTGAGGCCCACGAACACAATCACCCCGATATAGGTCACCGCCCACATCAGCGCCTCGCTCTTCAGCCAGAAGTTCACCAACGAGGCCAGAACGATACCAATCAGCGCCATAAACAGCATATTACCAAAGCCGCTGAGATCGCGTTTAGTGGTATAGCCGTAGAGGCTCATCGCGCCAAACATCCCGCCGCTGACCACAAAGGTGCTGGCAATCGACGAATAGGTGTAGACGATGAAAATGCTGGATAGCGTTAGCCCCGTCAGCGCCGAATAGAGCATAAATAGCGTCGTCGCCATGCCCGCGCTCAGACGCTGAACCATGCCGGAGAGCACGAATACCAGCGCCAGCTGGGCAATAATCAGCCCGAAGAAGGTAATTTTGCTGGAAAAAACAAACATCATCACCGCCGGCGTGTTGGCGGCGAACCAGGCGATAAACGCCGTTAGCAGCAGCCCAACCGTCATCCAGCCGTACACCTGGGCCATATAGGTTTGCAGGCCGCTGCGCGCCTGGACGATGGAATCGGAACGGGGGAATCTGTCCATGACTATCTCCTGATTAACGAAATTAACCCTTTAAGCGTATCATACTACCAGCGCTCTGCCGCCTGACGATCGCTGTCACGCGCGTCAACCCAACGATCGCCTTCCGGAGTGGCCTCACGCTTCCAAAACGGCGCGCGGGTTTTCAGATAATCCATAATGAATTCACCGGCGGCAAAGGCGCTGCTGCGGTGCGCGCTGGTGACGCCGACAAACACAATCTCTTCGCCCGGCCACATTTCACCGATGCGGTGGATCACCGTGACCCGCCCCAGCGGCCAGCGTTCCCGCGCCAGGTCGACAATCTCCGCCAGCGATTTTTCGGTCATGCCCGGGTAGTGTTCGAGGGTCAGCGCCTTAACGCTCTCGCCGAGATTGTGGTTACGCACTTTGCCGGTGAAGGTGACGACGGCGCCGTCCTCATCGCGCTCGGCAAGCCACGGATATTCGTCGCCAACGCGAAAACGCGCCGGGCTAACGATAATGCGGGTTTGCGTCATCTTAGCCTCCGGTGACCGGTGGAAAAAACGCCACTTCGTCGCCGGCGGTGACCGGATGGTCAAAGGCGGTCAGCGTCTGGTTCACCGCCGCCAGCAGCTTGCCCTCCTCCAGCGCCAGCGCCCAGCGGTCACCACGGGTGATAAGCTGGCGGCGAACGGCTTCCACCGTCGAGGCTTCGCTCGCCTCGAGGGTTAACGTATCGGTACCCACCAGCTCGCGCACCTGGGCAAAAAACAGAACCTTAATCATGAGCCTCGTCCGCCTTAAAGTCGCCGGATTTGCCGCCGCTCTTCGCCAGCAGGCGCAGCGGGCCAATCACCATATCTTTCTGCACGGCTTTGCACATATCGTAAATCGTCAGCGCCGCCACGGAGGCTGCGGTCAGCGCCTCCATCTCAACCCCGGTTTTCCCGGTCAGCCGGCACAGGGATTCGATCCGCACCCGGCTATGTTCAGGCTGCGCCTGCAGGTTAACCTCCACCTTGCTCAGCATCAGCGGATGGCACAGCGGGATCAGCTCCCAGGTCCGCTTCGCCGCCTGGATCCCGGCAATGCGGGCGGTGGCGAAAACGTCGCCCTTGTGATGGCTGCCGTCGATAATCATCGCCAGCGTGGTCGCCTGCATCTCGACAAAAACTTCAGCGCGCGCCTCGCGAACCGTTTCGGCCTTCGCCGAGACGTCGACCATGTGCGCCTCGCCGGCGGCGTTAATATGGGTCAGTTGTGACATAAATTATTTCTTCAAATGAGGGATAAAGTTACACGGGCGGGTGCGGGCATCGAGCTGGGGCGCAATGATATTTTCCCACGCGGTGCGGCAGGCTTTGGTCGAGCCGGGCATCGCAAAAATTAGCGTGCGGTTGGCCACGCCGGCAACGGCGCGGGACTGCAGCGTCGAGGTGCCGATCTCTTCAAAGGAGAGCATGCGGAAGACCTCACCAAAACCTTCAACTTCCCGGTCAAACAGCGGCAGCAGCGCTTCCGGGGCCTGATCGCCCTCGGTAAAACCGGTCCCGCCGGTAATGAGCACCACCTGAACGTCGTCGCTGGCGATCCACGCCGACACCCGGGCGCGAATGGCGTAGCGGTTCTCTTTAACAATCGCCTTATCAACAATCACGTGGCCCGCTTCCTGCGCCGCGTCGCGCAGCCAGTGGCCAGAGGTATCATCCTCTTCGCCACGGCGGCTGGAAACGGTGAGAATAGCAATACGGGTCGGGATAAACTCAGCGCTGGCCTGACTCATCTGTTCGCTCCTTTAGAATCAATTATCCGCCAATATACGACAGGTTTTGCGTAATACCGGTGTTGCCCTGATGCAGGAAATGGGTTTGTTTTTTATGGGTTAACGCTTCGGAGATGCGCGCTTCCAGCACCGCCTGCTGACAGTCCTCGGCCAGCAGATCGCGTAAATCTACGCCGCCGTCGCCGAACAGGCACAAATGCAGCTTGCCCACGGAGGAGACGCGCAGGCGGTTGCAGGTGGCGCAGAAATCTTTTTCATAGGGCATGATTAGGCCGATCTCTCCGGCGTAGTCCGGATGACAGAAGACCTGCGCCGGGCCGTCGCTGCGCTGGCTAATCTGGTGGATCCAGCCGCGTCGGAGCAGCTCATCGCGCAGCACCATGCCGGAGATATGATGCCGGCGGAACAGGTCGCTGCCCTCTCCGGTTTCCATCAGTTCAATAAAGCGCAGCTGGATGCGGCGCGGTTGGATCCACGCGAGGAAGGTGTCGAGCTGATGGTGGTTAACATCGCGCATCAGCACGGTGTTGACCTTCACTTTCTCAAAGCCGGCGGCGAAGGCGGCATCGATACCGCCCATCACCTGCTGAAATTTATCCTGCCCGGTGATGGCGTGAAACTGGCGGGCGTCGAGGCTGTCCACGCTGACGTTGATTGCCGTCAGCCCGGCGTCGCGCCACCGCTCGACGTCCCGCGCCAGGCGATAGCCGTTGGTGGTGACCGCAATCTGCCGGATGGCGCTGTTTTCACGTACGGCGGCAATGACGTCGGTGAAATCACGGCGTAGCGAGGGCTCACCGCCGGTCAGACGAACCTTTTCGGTCCCGAGGGCGGAAAACGCGCGCGTCACGCGACGCACTTCATCTACGCTGAGAAAGCCTTTATTGGTCACCGCGCCGGGCTTGTAGCCGTCCGGGAGACAGTAGGTGCAACGGAAGTTACACACGTCGGTAATCGACAGGCGCAAGTAGTAAAACTTACGCGCAAATGCATCGGTAAGCTGTGAAGCCATATACACCTTTCCAAATACGGGAGACGCGGTCATTTCTTCCCACGCCCTGGTGACTAGCTGAGCCGTCACGGCCAAAGCACCATATCTTGCGACACAGGCACAGAGGCTAGAGTGTTAACTGGTTTATGCCGATAGTAGCGCGGAAACGGCTATTTCGCCATTTTCGATTTCGCTATATAATTATGTATATATCGCTACGATCGTGCATTTTCGTTACAGAATAGCCAAAATTCACAATTTTGCATTGATGTCGGTCAGTTTGTCAGGATGCGGGCATCGTCTTTTAGGGGTAGATCGGTTACTGTGAGCCCGTTCATTTGAGATAAGGAATTTGTATGCGCAATCGGACTTTCGCCGACCTCGATCGGGTAGTGGCACTTGGCGGAGGGCATGGTCTGGGCCGGGTGATGTCGTCACTCTCATCGCTCGGATCGCGCCTGACCGGCATCGTCACCACCACCGATAACGGCGGATCCACGGGGCGTATTCGCCGTGCTGAAGGCGGCATTGCCTGGGGGGATATGCGCAACTGTATTAACCAGCTGATCGCCGAACCCAGCGTGGCATCAGCCATGTTTGAATACCGTTTTGCCGGTAATGGCGAACTTTCCGGACATAACCTCGGAAATCTGATGTTAAAGGCCCTTGACCACCTCAGCGTCAGGCCCTTAGAGGCGATTAATTTAATCAGAAACCTGCTAAAAGTTGACGCGTTACTGATACCGATGTCTGAACAACCGGTGGATTTGATGGCGATTGACGACGAAGGTCACGAAGTTTATGGCGAAGTCAATATCGACCAGCTTCCCCGGGTGCCGCGTGAGCTGATGCTGACCCCGCCGGTTCCCGCCACTCGCGAAGCGGTTGCGGCGATCGCCGAAGCCGATCTGATCCTGATCGGGCCCGGCAGCTTTTACACCAGCCTGCTGCCTATTTTACTGCTCGACGAGATGGCGCAGGCGCTGCGCCGCACGCCGGCGCCGATGGTTTTTATCGACAACCTCGGCAAAGAGCACAGCCCGGCCGCCAGCCTGACGCTGGCAGACCGCATCGCGATCATGGAGCATTACGTGGGCAAGCGGGTGATTGACGCCGTGGTCATTGGGCCGAAAGCCGATACCCGCGGCCTTGAGAAGCGGATGGTGATCCAGACGGCGCTGGACGCCAGCGACGTGCCCTATCGCCACGATCGCCAGCTGCTGCGCAACGCGCTGGAAAAGGCAATTCAGATACCGGGCTAATTCCACACCGGTTGATACCGTGGGGAGCCTCCGCTCCCCACATTAAAATCTTAAGGTTGTCTTAAAATAGAAGTGGCAGCATAGCGAGCATGTTTTCACCAGGATTTTTGCTATGTCGTTATTTCCATTGCGTCGGCCGGTAGTGAGCCGTACGACTTACCTGCTTCTCTTTGCCGCCTACGTTGGGCTATGCCTCAATATCGCCTTCTACCGCCAGGTCTTCGTCCTGCTGCCGGTCAATAGCCTGCATAGCTGGCTGGTGTTTCTCAGCATGCCGCTGGTCGCCTTCAGCGTCATGAATATCCTCACCACCCTGGCCTCTTTCCTGAAGCTGGACCGCGTCGTTATCAGCCTGTTTATTCTGCTCAGCGCCTCAGCGCAGTATTTTATCTGGACCTTCGGCGTCATTATCGACCGGGCGATGATAACCAATATTCTTGATACCACGCCGGCGGAAAGCTTCGCCCTGCTGTCGGGCAGAATGGTACTGACCCTCGGCCTTTCCGGCGTGCTGGCGGTGGCGCTGGCCTGGTGGATCAAGGTGCGTAAGCCGAAAACGTTCGCGCGCGGCGTCGCCGTGCGGCTGCTGAACGTTGCGCTCTCGGCGATCCTTATCATGCTGATTGCCGCCCTGTTTTATAAAGATTACGCCTCGGTGTTCCGCAACAATAAAGAGCTGGTGAAGTCGCTGAGTCCGTCAAACAGCATCGTGGCGATCAACTCCTGGTATGCGCACAATAAGATGGACAATCTGCCGCTGGTCAAAATTGGCGAAGATGCGCTGCAGAAGTCGCAAATGCGCGACGGGCCGCGGAAAAACCTGACCATCCTGGTGCTGGGCGAAACCTCGCGGGCGGAAGATTTCTCCCTGGGCGGCTACCCCCGTGAAACCAACCCGCGCCTGCAGCAGGATAACGTTATCTATTTCCCCGATACCACCTCCTGCGGCACCGCGACGGCCGTCTCCGTTCCGTGCATGTTCTCCAACATGCCTCGCGCGCACTATGATGAAGAGCTGGCGCATCACCAGGAAGGCGTGCTGGATATTCTGCAGCGCGCCGGTATTCAGGTGTTGTGGAACGACAACGACGGCGGCTGTAAAGGCGCCTGCGATCGCGTGCCGCATCAGAACGTCACCGACCTGAAGCTGACGGGTCAGTGCATCGATGGCGAGTGCTACGATGAGGTCTTGTTCCATAATCTGGAAAGCTACATCGACAATCTGCAACAGGACGGCATTATCGTTCTGCACACTATCGGTAGCCACGGCCCGACGTATTACAATCGCTACCCGGCTGAATTTAAAAAATTCACCCCGACCTGCGATACCAATGAAATCCAGAGCTGCACGCAGCAGCAGCTGACCAACACCTACGACAACACCATTTTGTATGTCGATTACGTGGTGGATAAGGCCATAAAGCTGCTGCAGTCAAAGCAGGATAAATTTACCACCAGCCTGGTGTATCTTTCCGACCACGGCGAGTCGCTGGGCGAAGACGGCGTTTATCTGCACGGGCTGCCGTGGTCCATCGCGCCGGATACGCAAAAGCACGTCCCGATGCTGATGTGGCTGTCGCAGGATTATCAGCGGCGCTACGGGATTTCCAGCGAATGCTTGCAGCAAAAAGCAAAAACGGCGCCCTATTCGCAGGATAATTTGTTCTCCACCCTGCTCGGCCTGTTCGGGGTCAATACCCGTGAATACCAGGCGACAGATGATATTTTAACGCCATGCCAAAGCGAGGCCGGCAGATGAAAATCTTAGTCATTGAAGACGACGCGCTCCTGTTACAGGGATTAATTCTGGCTATGCAGAGCGAGGGATACGCCTGCGACGGCGTCTCCAGCGCTCATGAGGCCGCGCTATCTCTGGCCAGCAACCACTACAGCCTGGTGGTCCTCGACCTCGGGCTGCCGGATGAGGACGGCCTGCACTTCCTCGCACGGATGCGGCGGGAGAAATTCAGCCAGCCGGTGCTGATCCTCACCGCCCGCGATACCATCGAAGACCGCATTGACGGTCTCGATACCGGCGCCGACGACTATCTGGTGAAGCCCTTTGCGCTGGAAGAGCTCAACGCCCGCATCCGCGCGCTGCTCCGCCGCCACAATAACCAGGGCGATAGCGAAATGGTGGTAGGCAACCTACGCCTCAATATCACCCGCCGGCAGGTGTGGCTTGGCGGGGATTCGCTGGAGCTGACGCCGAAAGAGTACTCCCTGCTGTCGCGCCTGATGATGAAGGCAGGCAGTCCGGTACATCGGGAAATTCTCTACAACGATATCTACAGCTGGGATAACGAACCGGCGACCAATACCCTGGAGGTTCATATCCACAACCTGCGCGATAAGGTCGGTAAAGCGCGGATCCGCACCGTCAGGGGCTTCGGCTATATGCTGGTGAACAATACCGAATCGGAGTCATAAAGATGCCGCTATTAGCCACCGAAAAATGGACCATGCGCTTTCGCCTGCTGCTGACCATCGGCACGATTCTGGTGGTCTGCCAGATTATCAGCGTGTTCTGGCTATGGCATGAAAGCAAAGAGCAAATTCAGCTGCTGGTGGCCAGCGCCATCGAGGGGCACAACAACCAGAAGCACGTTGAGCACGAGGTGCGGGAAGCGGTCGCCAGCCTGCTGATCCCAAGCCTGCTGATTATCGGCCTCGCGCTGTATCTCAGCCTGCTGGCGGTGAAAAAGATAACCCGCCCGCTCTCCCGCCTGCAGGGCGAGCTGGAGAACCGCACCCCGGATAACCTCCAGCCCATCGAGCTCAGCGAGTCGGTGCCGGAAGTGACCGCCGTAACCACCGCGCTGAACCAGCTGGTATCGCGCCTGAACCTGACGCTCGACCGAGAACGCCTGTTTACCGCCGATGTGGCCCATGAGCTGCGCACGCCGCTGGCCGGGCTGCGCCTGCACCTCGAACTGCTGGCCAAAGTGCACGGAGTCGGCGTCGATCCGCTTATTCAGCGCCTCGACCAGATGACCAACAGCATCTCCCAGCTCCTGCAGCTGGCCCGCGTGGGTCAGTCGTTTTCCGCCGGTAGCTACCAGCAGGTGCAGCTGATGGAGGATGTTGTAAAACCGCTTGAGGAGGAGCTGGAGGCGATGCTCGCGCCGCGCCGGCAAAAGCTTGAGATCGTCAGCCCGGACGAGGAGGTGATGGTTTCCGGCGACGCCACGCTGCTGCGCGTGGTGCTGCGCAATCTGGTGGAGAATGCGCACCGCTATAGCCCCACGGACTCAACGATCAGAGTCTCGATTCAGGCTGGGCCAACGCCGATCGTGGCGGTGGAAGATGAAGGTCCGGGAATTGATGAGGCGAAAAGCGGCGAGTTGAGCAAAGCTTTTGTCCGCATGGACAGCCGCTACGGCGGCATTGGCCTGGGATTAAGCATCGTCACCCGTATCGCCCAGCTGCACGATACCCAGTTCTTTTTGCATAACCGCCAGCCGGGTCCCGGCGTTCGCGCCTGGGTACTCTTTCCCAGGCCTTCACGTCAGAAGGTCAGCACCCACTGATGGAAGAAGGCGACGACGATAATAAAGGCGCAGGTGATGGCCAGATATTCGCGAAAGTGTAGTTTTTGCATGACGCTATCCTCATTAGAATGAAGATAGTGTCCCTGAACAAGATTAAGCGGATATTAAGATCCAGCCCCAGGGCTATTTTATTTGCCGTTTTGATCCGGGAAACGCGCGCATCGTCACCTGCCGCCCGTACGCTGCGGCTGTTGCGCGCTGTCCGGGCCTAAACTGGCCGCGGCAAGAGGCGTGACGCGCGCCGGGCCTACGACGCGGCGATAAACAGGTCCCGCAGCTTATGCAGCTGGTCGCGGATCTCGGCAGCCTCTTCGAACTCCAGGTTCTGCGCATGCTGCATCATCTGCCCTTCCAGCTCGTGAATTCGCTGCTGCAGCGCTTTTGGCGTCAGCACTGGCGTATCCGCCTCAACCGGTGAACGCGACTTGCCGCGCCCCTTGGCCTTGGTCTTCGCCAGGCCGCTGCCCAGCGCCAGGATATCGACCACCTTCTTGTTCAGGCCCTGCGGGGTGATGCCGTGCTCTTCGTTATAGCGCTGCTGCTTCTCACGGCGCCGCTCGGTTTCACCGATGGCCTTCGCCATCGAGGCGGTGATCCTGTCGCCGTAGAGAATCGCCTTACCGTTGATGTTACGCGCCGCGCGGCCGATGGTCTGGATCAGCGAACGCTCGGAGCGCAGGAACCCTTCTTTGTCCGCATCAAGGATCGCCACCAGCGAAACCTCCGGCATATCCAGCCCTTCGCGCAGCAGGTTGATCCCGACCAGCACATCAAACTCGCCGAGGCGCAGGTCGCGGATAATCTCCATACGTTCGACGGTATCGATATCCGAGTGCAGGTAGCGCACGCGCTCGCCGTGCTCTTCGAGGTACTCGGTTAGGTCTTCGGCCATCCGCTTGGTCAGGGTCGTCACCAGCACGCGTTCGTTGATGGCGGCGCGCAGGCGAATCTCCGAAAGCAGATCGTCGACCTGGGTTCCCACCGGGCGCACTTCGATAACCGGGTCAAGCAGACCGGTCGGACGAACAACCTGATCGACCACCTCATCGCCGGATTTATCCAGCTCATAGGCGCCGGGCGTGGCCGAAACGTAAATGGTCTGCGGCGCCAGCGCCTCAAACTCTTCAAACTTCATCGGACGGTTATCCAGCGCCGACGGCAGGCGGAAACCATACTCCACCAGCGTCTCTTTACGCGCCCGGTCGCCGCGATACATCCCGCCGATTTGCGGAATGGTGACGTGGGATTCATCGATAACCAGCAGGCCATCCGCCGGCAGATAGTCGAACAGCGTCGGCGGCGGCTCGCCCGGCCCGCGCCCGGAAAGATAGCGCGAGTAGTTTTCAATGCCCGAGCAGTAGCCCAGCTCGTTCATCATTTCGAGGTCAAACTGGGTACGCTGGCTCAGGCGCTGCTCTTCCAGCAGCTTGTTGTTTTCCAGCAGCACTTTACGTCTGTCCGCCAGCTCGACTTTTATCTCTTCCATCGCCTGAACGATACGTTCGCGCGGGGTAACGTAGTGCGTTTTCGGGTAGATGGTATAGCGCGGAATGGACGATTCAACCTGCCCGGTAAGCGGGTCAAAGAGCGACAGGCGCTCAACCTCTTCGTCAAACAGCTCAATACGCAGGGCAATATCGTCCGATTCCGCCGGGAAGACGTCAATGACCTCACCGCGCACGCGGAAGGTCCCGCGCTGGAAAGCCTGATCGTTACGGGTGTACTGCAGCTCCGCGAGGCGACGCAAAATGGCCCGCTGGTCAATCAGCATGCCGGTAGTCAGATGCAGCATCATTTTCAGGTACAGGTCAGGGTCGCCCAGGCCATAAATGGCGGAGACCGAGGCCACCACGATGACGTCACGACGCTCCAGCAGCGCCTTGGTTGCCGACAGACGCATCTGCTCAATATGTTCGTTGACCGAGGCGTCCTTCTCGATGAAGGTGTCCGAACTCGGCACGTAGGCTTCAGGCTGGTAGTAGTCGTAGTAGGAGACGAAGTACTCGACGGCATTCTCCGGGAAAAACTCCTTCATTTCGCCATACAGCTGTGCCGCCAGCGTCTTGTTAGGCGCAAGGACCATCGTCGGGCGCTGCAGGTCGGCAATGACGTTAGCGATGGTGAAGGTTTTACCCGACCCGGTTACCCCCAGCAGCGTTTGGTGCGCCAGGCCATCTTCCAGCCCCTCTTCGAGGCGGCGAATGGCTTCCGGCTGATCGCCAGAGGGACGGAAAGCGGAATGCAGCGTGAACGTTTTACTCATATGTCTGACCCTGAAGGAGGATGAAGCGCCCGGCGCGAGACGGCAGGTGTTTAATTCTACCCGTCGCCGTGGCTTTTGCCAATAAATAATACTGGATATAAAACCAGTATCGTATTATTGTTTGCCCTGTAAACCTTGCGCTATGCCGCCACATTTGGGCAAAAAAACGCCGCCTTGTGGAATAATCCGCCACTGTGTAAGGTTATCCCCAGAAAAATTTGTCATTTAACATTTGTCAAGCAAGGTGGTGAATCTTTTATGGCAGCAGGTGACACTTTCCTTACAGCCATTGATTTTATCCAACCAATTGATATTAAATAGAATTTAATAAAAGACGGGTTTCGCGCCAATTCCGCCGCAGGCCGCGTAATCTCTAGCTTACCGCAAGTTCTCTAACTCTAATACACAAGGTTATCCACAGGAATAGTGGATAACTCGCTGCAGGCCATGACCTCTGCCACCCGGCAGAAATTGCCCGCCGTCGGAAAACGCGCCGCTAAAAAATATTATTGAATTATTTTTGATATTTATCAGCTAAGGGCGCCCGCCTTTTTGTTGCTTTCTGCACCACATTTCACGTCGTTTAGCACCGGGAAAGTGCAGCCGCTTCGCTGCCCCCTGCTCATGGTTCCAGCCGCGACCTGCTCTGGCGGAAAAATGCCGTCACTTCTTTTTCCTGGCAAGAGATTTGCAGAATGTTTGTCTCGCTCGCTATCGCCAAAAAGGAGAAAACGCCTATGTTGAGTCTACGCGCCGTCAATCAGTACTATGGAAGCCAGCACACGCTGTGGAACGTTGATCTTGAGCTCAGGCCAGGAGAGTGCACCTGCGTGATGGGAAGTCAGGGAATGGGGAAAACCACGCTGGTTAACTGCATTACCGGGAATCTCCCGGTCGCCAGCGGCAGCATCACCTGGCAGGAGCGCGGAGCGCCGCCCTGCGACCTGATGCCGCTCTCCGCCCATTCACGCAGCGTTATAGGTATCGGCTACGTGCCGCAGGACCGACGCATCTTTTCGCAGCTTAGCGTAGAAGAGAATCTGCATATTGCGCTGGCGGCCGGAGGAACGCCCGGCGCCGTGGTGAATAGCGAGATTTACGATCTGTTTCCGCAGCTGTACGCCCTTCGCCAGAGCAAAGGCGCCGCGCTCTCGGAAGACGACAGGTACCAGCTGGCGCTGGCGAGGGCGCTGATCGTCCGGCCGCGCCTGCTGATACTCGACGAGCCGTCGCGCGGCAGCGGACAGCACTTTATGCATAAGCTGGGGGACCTGCTGGTTCGCCTGAACCGGGATATCGGTTTAACGGTGCTGCTCGCCGAGCAGCACCTGCCGTTTATTCGCCGGGTGGCAGACCGCTTCTGCCTGCTGCACCGCGGGCGCAGCGTGGCGCAAGGCGACGTTATACAGCTGGATGAACCGCTGCTGGCGCAGTGGATGACGCCCGATCCAGCGCGCTAAGATCGAGATACCGGCCGAGATCCTCCCGCTGCGACGCCTCCTCCAGCCACGGGATCTCACCCAGCAGGGGCGCTGGCAGCAGCCGTTTGAGGGTCGCGAGGTATTCGCTATGCCGCTTCCCCGGCGGCTGGACGTCGTTGGCAACCCAGCCCACCAGCGGCAGCCCTGCCTGGCGTACCGCCTGAGCCGTCAGCAGGGCATGATTAATGCAGCCCAGCTTTATCCCCACCACCAGAATCACCGGCAACCGCTCCTCCTGCACCCAGTCGGCAAAGCTCAACGTTTCGGACAGCGGCGTAAACCAGCCCCCCGCTCCTTCCACCAGCAGCCATTCTGCCAGACTCTCCAGCTCGCGCAGCCCGGCGGAGAGCGCGGCGGCGGTAATGGGGCGGCCTTCATCGGCGCTGATAATATGCGGCGAAGTGGGTTCCGCAAAGGTTAACGGGTTAACCTGCTCATAGCTCAGCGGCACGCGGCTGTTGCGCTGCAGGGCCAGCGCGTCGTCGTTGCGCAGGCCCTGCTCCGTGTACTCACTGCCGGAGGCCACCGGCTTATAGCCGGCGCTTTTCAGGCCCCGCAGGTTCGCCGCCTGCAGCAGGGCGCAGCTGCTCACCGTTTTGCCGACTTCGGTATCCGTTCCGGTGACGAAATAACGTTTAATCACGTTCAATCACTCCTGTAAAAAGATGGTACGTCAGCGGGCACTGCCCGTGCAGTTTGGGCCACGCCAGCTGAAGCTGGCGCAGCTTCCCGCGGCTGAGGGGCGCCGCGCTGCGCCCCTCGTGTAAATGGGTGGCGCCGATGCCCTTCAGCGAACGCATCGCGCTCAGGGCGTCGGCGAACGGCAGCGTCACGGCATCAACCTGCGTCTCGACCCGCCGGCCGCTCAGCGCGCTCCGTACCGCCTGCTCGCTGAGGAAACGATTGGCGTGCGGATGCCGGTCAACCGCCTCCCAGGCCTGATTGAGTTCGGGGAGCGAGCCGGCCAGCAGGGTGCTGAAAGCCACCCGGCCGCCGGGACGCACGACCCGATACAGCTCATCAAGCGCGGCGCTGAGGTCGTCGCACCACTGCACGGCCAAATTACTCCACGCCAGGTCCACGCAGGCCTCCGGCAGCGGCAGGGATTCAATATCGCCCTCCACGTAGCCGTGCGCGGCCTGCTGACGCCGGGCCTCCGCCAGCATCTCGACGGAGATATCCAGCGCGGTGACGCGGCTGCCCGCCTCGCGCCAGTAGCGGCTCATGCCGCCGGGGCCGCAGCCCGCATCCAGAACCTCGGCAAAGCGCTGGCCGTTAAGCTGGCGCAGCAGCAGCTCGGCGCTGCGCCGCTGCAGCTCATCGTGCTGCGTATAGCGGCTCGCCGCCCGGCCGAAGGCGGCGGCCACCGCGCGTTTATTCACCGCCGGCATGCAGAACCTCCAGCAGGCGATCGATATCCGCGGACTCATGCGCCGCGCTCAGGGTCAGCCGCAGCCGGGCGCTGCCGACCGGCAC
>OLIJ01000111.1_pt1 | contig 50036 bp, 42 predicted proteins | sample 1609731 | NCBI WGS metagenome assembly OLIJ01 (sample SAMEA4350159, study PRJEB24818) | metagenome | biome: human; feature: gut; material: faeces | place: Denmark | collected 2013-09
TTAGTATCTCAGTCTCCGACTATAGAACCCTGTTCCGGCATGCCGTTTTTGTACTCTTGTGTCCTGCTTCCTCCTTCTCGCTTCCTTCTTCCTGCTTCCTGCTTCCTGCTTCCTGCTTCCTGCTTCCTGCTTCCTGCTTCCTGCTTCCTGCTTCCTGATGCCACTGCCAGGCAGCTACGGCACCTGACATGTATTTGAAATAAATTAGTTTTTAAACAACAGGTTAATTTGTTTTTTCCGCGTTCCACAGCTTCCCTATCCGCTACTCACCTTCTTGAGAAATCGCCTCATCCCCTGACCCGTTTCTTATGCGTAGTCGATCACGTTTCATCTTCATCAACGCACCGGGTTTGTGAGGATTATCTCTTTTCTGCATGCCGCCATTTGCTCATTTAGGGCATAACTAATATTTATTAGCTAATTATTATCAGCAATCAGGAGCAATGATGAAACAGCAGTGGAGCAAAGAGCAGGCGCAGGCGTGGTATCAGCAGCAGGGCTGGCTTTGCGGGTTTAACTATCTTCCCTCGACGGCGGTGAACTGGACCGATATCTGGCAGGAGGAGACGTTCGATGAGCCAACCATCGATCGCGAACTGGGCTGGGCGGCAGAGGCGGGTTACAACACGCTGCGCATCAACCTACCGTTTATCGTCTGGGAGTACGATCGCGACGGCCTGATGGCGCGCATCGAGCGTTTCCTGGCAATTGCCGATAGCCACGGTTTTAGCACCATGCTGACGCTGATGGACGACTGCGGTTTTTCGGGCGATGAACCGTATCTGGGGCCGCAAAAACCGCCGGTACCCGGTAAGCATAACAGCCAGGCGGCGGCGAGCCCCGGACGGGACAAGGTCTGCGACCGCGACAGCTGGCCGCAGATCGAATGCTATATCCGCGACGTTATCCGCCAGTTCCGCGACGATAAGCGCGTTCTGCTGTGGGATCTCTATAACGAGCCGGGGAATCGCGGCATCTTTGCCACCGGCACGGTTGAGGTGCTGTACGACGAAAAGCTGGAAACTTATGCCCATGAGCTGATGGAGCTCGCCTTCCGCTGGGCGAGGGAAGAGGACCCGACGCAGCCGCTGACCGTCTGTGCCTGGCGCCTGTCAGAGGAAGTGGAAGGCGAGACGTTCTACCAGCAGCCGCTGGATCAGGCCGCGCTGGCCCTCTCGGACGTGATCAGCTATCACGCCTATACCAACACCGCCCGCATGACGGCGATTATCCAGCAGCTGCAGCAGCTGGAGCGGCCGATTTTTTGCACCGAGTGGCTGGCTCGCCACGTTGGCAGCACCATCGAAGAGCAGCTGCCGCTGATGTATATGGCGAAAGTCGCGCCTTATCAATGGGGCCTGGTGCGCGGGAAAACCCAGACCTGGCTGCCGTGGCCGGTGGTGATGAAGGAATCTACCGATTACTGCCGGCTCTGGTTCCACGACGTCTTTGAAGAGAATGGGATCCCGTTCTCCCGCAAAGAGATTGCGCTCATCCGCAGGCTTCGTCACATCGCCCAGCCGTCACGGGCATAATAACAATATATCCGGCGGTACGCCGCCGGGATTAGGGTACGCACTATGGCAACGACAATGAAAATACCGTCTCGCGAGTTGTGGTCTTATTTTGGCTATGGTTTAGGTCAGTGTTTTAGTTTTGGTTTAGTGGGTTCGTTTATTAACTATTTTTATACCGATGTGCTGGGCATATCGGCGCTGGCGGCCAGTACGATTTTCCTCATTGCGCGCGCGTGGGATGCGGTTCACGACCCGCTGTTCGCCAGCATCATGGACACCATTAACAGCCGCTTTGGCAAGTTTCGCCATTTCCTGCTAATTGCGCCGCTGTTAATCACCGGGGTCACGCTGCTGGCGTTTTATAAAATCGAAGCAGATATGACGACCATGATTATCTACGCCGGGGTGACCTATATATTGTGGGGCACGCTGTACGCGATATCGGATATTCCGTTCTGGTCGATGTCCTCGGTGATGACCAACGACTCCGGTCAGCGCACCCGCGCGGTGACGGCGGCGATGCTCGGCGTCAATGCCGGGATTGCCTGCGCCAACATCTTCTTCCCCAGGCTTGCGGCGTTCTTTGCCCAGTACAGCAACGATAAGGGCTATTTTATGGCGGCGCTGGTGATGATGCTGGTCGGCCTGCCGCTGATGCTGAACGGTTTTTTCCAGATTAAAGAGCGCGTGCAGGCCGGTCCGGAAAAGGTCACCATGCGCGATACCTTTCATAATCTGCGGCAGAACAAGCCGTTATTTATCGTCCTGCTGTCATTCTTTTTCTGCGTATTCCACAACGTCGCCGGCGGGATTTACATCTATTTCTTTATCTACAATATGGGCGACGGCGGGCTGCAGATGGCGATCGGTATTATGGGGATTGTCGCGGCGGTGCTGTGCCTCGTGGCCCCGATGCTGACGCGCAGAATGCAGAAGCGGAAGCTGTTTATGATCCTTTGCGGGCTGGATATTCTGGTGCGCGTGGTGATGTGGTTTGCGGGCTATCAGCACGCAGCGCTGCTCTTTATTCTGCTGGGTTTAAGCACGCTATTTATCATGATGAGCAATATCCTGACCTCATCGATGATTGCCGACACCATTGAATACGCCGAATATCATACCAACAAGCGCTGCGCGGCCATTACCTTCTCCGGACAAACGTTTACCGGCAAAATGTCGGTGGCCGTCGGCGGCGGATTAATCGGCGTATTTTTGACGCTGATAGGCTACGTGCCGCAGGCGCAAATTCAGAGCGAGAGCGTGCTTAACGGACTGTTCTTCGGCATCTGTCTGCTGCCCGCATTTGGCTCACTGATCAGGATGGGCTGCATGTCGCGCTACACGTTTACGGAAGACAAGCATGCGGAGATTTGCGCTTTACTGGCGGATCGTCGGCAGGCTACGAGGCCGGAAAATGATGGCGAAGAAACGCTTAAGCAACCGCTGCCAATAAATTAGTTACGCCGTTAAAACAGGCTATCGGGTAAATAGCCGATTATATCCCCGAGCGGGAGCAGCATCCCCAGGAGAAAACATACTGACAGGCCAGCAGCTCTCTGAGCTTACGCCGTTATGGCGTGCTGGAGCCCGGGTCTGGTCGCGCAAATAATAGTGTTACTGTCGTTAATAACCCGTCTGTGACGGTGGGCGGGTTATTATTGTCATCATCGTCATGCTTTATCCATAAACCCTAAATAATAAACTTCATTTAATTAAATAATAAAAGGCTTTACCGATGAATAAAATATGGGTCGGCTGTTTTTTGACGTCTTTATTTACCCCTGTGGTCAATGCTCAGGCGTCGTTATCCCTTGAGGAACGACTGGCACAAATGGAACAACGGCTGAAGGCGACCGAGCAGCGAGCGGCCAGCGCGGAGGCGGAGATCCACGCATTAAAACGTCAGGATACGCCAACGGCGGCGGCCAGCGCCGCGCCGGCCAAACCCGCTTTAGAACTTAATGATTATGGCGAAATAAAATTTTACGGCGACGTTGAGTTTAATATGGACGGCGCCAGCCGAACCGGCAGCCTGACCTCGCTAAAAACCAGCGCCAATAAAAACTGGGCTCCGGGAGATAAAGAACGCTGGGATATTAACGGACGTATTCTGCTGGGCTTTGATGGATTACGGAAAGGCGCTAACGGTAAATACGCCGGATTTAGCGTACAGCCACTGGCGGATATGAATGGCAAAATGAATCTTGATGATGCGGCATTTTTCTTTGGTCAGGAGGATGACTGGAAAATTAAAATCGGACGCTTCGAAGCCTATGATATGTTCCCGCTTAATCAGGATACGTTTATTGAGTATTCTGGCAACACGGCGAATGACCTGTATAGCGACGGCTACGGGTATATTTATATGATGAAAGAGGGGCGCGGACGCAGCAGCAGCGGCGGCAACTTCCTGCTGAGTAAAACCCTGGATAACTGGTATTTTGAAGTGAATACGCTGGTGGAGGACGGCAGCTCGCTGTTTGTTGATCGGAGCTATCACGGCAATGCGCTGGATAATCGTAAAAATGCGGTTTACGTGCGCCCGGTGGCGGCGTGGCGGTCCGGTGCCTGGTCGGTGGCGGCGGCGCTGGAAAGCAACCTCGTGAATAACGCCTACGGTTACCAGAATCAGGATGGCCGCTGGGTCGATCGGTCCAGCCGTACCGGCTACGGTATGACCCTCAGCTGGAATACGCAGAAGGTTGACCCGCAGGATGGGGCGGTGGTCAATTTGAGCACCGCGTATCTGGATGCGGCGGACGAAAAGGACTTCAGCGCCGGGATTAATGCGCTATGGCATCGCGTGGAGCTTGGCTATATCTACGCGCATAATAAAATCGACCAGTTCAATCTGTCCGGGGTGAGCGCGGAGTGCGATGGGGACTGCGCGATTCTGGCCCCGGGACGCTATGACATTCACACCATTCACACCTCGTGGCAGTTGCCGAATATCATGGATATGCCGAACTTTAATATCTACCTCGGGGCTTACGCGTCGTGGCTGGACTCGTCCGCAACGAAAACCGGCAATACCGATGAGCGCTACGGCGCGCGGGTACGTTTCAAATACTTCTTCTGATAGGGCAAGCGGCGCGTATTTTGAGATACGCCATCCCGGCTGGCAAAAACCCCGCTTCGGCGGGGTTTTTATTGTCTTTTCGCCTCACTGCGCGACCGGTATGCCGCCTGTTTTAAACGAAATATCCGCGCGTCGGGCGGCGGCGGTTGCCTTCTGCCTGCGCGTCATCTCATCGACGATCAGCCGGTAGGCGATGTAGTACTTATAGATATTGCTGACGTAGGTCACGGTCTCGGAGCCGATCTTCTCTGCGGCCAGGTACTCCACGTTGCCAAACCAGATATTAGGGTCAAAACCGCGCTTTTTCGTTTCAACCCGCAGGCGGGCTATTCTCGCCGGTCCGGCATTATAGGAGGCGAAGGAGAACAGCGCCTTATCGAGCTGCGTCATCGGCTCGTCGCCGTAGTACCGGTCTATCATCCAGCGCATATATTTCACCCCGGCGTGGATATTCGGATCAAGCTTGCTGATATCGCCCACCTTCAGCTCCTTACCGGTACGCGGCATAACCTGCATCACGCCTATCGCCCCGACGTGGCTGCGCACCGACTGATTAAGGCGCGACTCCTGATAGCCCTGGGCCGCCATCAGCAGCCAGTCGACGTCGTAGCGATCGCCGTACTTACGAAAGATATCCACCATCGCTAAAAATTTACGCCGCTCCTTTTGCGCCGCCGCGTTTTTGACATATTTAGCATCTTTCAGGTAGCGCAGCAGGATGGTATTCCCCAGCCTGCTGCCCTGGCTGTTGGTCTTCACAAACTGATTAAGCGAAGCGAGCAGCTGGGGGCTCTCTTTGCGCACCGCCCAGGCGATGCTGGCATCATCGCGCAGGACGATAGTCTGGTGTACCTCGATTTTAGGGAACACCTGCTGCCAGAACAGCGCCTTATGGCGATCGACAACGGTCAGGGGGATAAGGCCGGCGTTGAGCATCTCAATCAGGTCCTCATCCTCAAGCGATTCCGGGGCTGCATCAATGACCACCGGCTGGCGCGACTCTTTCAGAAAGCGCGCGTTTAGCGCGACCAGGCTCTGGTAATAGCTTGAGGAACGGCGCACGAATACCGTCTTGCCCGAGAGCTGGTCGATATCGCTGACCGCGGGAGAGCCCGGCCCGGAAAGCAGCAGCTCCTGAACGCGGGTATAAAGCGGCGCGCTGAAGGCGACCTGCTGCTGGCGCTCCGGGGTGATGGTGAGGTTCGCGGCGACGATATCACCCTTACCGGCATTGAGCGCGTCGATCAGCTGGTCGCGCGCCACCGGAACGAAGATGATCCGCACCTTGAGGTGGCGGTGCCGGAGCTTATTCTCCTTCATCAGCTGACGATTAAGGTCGCGCTCGTACTCAATGAAAATGTCATGCGTGGCGCCGCGCTGGGTGCCCTTATTGATAAAGAAAAAGGTTTTGCTGTAGGTGGTCAATACCCGGATGGTGCGCCGCTCGAGCATGCCGGAGAAATCCCCCCGCCAGGGTTTTAGCATCTCTTCGGGATTGATCTCCAGGGTCTCTCGCGGCTCGGGCGCCGGCGGTTTTTTCTCCGCGGAAGCGGCATAAACGGAGCCAACAAACAGCATCGCGATCAGGCAGGTAAAGTAAGCGATAAATAATCGCTGCAAACAGAGGATGTTCATGGCGCGGCACTCCGCAGGGGCATCCTTTCATTTTAGTCAACTCCGGGCGGTTAGCGCGTTCGCCTGGCGCCTGAACGGCGGCCTTATGCCGCTGAAATTTTACGAAACTGCGTAGGCGTGACTGAATAGTATTTTTTAAAGGTCCGATTAAATGCGCTGATGTCCTCATAGCCGGCCATAATGCAGATATCGACGATGCGAAAGGCCGGTTTTATCTGCAGCAAATCCCGACAAAGCAGCATCCGCTGCTGCCTGATGAATTCCATTGGCGACATCCGGAAGTATTGCTGGAAAAGGCGAAACAGGTGCCACTCTGAATAGCCGGAAAATACGCTTAGCGCATTCACGGTGAGTTTTTTCTCCAGATTATTTTTTATCCAGCACACCAGTTCGTGCAGCACGGCCTGTTGGACCCCATTTTTACGCTGATTCATGCCAGTTCCAGAACGATGGCGCCCGCCGCTTCATGGCGTGGGCAGAGGGTGATGTCACGGTCAGGTTCCCGCCCGGCATGGCTCTCTGCCGGGTCTCGGTGTCCAGCGCCGCCGCGGGAAAATGCCTTACCGTCCCTGGCAAGGCGCCACTACTTTGCTTTTAGATATCGCAACCGGCTTTCCATGATGCTCCCATAAGCCTCTGCGACCTTATCCTGTCATTTTGAGGAAAATATGAAGAAACAGGATTAATATATCTGGTGATATATTTTTGAGCACATTCCGTGGCGCGGCCTGCATAATTTATTCAATATCTCTTCATTTTATCTGCGGCATTATAAGCTAATTTTTGCGTGTTCCTGGTCAACCCCAGAGAGCATCATTCCTAACAAGATCTTTCCCCCTTTCAACCAATGCGGAAGGGGGCTTTTTTATTTTTTATAATTAATGAAAAATACTTTATATATTACTTCCTGATTCTCTCAGACCGAAAAAACAGGTTCGAGTTCCGCTGATAAATATTTTTATTTACGGTTCTTTAAGATCCATGTTTTCTCCATTGTTTCATCATAATTAAGTGCAATTCTGCGCCTCGTTTACGTTAATCCCAGCAGATTCATGCTATTTCTAAATCTCTCTTAAATAAAACGCCCATGCTAAAGAAAACAAATATCATTGCCGGATTATTGATTTCACCCTTAACGCTTTATGCCGCAACGTCGAACCCTGTTGATGATATTCGCTTTGAGGGCCTGCAGCGCGTTACCGTGGGAGCGGCACTGTTGAGCATGCCCGTTCATCCGGGAGAAGAGGTCTCCAATGACGATATCAGCGACGCGATACGCGGCCTGTATGCCAGCGGCAACTTTGAGAATGTGCAGATCCTGCGCGATGGCCGTGCGCTGGTGGTACAGGTTAAAGAGCGCCCGACCATTGCCAGCATAAGCTTTGCCGGCAATAAGTCGGTTAAAGACGAGATGCTGAAAGATAATCTTACCGCCAGCGGGGTTGAGGCGGGTAGCGCGCTGGATCGTAACGCTCTCAGCGAAATAGAAAAGGGATTACAGGATTTTTATTACAGCGTCGGAAAATATAGCGCCAGGGTCCATGCGGTGGTGACGCCGCTGCCGCGCAACCGCGTAGATTTAAAATTCGTCTTTCAGGAAGGGATGTCGGCAACTATTGCCCAGATTAATATTATTGGCAATAAAGTATTTAGTGAAGAAACGCTGCTCGACCAGCTTCAGCTGCGCGATCATGTTCCGTGGTGGAATGTCGTCGGTGATAAAAAATATCAAAAACAAAAAATGGCGGCCGACCTTGAAACGCTGCACAGCTATTATCTCGATCGCGGCTATGCGCGTTTTGCCATTAATTCCAGCCAGGTCAGTATTACCCCGGATAAAAAATCGCTATATCTTACGGTCAACCTTGCTGAGGGGGAACGCTATAAGGTAAACCGCACCATCGTGACCGGGGATATGGCCACGCATAGCCAGGAAATTGATGTGCTGGCCCAGCCGCTGTCCGGCCAGTGGTATAGCGGAGCAGAGATTACCGCAGTAGAAAACGCGATTAAAAAGCGCTTCGGTAAATATGGCTATGCCTGGCCGCAGGTGGCGACGCATGCCGAAATTGACGATCGGCAGAAAAGCGTGACGTTGCGTATTAACGTTGAGGCCGGCCGCCGCTACTCCGTACGGCAGATTCGTTTTATCGGCAACGATACCTCGCGCGATGCCGTTTTACGCCGTGAAATGCGCCAAATGGAGGGCGCGTGGCTCAATGATGAAAAGGTACAGCAGGGAAAAGAGCGCCTTGACCGCACGGGCTATTTCGAGACCGTTGAGAAAGAGATAACCCCGGTTGCCGGCAGCCAGGATCGGGTTGATGTCGTCTATAGGGTTAAAGAGCGTAATACCGGCTCATTTAACGTCGGTCTGGGGTTTGGTACCGATAGCGGCGTCAGCTACCAGCTGGGAGTGACCCAGGATAACTGGCTGGGTACCGGCAACAGCGTCAGCTTTAACGGGACCCGCAATAGCTATCAGTCCTATGTTGAGCTCGGTGCGACGGACCCCTATTTTACCGTCGACGGCGTCAGCCTGGGCGGCAAAATTTTCTATAACAGCTACGACGCCTCCGATGCCGACTCCGGCAGCTATAACCAGCAGAGCTACGGCATTGGGAGCAATCTCGGCTTCCCGATTAGCGAAAATAACTCGCTGAATCTGGGCGTCGATTATGTCCACAACCACCTGACCAATATGGAACCGGAGCTCACGACCTGGAATTACCTTAACTCGCGGGGAATTTATCCGCAGGTGGTGACCAAAGATGGCGACAGCGGGGCGGAATATAGCGCCAATGATTTTTTTGTCAGCCTGGGATGGAGCTATAACGATCTCGATCGCGGGTTTTTCCCCCGCTCCGGCAATAAAAGCAGCCTGAGTGGCAAAGTGACCGTCCCGGGATCTGATAACAGCTATTACAAGCTGACCCTCGATACCACCCAGTACGTGCCGCTAAATGAAGGCCAAAGCTGGGTGTGGATGGAGCATCTGAAAGCGGGCTATGCCGGCGGCCTGCAGGGTAACGCCGTGCCCTTTTACGATAATTTCTACGCCGGCGGATCGTCATCGGTACGCGGCTTCTCCTCAAATACCATCGGCCCGAAAGCGGCCTACTATCGCTGTAATGGTTCTGAAAGCAGCTATAGCGGCTGCCCGCTGGATACCTCTTCCGACGCGGTAGGGGGGAATGCGATGGCGGTGCTGAACAGCGAGTTTATTATTCCTACGCCGTTTATTAGCGACAAATACGCCGACAGTTTGCGGACCTCGCTCTTTGTCGATGCGGGAACGGTATGGAGCACCTCGTGGCAAAATAGCGCCCAAACGCTGGCTGCGGGGATCCCGGACTATAGCGATCCGCTGCATATACGAATGTCGGCAGGTATTGCGGTACAGTGGATGTCGCCGCTAGGCCCGCTGGTCTTCTCATGGGCTGAGCCGTTTAAAAAGTACGATGGCGATAAGACCGAGCAGTTCCAGTTTAATATCGGCAAAACCTGGTAAGCGGAGGCAAAGAGCAGCCCTGCGACCACCACGCCGCTGCGTGAATGATGACGGTCGGAGTGTTATCACTCACCCAGCGGGCGGCGGGGCGGATCGACTCACATTCCCCCGGCGGTTATTTGCCCGCCAGCGGGAAAGTGAGAGCTCTGACCCGAAAATAGTCTGTTTTCCCGTTATCTCGTTGCTTAATCTGAATTCCGCCTCGATATTTTTTTTGTAAAGTTATGCAGGGTTATTTTATGATTTTCTGGCTTTATCTATAAATATGTATTTGTAGGGTCTTTATCTACGTATTAAATATTAGGGTGGTTACTTGTAAATAGCTGGATCGGTTTTTACGGGGGACCGTTGCATATCACATTATTGCGGTGAGGACTTGCGATTAATTATAATATTTGCTATCTCTGGACACATGGTTGCAGGCCAAGGATACAAGGGCGAAATATGAAATGGACGGTGCTTAATACAATCATATGCCCGCATTCTGGGGTGGCGTTCTCCAGTATATGCGGATTACGGTTTTTAAAATTTATCATCTGGTATGAAGCGGATATTCTTTTGATTCCCGGCGAGTCAATGAAGCTGTATTCATCTAAGGTTCTGATAAATAATAAATACCACTTCTTTAAAGTTTATAACATTGCGACCTACAGCGATACGCAGTGGGAGGCGCTGAGAGAGCGGCCATCCTGCCCCTATGACTTCGGTGCAACGACCGCAGAGGGTTGCTGCTACCAGCCGCACTGTGTCATTAAACGATGTCCTGTCAGCTATCAACGCCAGGCTATATGCTAAACTGGCGGCTATTAAGCGCGGGTATTTTCACAGACGAAATAGGGCGTATTTGTCGACATCAATACCCACGCATCAGACTTTACCTTTATTATTTTAATAATGAAGTTATCTTCCTTGCTAATTTCTGTAAAGAATGGCGGGAAAATATCATCGAACTTTTCAGAGAATGCCGGTGAGCTGGTTCTCATGTTTGAGTTATTGTTTTTGAAAATATAGATGTTGCTCTTGTTTTTAGTGTAAGAGAAGTATTTGCGAATAATGATATTATCCCGTGCATTTCCGGAATTGCCGCTAAAGGTAATTAGACCATTACCATTTTTAGTGAAAAACGTAACTGAAAAGGAGAACACTTCATCATCATTGATAATCGAAAAGGCAGAGTTACAGTCAATGCTATCATCATCTTCGCGGAAGTTAATGTAATATATGGTACCACCGATCATCATAACAATGATTATGAGAGTTATTACTTTCTTCATTTTATATACCGATGTTGTGTTTTATTTTAAGTAGTAAGATGAGGTACAAAATGACTTCTTGCTTGATTTAAGCGGATAGCGACAAACGATCAGCGACGTTCTGCTCGACGGATAGTGATTGGTAATATATACCGTTTGCCCATCGGAACAGGTGATGTGCTTCTCCTGAAGAAAATGAATAAAAAACTCATCAAATCTTAGATCATCATTGCGAAACACCGTACAGGCACCGGGAGTGGCCAGTTCGGTATAAGAGGCGAAAGGCGCGCGAGTTTCAGTAAAATAATAAATATATACGAACAGTGCTATCGCCAGCAGGCTTGCGAAACCCGCAATTTTACATGTTCCTTTTTCTTTTCCGGCGAACCTGAGACCAGAGAGTATTCGCGGGGAGATCTTGTGTTCTTTTTCTGGCGGCGGCGACGATACGTTATCCTGAGGAGGTCCCGGGTCTTGTCGCTGCAGGTCGATGCTTTCTACTGCCGGAGGTTGGTGGAGGTTATTAACAATTTCCTCAACATTCTGTTCACTATTGCCTTTGGGCCCCGGCTTGTTTTCAATACGCTGAGCCAAAATGGCGGTCTCATCGGCAATCATAAACCCCCGTTTCGGGATCGTTTGAATTATGGTGCCGTTAACCTGCAGGCGATTTAGTGATTTGCGTAGCAGAGAGATGTTTTGGTGTAGGGTATTCGGCGTAACGTTCATCCCTCTTTCTCCCCAGGCGTTATGCAACAGCTCCGCCTGGGTGACTATTCTGCCCTGGTTTTTAATTAATAAAACAAAGCAAAGGCTTGCTGGAATTGCCAGAGTGATACGCTCATTGTTTTCTATAGAATGCAGAGTATGCGCCGTAGGGTTGAACCTGATCGTGTTCTCGATAACGTAAATAGTATCCATATATCGTTTCTTATCGTGAGAATAGTTACCGCTGCTGATATTTATCTAAGATTTGATATTGCGATACTAGCATTAAAGCTTACCCGCAGCATTCATTCATAACTAAGAATTATCTTAATCCACCAGGATGTTTGTTATAAAAGGCCTCATATTTGTTAACTTAAGGATATTTATCATTTTGTTTTCAATGAGTTACGTTTTTACATAAAATCAACAAATGTGATTTCTTTACACTTCATAACTTTATGAGTAATAAAATATGAGCGCTACGACTATTATTGCTACACAAAGTTTTTCGGCGGTGACGTAACAATATTAATAAAAGGATGTGGTCGTCCTGCGATAACAATGTTAATAAATAGCAAGATCGTGCCAGGTTGTTGTTACGAGTCCGATATAATCAATAAAGAAGGCGTCGTGGAGGTGTTTTTTTCGGACTGGTTGGCCCAATGGAACAGAGGCTGGTTATTATGGCTGTACTGATTGTAACTGATAATTATTTCTTTATGCAGGGCTTGAGCCATTTGGCCGATGACTTCTGTTATATCGGTTGTGCCGGTAGTTTTGATAGTGCGAATGCCCGTGAGCAGTGTATGGCGCTGAGTGCTGAAGACTATGTGATTATCCATTTTTCACACTTAGACCATATATTATGTTTCTACAGGTACTATCTTTCTAATAGCCTGGCGAAAGTTGTTGTGGCACCGGATGCAAAGTTTGTTAGCGACGTTTCGGACATTAATGATATTTATTTTCTCTCGGCCAATGCCAGCGTCAAGGCGGTAGAGAACATGTTAAAACTTAAAAAGTATAAAATAAGAAAGAGAAGCCTGACCGCACGGGAAGAAAAAATAATGTCATTAATGATTATCGGTAATTTGATTAATGATATTTCGGAGATGCTCGGTTTAAGCATCAAGACGATTAGCTTACATAAAAGTAATACCAGCAATAAAGTCGGTTTAATTAACACCAACAACATAACGATGCTGGCCCTGATGCGATTTATTCTGCCGGCATCGAAGAGTGGGGTGCGATTTATTTAATCGGCCTGACAAGCACATCCTGTCGATTTATTAAAGTATTTGTTTTTAAGGACCCGTGGTTCTTAAAGGCGATCATTCCATAAAGAACTATGGAACAGTATGGGCCATAAAAAGCCTCTTATCTTTATCAGGTGACAAATATGAAATTGAAAATGTTGGCAGCAGCTCTGATTACTACTTTCTGTGTTGGCGCTGTTCAGGCCGCTGATGTTACGGCTCAGGCAGTAGCGACCTGGTCTGCAACCGCTAAAAAAGATACCACCAGCAAGCTGGTTGTCACTCCGCTGGGCAGCCTGGCTTTCCAGTATGCTGAAGGGATCAAAGGCTTTAACTCGCAGAAAGGCCTGTTTGATGTTGCGATTGAAGGCGATGCTACCGCAACGGACTTTAAACTGACTTCCCGTCTGATCACCAATACCCTGACTCAGCTGGACACCTCTGGCTCTACGCTGAGCGTCGGCGTTGATTATAACGGCGCGTCCGTAGAGAAATCTGCTGACACCATCATGATCGACACCGCAAACGGCGTACTGGGCGGCAACCTCAGCGCGCTTTCTAATGGCTACAACCAGACTGGCCGTACGACCGCTCAGGATGGTTTCAACTTCTCTATCGTTAGCGGCACCCTCGACGGCACTACGGATGTAACGGATTACAGCACGCTGCCGGAAGGGATCTGGAGCGGCGACGTCAGCGTACAGTTCGACGCGACCTGGACCAGCTGATTTCCCTGTAGCACAAAGCGGGGGGAGTTCCCCCTGCTTTCTTTCACGGATTGAATTCCCATGAAAAACCGTATTCTGGCTATTGGCCTCTGTTTCTGCGCAATTATGCCGGCCCAGGCGCTGGACGTTGGCGATATCTCCTCTTTTATGAACAGCGACAGCAGCGTGCTCAGCAAAGAGATAAAAAATACCACCGAGAGTGGACGTCTGATCAATATCCATATGGAGCGCCTCTCCTCACCGCTTGATGGCGGCAGCGTCATTCCGATGGAAAGCCAGGATGAAGTTTTGCTTACGCCAGCTAGCCTGCTGCTGCCGGCGAAGAGCAGCGATGTTATTCGCTTTTTCTACAAAGGCCCGACGGATGACAAAGAGCGCTATTACCGCATCGTCTGGTTCGATCAGGCGCTAAGCGACGCGCAGCGCAATGGCGCAGCCCGCAGCGCGGTAGCGACGGCATCGGCCCGTATTGGCACCATTTTGGTCGTTGCTCCCCGCAAGGCGAATTACCGCTATCAGTACGGCAACGGAACGCTGGTGAATAGCGGAAACGCGACGCTGCGTATTCTCGCCTACGGCCCATGCCTGAAGGCGGCGGACGGCAAAGACTGCAAAGAAAATTATTACCTCATGCCCGGTAAAGAGCGCCGATTCACGCGCGTCAATCTTGCCGATAAAAAAGGACGGGTCGCTCTCTGGCAAGGCGAGCAGTTTGTTCCCGTAAAATAACAATGATGCTGACGGGATAAGCTTATGCCACGACTACGGATTTCCCCGGAGCTGAAAGCGCTCCTGGCTTACGGTATGGTGATTTTTTCTGTTCCGCTAAGCGTCAGCGCGGCCCCGGAGCAGATACCGCAAATCGGCGGCGTAATTATTCCCCGGGCGTTTAGCCAGGCGCTACAGGACGGGATGAGCATCCCGCTCTTTATTCATCTGGAAGGCAGTAAGGGAAACGAGGACGATCAGCGACTCGGTAGCGCTTTTATCTGGCTGGATAACGGCGTGCTGCGCGTACGCCAGATCCGGCTGGAAGAGAGCGATAATAATGCCACCGTTAGCGCCCAAACCCGGCAGATGCTGTCCTCGCTGGCGAACGAGTCGTTCGACAGCGATCTGCGCATTAAGGTCACCGCCGACGCGCAGCTGCAGCTCAGCCTGCGCCAGCTTTTGCTCCAGCTGGTGGTAAAAAAAGAGGCCCTGGGCACCGTGCTGCGATCGCGCAGCGAAGATATCGGTCAGTCCAGCGTTAACGCGCTCAGCAGCACCCTGAACTATAACCTCGGCGTCTATAACAACCAGATGCGCAACGCCGGCAACAGCACTTCCAGCTATCTGTCGATGAACAGCGTTACCGCCCTGCGCGAGCATCATCTGGTGCTGGACGGCTCGCTGTACGGCGCCGGAACCAGCAATCAGGACAGCGAGCTGTATAAGGCGATGTACGAACGTGATTTCGCCGGTCACCGCTTCGCGGGCGGGATGCTCGATACGTGGAACCTGCAGTCCCTCGGTCCGATGACCGCCATTTCGGCAGGGAAAATTTACGGCGCCTCCTGGGGCAACCAGGCCAGCTCGACGGTATTTGATAACTCCCAGTCGGCCACGCCGATTATCGCGTTCTTACCCTCCGCCGGCGAGGTGCACCTGTCGCGCGATGGCCGCCTGCTGAGCGTGCAGAACTTTACGATGGGCAACCATGAGGTTGATACCCGCGGCCTGTCGTACGGGATTTACGATGTTGATGTTGAAGTTATCGTCAACGGCCGGGTGGTCAGTAAACGCATCCAGCGGGTAAACAAGCTGTTCAGCCGGGGACGCGGAGCCGGCGCGCCTTTGGCATGGCAGGTCTGGGGCGGAAGCTTCCATATGGACCGCTGGTCAGAGGGCGGCAGAAAGACGCTGCCTGCCAAAGAGAGCTGGCTGGCCGGGGCCTCCGCAACCGGCTCGGTGGGCGCCTTCAGCTGGGCCGCAACCGGCTACGGCTACGATAGCAACGCCGTTGGCGAGACCCGGCTGACGCTGCCGCTGACGCAATCCATCAACGTCAACCTGCAAAATATGCTGGCCAGCGACAGCTCGTGGAGCAGTATCGGCAGCGTCAGCGCCACGCTGCCCGGCGGCTTTAGCTCAATCTGGGTCAACCAGGAAAAGACGATAATCGGCGACAGGCTGCGGCGCAGCGACGCCGATAACCGGGCGATTGGCGGGACGCTGAACCTTAACCCGCTGTGGTCAAAGCTGGGCACCTTCAGCATCAGCTATAACGACGATCGCCGCTATAGCAGCCACTACTACACCGCGGACTACTATCAGACCCTCTACAGCAACGCCTACGGTTCGCTGGGCCTGCGCGCGGGGGTCCAGCGCTTTAATAATGGCAACAGCGGCGCCAGCACCGGGAAATATATCGCGCTCGACTTTTCTCTGCCGCTCGGCAACTGGTTTAGCGCCGGGATGACCCACCAGAACGGCTACACCATGGCCAACCTGTCGGCGCGCAAGCAGTTTGAGGAAGGGAGCGCGATCCGCACCGTCGGCGCCAATATCTCCCGGGCAATCTCCGGCGACACCGGGGATGACAAAACCCTGAGCGGCGGCGCCTATGCCCGGTTTGATACCCGTTACTCCAGCGGGACGCTGAACGTTAACAGCGGCACCGATGGCTACGTGAACACCAACCTGACCGCCAACGGCAGCGTGGGCTGGCAGGGTAAAAATATTGCCGCCAGCGGGCGTACCGACGGTAACGCCGGGGTGATTTTTAATACCGGTCTTGAAGATGACGGCAAGCTGAGCGCCAAGGTTAACGGGCGGGTATTCCAGCTCTCGGGTAAACGTAACTATCTGCCGCTCTCGCCCTACAGTCGCTACGAAGTTGAGCTGCAGAACAGCAAAAACTCGCTCGACAGCTACGACATCGTCAGCAGCCGCAAAAGCCGTCTGACCCTCTATCCGGGCAACGTGGCGGTTATCGAACCGGAAGTGAAGCAGATGGTGACCGTATCCGGGCGTATTCGCGCCGAAGACGGCACGCTGCTGGCCAATGCGCATATTAATAACCACATCGGGCGTACCCGCACCGATGACAACGGCGAGTTTGTGATGGATGTAGATAAAAAATTCCCGACCATCGACTTCAGCTACGGCAACAACCAGCGCTGCGAAGTGGAGCTTGAGATTAACAAAGCGCGCGGGGCGGTATGGGTCGGCGATGTGACCTGTAACGGCTTGAAAACCTACGCCAGCAACCTGTCGACGGGAGAGAATTATGAAGGCTAAATGGGGTGCGCTATTGACGATTTTGCTCGCCTTGACCGCAATGACGCGGGCCTATGCGGCGGTGTCCAAAACGAACTGGCCCGATGCGGTGGCGGTGCAGTATGTGTTTGTGGAAAACAACTCTGACGATAACTTCTTCGTCACCCCTGGCGGCGTACTCGACCCGCGTCTGACCGGCGCCAGCCGCTGGACCGGGCTGAAGTATACCGGTACCGGCACTATCTATCAGCAGAGCCTGGGCTATATCGATAACGGCTACAACACGGTGCTGAACGCCAACTGGCAGTTTGATATGTGGCTGGAGAATTCGCCGGTATCCAACCCGCTGAGCGGCCTGCGCTGTATTAACTGGTACGCCGGCTGCGATATGGCGACCAGCCTGATTCAGGCGCCGGTGCTGGATGCGAGCGGTTTCTATGGCGCGACGGTTACCACCGGCGGGGCTAAATGGATGCACGGTATGTTATCCGACGCCTTCTACCAGTATCTGCAGCAAATGCCGGTAGGCGGCAGCTTCTCCATGACCATCAACGGCTGCCAGACTTCCGTTAATTACGATGCCAGCAGCGGGGCGCGCTGTAAGGATCAGGCTTCCGGGAGCTGGTATACCCGCAAGGTCACCCATACCAAAGCCGCAAATTTAAGGCTGCTGAACACCCATTCCCTTACCGAAGTATTTATCAACACTGACGGGGTGCCAACGGTCGGTGAGGGGAGCACCAACTGCCAGCCTCAGACTATCGGCACCCGCTCCGGCCTGAGCTGCAAGATGGTTAACTATGCTCTGGAAAACAACGGCCTGAGCAATGCCTCTATCCATATTTTCCCCGCCATCAGCAATTCGTCGCTGGTCTCTGCGGTGGGCATCTATGATATGCAGTTCAGCCTCAACGGTAATACGTGGAAACCGGTAAGCGGCATCGCATACTATTACAACTTCAATGAAATGAAGTCCTCTGACTCAATTTACATTTTCTTTTCGAATAACTTCTTTAAGCAAATGGTCGCGCTGGGGATCAGCGATATAAATACCAAAGATTTGTTTAACTTCCGCTTCCAGAATACCACTTCGCCGGAGTCCGGCTGGTATGAGTTTTCTACCTCTAACGCCCTGATTATCAAGCCGCGCGATTTCAGTATCAGCATTATTTCCGATGAGTATATCAGCGCGCCGACCCGCGAGGGCTACGTGGGGCAGGGCCGGCCTTCGCTGGATTTTGGCTATATCGTCACCACCAGCGGCAGGACCGCCGCCGATGAGGTGCTGATCAAGGTTAACGGCCCGGCGCAGACCATCGGCGGGCGTTCATACTGCATCTTCAGCTCCGCGGACAATGCGACGAAAGTGCCTTTCCCGGCCACGCTGACCTTCACGACGCAGAGCGGCAGCAACAAAACCTACGATGCCGGCTGTGACGATAGCTGGCGCGACATGACCGAGGCGCTGTGGATGAGCACGCCGTGGAACGATGCTTCAGGCGATCCTGGCGTGATGAATAAAACCACGGTGAAGTTCTCCATCCCGATGAATGACGGGATCTCGCTGAAAACTATTGATGATGACGGCTGGTTCGGGGAAGTGAGCGCTTCAGGTGAAATTCGGGTTCAGGCGACGTGGCGAAATGTTAACTAATACGATACGCGCGATGGCGTGGCTGCTGGCCCTCTGCCTGCCGGCGGTCGGACAGGCCATATCGGTAGGTAACCTGACCTTCTCGCTGGGGGCGGAAGAGAGCTTTGCCGCGAAGCGGGTGCTGAATAATAACAGCAGCGCCCGCCTGTATCAGGTCTCGGTGGTCGGTATTGACCGTCCGGGCGGGAAAGAGGTTCGCTCCCGCCCGGCGGACGGCGAGCTGCTCTTCGCCCCGCGCCAGCTGACCCTGCAGGCGGGAGAGGGGGAATATTTTAAATTCTACTATCACGGTCCCCAGGACAACCGCGAGCGCTACTATCGGGTCTCGTTTCGTGAAATTCCCACCCGCAACCGCGTCGAGCGCAATACCGCCGGGGCGGCGGTGAGCATCGACCCGGTGGTCGTGGTGGAGACCATTATGGCGGTGCGTCCGCGTCAGGTAGCGTTTAAGTGGGCCTTTGACCGCCAGGCGGGCACTGTCAGCAATAGCGGCAACACCTGGTTTAAGCTGCTGATTAAGCCCGGATGTGATGCAACGGAAGAGGACGGCGACGCCTGGTATTTACGCCCTGGCGACGTGGTGCGCCAGGCCGCACTGCGGCAGCCTGGAGATAAGTACATTATTTACAACGACAAATTTATCAAAATATCCAACGACTGCCCGTAGCCATCTGCGGGCGGCTATTTGTCAGTCAGGGCCATCAGGCGCGACTGAACCTCGGGGCAGCCGGCCAGCACCAGGTTACCGCTGAACAGGCCGTCGTTGGCAAGAAAGTCGCTGCTCGCGCCGCCCGCTTCGACGATCAGCAGGATACCTGCCAGCGCATCCCAGCTGTTCATATGCTCCTCATAATAGGCGTGCACCTGGCCGGCGGCGACGTGAGCCAGCATGAGCGCCCCGGCGCCAAAGCGGCGATACTCCATGCCGGCGTCAATCACCCGCTCAAGCATGCGGGCGTAGTTTGCGGCGGGCGCCCGGCTGGATCGCCCCATGCCAATAACCACCGTTTCCGGGTCCGGCTCGCGCAGCGCCAGGCGCTTATCGTTGAGAAATGCGCCTTCGCCGCGGCGGGCAAAGAAAAATTCGTTCCGGTCCGGAGCATAGATAATTCCCAGCTCCAGCGCGCCCTGCCTGACCCAGGCCAGAGAAATACACCAGTAATCCATACCCAGAATATAGTTGGTGGTGCCGTCGATAGGGTCGATTACCCAGGTTCCCTGCTCTCCGGCCTGCAGGCCGCTCTCTTCGCCGAGAAAACCATCGTTGGGGCGGTGGGCTGCCAGCCAGCTTTTGATCTGCTGCTCGACAAAAACGTCGGCCTGCGAAACAAAATCCTGGCGCGCTTTTTTATCCACCTGCAGTCCCGAATCGCGCAGCTCCTGCGCGCGCGCGCCCAACTGGCGAATCAAATTACATAGCGATTGCTGCTGTTCTTCCGTCATAGCCTGGCTCTTATGTGGTTGATGGCGACGTGCGCCGGTGAATTAAATCGACCTTCACCCACGTGGTGCGTGAAGGCTGTAGCGGATCGCTGGCCCGCTCCAGCAGGCGGGTGAGCGCCTGGCGGGAGATCTCCGCCACGTCCTGATGCAGGGTGGTGAGCTGGTAGCTGTACTGGGCCGTTTGCGGCGTGTTATCAAACCCGATGAGCTGAAAATCCGCCGGGGCCTGTTTGCCGCGCTGGCGCATGCCGTCGAGAAAGCCGCAGGCCAGCTGCGCGTTGGCGCAAAAAATGCCCTCCAGCGCATCGTCGGCGTCGGCGGCGGCCTGCAGGCCGCCCTCATAGCCCTCAAGAGAGGCAAACAGCGGCTGAAGATCGCGCCGCGTATCGACCCCAAGTTCGGTAAGCGCCTGATAAAACGCTTCGCCGCGCATTTGTCCGGCCCAGGTAGAGTGGCGATGGTTTAACCAGCCAAAGCGGCGGCAGCCGGCCGCCACCAGCTGCTTTGCGGCCAGCGTCGCCCCGGCTGCATTATCCGAGCAGACGTAATCGACGCAGGGAATATTCGGCTGGCGGTTAATGCCGACGACCGGAATTTGCTGCTGGGCGAACTCGTTGACCAGCGACTCTGGCGGCTGGCCGGAGGTGACGATCGCCCCGGAAACGCGGAACTGCGCAAAGCGGCGGAGGGTCTGGGCCAGATCCTGCTCGCTGCGGATCTCGCTGACCAGCGCCTGAAAATCGCGGCGCTGGATCTCGCTCAGCAGCCCGTCGAGCAGGCTGCTGCGAAACGGATCGTTGATGCGGGAAACGATCACCCCGATCAGGTGGCTGCGCCGGCGGTTGAGTCCCTGGGCGAGAAAGTTGACCTGATAGCCCAGCTCTTCCGCAGCGCGCAGCACCCGCTCGCGGGTGACCGGAGAGATGCTGCCGTTATTACTCAACGCGCGGGAAACGACCGCGCGCGAGACGCCGGCGCGCTGGGCAACGTCCTGGGCGGTGATGCTCTGTTTTCGGGGGAGTGCGCTCATGCCGGGCTTTCCTCGCCGCTGCGCGGTGGCTGATGAAGATCGTATTGTAAGCCGTCGCGGCTGACGAACAACCCGTTCCAGGGCCGGCAGGCCACCCGCAGCGCCGGCAGAATCGCGTCATAGCAGTGATAGAGCCCCATAGCGGGCAGCGCCAGCGTTTGAAACAGCGTCAGGCAGGCCGGGAAATCGCCGTGGGAGGCGTCATCGCTCAGCGAGGTGAGCGAAGCGCACTCCTGAAACGCCAGATCTGCGCCCGCCATCAGCGCGATCGACTGCGGCGTCGGGCGGCCGTCGCCGCTGTAGAACAGGCTTTTCCCGGCGATGGCGATGCGGATAGCGCGGTTGGTTAGCTCGTGCTGGGTTTCGGCGGTGCGGATCTGCCAGCCGTGCCACGTCCATGCCGGGGCGCTGTCGCGCCACTCAATCGCAAAGCACAGCGTGGTGTCCGGCCAGTTTGCCAGCTGCGCCAGCTGCATCAGCACCGGACGCTGCTGCGGCTGGCTGTAGATAATCAGCGGCTTATGGCGGGAAAAGCTTTTCCAGTAGTTGAGCAGCGCCGTCAGGCCGGTACAGTGATCCGGGTGGACGTGGGTGAAGTAAATGGCATCGATATCGTTAATATCGCCCCCTCGCTGCCACAGGGCGCGGGGGATAGTGGGGCCGCAATCAATTAGCCACTGACGATTTTCATCATCGATAATGCGCAGCGCAGAGGTATTTTGGCTCTCTGAGAACGCGCTACCGCAGCCAAGAACATCTATTTTCATTTACCCTCGCCAAAAAATTTTCGCACTTAATTAAATTGTCACAAATACCCGACAAAGTAGGCTCACATCATGTCGAGTCAACGTTGCATTTTTTTTACAGCCAAATGAACACGTGTTCATCCTGGCGCGAATAAATAAAAAATGCCTACAGAAGAGTTTTGGGTACCGAATATGAGCTATTTGCAAATTGCCCATCTGAGAATTAGCTACGGCGATAAGGTTGTCCTGCATAATATCGATCTGGCGGTAGAGAAGGGCGAGATGATCGCCCTGCTGGGGCCATCGGGCTGCGGGAAAACCACGCTGCTAAATGCGCTCTGCGGCTTTATCCCGGTACAGAACGGGGATATCGTCGTCGCCGGAAGGGATATCACCCATAGCGCGCCGGAGCAGCGCAATATTACGATGGTTTTTCAAAGCTATGCGCTGTGGCCGCATCTGACGGTGGCTCGCAATATCGGCTACGGCCTGAAGCTGCGCAGGTGGCGTCGCGACGATATCGACCGCCGGGTGGCGGAGCTGCTGCATATCGTCAACCTCCCGGGCCTGGCGGAAATGAAGGTGACCGAACTTTCCGGCGGTCAGCGTCAGCGGGTTGCCCTGGCGCGCGCCCTGGCGATTGAGCCGGACGTGCTGGTGCTGGATGAACCGCTCTCTAATCTGGATGCCAAAGTCCGCCTTAACGTCCGTCATGAAATAAAAGCGCTGCAAAAGAAGCTCGGCTTTACCTCATTAATCGTCACCCATGACCAGCAGGAGGCGCTGGTGATGGCTGACCGTATCGCTGTATTAAATAACGGAAGAGTTGAGCAATTAGGGACGCCGGAAGATATATATCAACGTCCGGCTACGCCTTTTGTCGCCGATTTTATGGGGGCCGATAATAAAATAAATACCCGCGATATCCGCTCCCTCGACGGCATTCATTGGCGCACCCCGACGGCATATTCAGATGCGCATTCTGAGGAGCAGGTGATTTATTTCCGCAGTACCGACGCGGCGCTCTTTTCATTAGCGGATAGCGCGCCGCAGGAGGGGCTGACGCTTGACGGTATCGTCGAACAAAGCGCCTTCCTCGGCCATTTATATCGCCACAGCGTGCGCTGTCGCGATCGCCTGCTGCTGGCGGATTCTACCCGCTGCTGGCCAGCCAGTTCGCCGGTCAGGCTGCACGTGCCAACGCCGGCGCTGCATATTTTTCCTTCATCTCATGCAAGTTGACATCATCGTGTTCATTCTGGGGATAGACCATGTTTACTAAAACAAACGTTGCGATAGCGACTGCCGTACTCCTGAGCTACGGCGCGCAGGCCGACACCATCCTGAACGTCGCGACGGCGGGCGATCAGAATATGGTGGATTACGTAAAAACCTGGCTGGGGCCAAAGTTTGAGGCCGCTCATCCGGGCGTAAAGGTGCAGGTCATCGGCACCGGGCCGGGGGACGCGGGATCGAACAAAATTATCGAAAAGCTGACGGCGCAGAAGGAGAGCGGCGCCAGCAGCTGGGATATTGATGTCGCCGTGGTGCATCAAAACGCCGGCGGCGAGCTGGTGGAAAAAGGGCTGTTAGAGAAATACCGCCCGCAGATTAAGACCGGCAGCCTGGTCACCGCCGACAACGCTAAAAACGCCCTCGGCGTTAACGTCGACGGCTATGTGATGCCGATGTTTTTAAGCCAGACCGCTATTGCCTGGAACAGCGAGGCGATCAAAGCCCCGCCGGCCTCCTACGATGAGCTGGTCGCCTGGGCGCAGAAAAACCCGCAGGCTTTCGGCTATAACGGGATTAAGAACGGCATGTCCGGGGTCAGCTTCGTTGTGGGCTGGATGTATGCTTACGGCACCGACGCGCAGCGTCTCTCCTCCCTGCCGTATGATAAAGGCGTGGAGAAGAACTGGAGCCAGGCCTATGAAAAGCTGAAGGCTTTTAATAAAAACGTTACCTTTACGCCGGGGAACGCCGGGACGCTCGATATGCTGACCCGCGGGGAGATCACGATGGGGCCGGTATGGGTGGACATGTTCTACAGCTGGAAAGATCAGGGCAAACTGCCGCCGTCGATCAAGCTGTCCCTGCTGGCTCCGGGCATGCCGGGACAGCCGATGTATTACGTAACTCCGGCGAAGGCGGCGAATCCGCAGCTGGCGCGCGAATTTATCGAGCTGGCGACCAGCCCGGAGGTTCAGGCGCAGGGGATCGTTAAGCAGTTTAACTGGTATCCGGGCATCGATGCGCAGCACGTTAAACCGCAGCTGGATGCGGGGACGTGGCAAAAGCTGTTTGCTGAGATCTCGCCGCAGGCGCTGGCGGAATATGGCAAAAGCTTCCCGATTACCGCCTATTTTGACGATATTAAAGAAGGCTACGAAAGCCAGGTCGCCAACTAATCTCTGTCGATGCCCGGGCCGACGCAGCGTCGGCCCGGGCGTTTCTCCTCGCTGATATCAGGTTTGCTATGCGTATTTCGTTGAAATATCTGCTGCTGGTTGCTCCCGCCGCGCTGACCATCGCCGTTCTGTTTTTATATCCGCTGGGCTTCTCGCTGATTGCCGCCTTTACCAACGATGCGCAGCAGCTAACCCTGGCCCACTTCCGTAAAGTCTATGCGCTCTACTCCAACGATATTCTGTTTACGCTGATCGTCGTGCTGAGCTCCGTGGCGCTGCTGGCGCTCATTTCCATCACCCTTTCCGCCGTTATTACCCTGTCCTCCTGCCGGCCGATTGTGCGGATGCTGGCATTTTTATATCGGCTGCCGCTGTTTATTCCTTTTATCGTTGCGGCGCAGATGATGCGGACGTTTCTGGCTAAAAACGGCTTAATGAACAATGCCCTGGTCGCCAGCGATCTGCTAACGCCGATGGAGACTATCTCCTGGCTGGGCTGGAAGGGCATCATTATCACGTTTGTCTGGAAGCAGCTGGCGTTCGCTACGCTGCTTATCTGCGGCGCAATGGCGGCGCTTGAGCAGTCGCAAATTCTCGCGGCGCGCAACCTGGGCGCCTCTCGTCCACGGATCCTGTTCGATATTATTTTGCCGCAGGTGCTGCCCGCTATCGGCGTTGCGCTGGTGCTCTCGACCGTCACCATGATGTCGGTGCTGTCCGTGCCGCTGATGATAGGCGTCGGTACGCCGACGATGATCACGGTTGATATGGCGTTTCGCGTTAACTCCTACGGGGATTACGCCGTGGCTAATGCTCTGGGCGTCGTTTCGCTGCTTATCTGCGGCGCGCTGTCGTGGTTTTATCTGCGCCACAGCCTGCGGCAAAAAGGGGGAGAATAATGAAAGAGGTTAGGATGACACCACCTGCGACGCTGCTGGCGAAAGGGCGGAGAAAGCTGAGCGCCAGCCTGCCGCTGCAGACGCTGCTGCTGGTTCTGATGCTGCTGGCGATGTTTGGCCCGCTGCTGAATCTACTTATCTGGACGGTGGCCGAAAGCTGGTTCTTTCCCCATAGCCTGCCCAGCCAGTGGGGGCTGAAATACTGGTATCAGGTGTTCAGCCCCTATAGCGACGTCTCGGGCTCTTTGCTGACCAGCGTGCTGATTGCCGTGCTGTCGGTGCTGGTGTGCCTGCTGATTTCGATCCCCGCAGGCTATGCGTTATCAAGACGGGGAATGCCGCTGCGGGTATGCTTTATGCTGCTGTTTCTTATCCCGCAGGCGTTCCCTAACCTGACGGTGTATATGAATATTGCCCGGCTTTTCTATCAGTGGGGGCTAAACGGCACCGTGGCCGGCGTGGTGCTGGTGCACAGCGTGCACGGGTTGATGTATTCGGTATGGATCTGCGTGGCGGCATTCTCAGCCGTCGATCCGCTGCTGGCAAGAGCGTCACGTAATCTGGGGGCCGGAGCGATTTATACGTTTTGGCATATTGTTTTGCCCCAGGCATCGCCGGGGATTATTGCCGCCAGCATCTTTGTCTTTCTGGAGTCGCTGGATGAGTTCACCGGCACCTTTTTTGTCGGCGCGCCGGATATCACCACGCTGCCGCTGCTGCTATACAACGCCAGCATGTCGGGGAACTATCAGGTTTCGTCTATTACTGCGCTGATTTTGTTACTTCCGTCGCTGCTGTTTATGCTGGTTATTCATAAATTTATGCGCCCGGAAATGCTGGCAAAAATGGGGAAATAGCGCGCAGGCCGCCCGCCAGTAAAAACGCTTCCCGATGGGAAGCGTTTTTACTATCAGGTCATCATCATTGGCCACTCTGGCGGCGTCTGGCTCATCACTTCAACCATGACGTCTTTAATGTTGCCCCAGATTTTGGCTACATCCAGCAGCGTGATGCCGAGCAGACCGGTGGCAAACCAGCAGGCCGCGGCCAGCCCCAGGCAGCTACAGATGACCGCTAATCCGGCATAATCGCTTTTACGCAGCTGAATATTCATCGAGCTGGCTAAAAACATCAGCACCGCGCTCAGCAGCGGCCAGCGTAGGAGTATGACACTGGTAGTAATGGAAGCCATTAACCTGATCCTCAAAGAAAGTCGGGGGCCTTTGACAACCTGACGAGACTGACGATGACGTGGCGCTCTGGCTATCGACGGGCAAACAAACGTATAATGAAACAATGTTTCCGTTTCATTAGGATGTGTGAACTATATCACATTTGTTCTTTTATTCACCAGCCAAAAATTGCGTTTTTTATGGACTTATAAACCATTTTAATATTGTGGTTAATGGCGCATTGAGCCATAGCCATGCCCGCCATGACGGTAAAGCTGACGCTTTAATACGATGGATTCTTTTTGCCAGACTTATATCTGCGGGTTTTATTACCTGTTCGCGGTAATCATACGGATAAACCGAATCAGAAAGCGGCACCGCTCTCATTATTTCGAGAATGTTTCTCGGTTGTTCTATAAGTAAGTATTATTCATCATTATCAGGTGTGTGGTTTTTACGCCAAATAGCCGATTGCTAAATGACTGAGTGTTGTATAAGAGTAGGCATCTGCCATTGTGGACTGTTACCGTGACTAAGGCGTATCGCATGGATATAAAGCGGAAATGAGTCGTAGCGCGCCGCATAAGGCGTTGAGAATATTCGGTATTACCTTGGTCATCCTGTTGCCAGTGGTCCTGGCATCGTGGCTTGCCCAACACCGGGCAAAGGTGGAAACCGACGACCAGCTCCGCTCGTTTTCTCAACTGGCGCTGCAGAAAACCGAAATGGTTATTCATGAGGTCGAACAGGCGCGTAAAAAGGCCATGCAATATCAGGGGATAATATGTTCGCCGCAGCATCAGCGATATATGCTGGATATTGTTCGCAGCCTGCTTTATGTCGATGATTTAGTCTATGCAAAAGGCGCTGATTTCTTTTGCTCAACCGCCTTTCATCCCGACACGGCGTGGCATGTCGAGCCGGCTAATTATATAAAAAAGCCGGATATCGCGATCTATTACTATCGCGATACCCCGTTCTATCCCGGTTTTGCCATGACCTATATGCAGCGCGGTCACTATGTCGCGGTTATTAATCCACTTTCCTATAGTACGCTAATATCCAGCGACAGAGATTTAGCCTACGGTCTGTTCGATACCAAAACGAATCAGTTTTTCTCCGTCAGCAAAAATACGGATGCCGCGACCTTACGTCCGCTGATCCGCCCCGAAGATACCTTTTTTCAGCGGGATCGCCGGGTCTACACCGTTGCCCATTCGACCAACCGCCCTATTGCGGTGATCATGTCCACCTCGCGCGTTGGCTATTATCAAAATTTATATGACCAGATAATGCTTACCCTTCCGCTGGGCCTTATTTGTAGCGCGCTGATTTTACTGGTGTGGCTGCGAACCCGGCGGCAGTATCACTCTCCGCGCTGCATGCTGCAGCGCGCGCTAAGCCGTCGCCAGCTGTGCCTGCACTATCAGCCGATCGTCGATATTAAAACGAACCGCTGCGTAGGGGCCGAAGCGCTGCTGCGCTGGCCCGGATGCGATGGCCCGGTGATGAGCCCGGCGGAGTTTATTCCGCTGGCGGAAAACGAAGGGCTGATTACGCAGGTTACGGACTATGTCGTGGATGAGGTGTTTGCCGATATGGGCGAATTTCTCGCCAGCCATCCTCAGCTGTACGTCGCGATTAACCTCTCGGCCACGGATTTCCACTCCGCGCGGCTTATTAGCCAAATTAGTGAAAAGGCGCAAAGCCACGCGGTATGCATCAACCAGATTAAAATCGAAGTAACCGAGCGCGGGTTTATTGACGTGCAGAAAACGACGCCGGTGATTCAGGCCTTTCGCGAGGCGGGATATGAAGTCGCCATCGATGATTTCGGCACCGGCTACTCCAACCTGCATAACCTCTCTTCGCTCAACGTGGACATTCTCAAGATCGATAAATCCTTTATCGATACGCTGACGACCCACGGCACCAGCCACATGATCGCCGAGCATATTATTGAGATGGCGCGCAGCCTGCATCTGAAAACCGTGGCCGAGGGCGTCGAAACGCTGGATCAGGTTAAGTGGCTACAGAAGCGCGGCGTCCGCTACTGCCAGGGCTGGCATTTTGCGAAGGCGATGCCGGTGCAGGAGTTTAAGCAGTGGCTGGTCAAGGCGCCAGCGCTGCTTAACTCCTGCGCGCGAAGCTGTCAGGCGGAAATCTGATGGCGATAGTCGCTAGGCGTGCGGTCATACTCCCGGCGAAACACTCGTGAAAACGTCTGCTGCGAGACGTAGCCCAGATCCATCGCGATATCAAAGATAGGGCGCTGGGTCGTTCTGAGGGCTTCAGCGGCCAGCAGGAGCCGGCGTTGACGAATGTAATCACCCAGCGTCTGATGCGTAACGGCGCGGAACATCCGCTGGAGATACCATTTCGAGTACCCCGATTTTCTGGCGACTACATCAATGTTAAGTGGTTGATCGATATGTTCATCAATCCATTCAATAAGCGTTTGGATAATATCCTGATGGGACATAAAGCGGCCTCTCTCAATTCTCGATTCGTCGTTTTGTCTGCGGGCGAGTATAATTCCTCAAGTTAACTTGAGGTAAAGTGCTTTATGGAAAAGAAATCACCCCGAATTAAAATGCTGTTGACCCCGGGAGAAGTGGCGAAACGTACCGGCGTTGCCGTCTCGGCGCTCCATTTCTATGAAAGCAAAGGGCTTATTCACAGCCAGCGCAATCCAGGCAATCAGCGGCGCTATCGTCGCGACGTGCTGCGCGCCGTGGCGATTATCAAGATTGCGCAGCGCATCGGCATTCCGCTGGCCACTATCGGCGACGCGTTTGGCGTACTGCCCGAAGGCCACAACTTAAGTGCCAAAGAGTGGAAGCAGCTGTCGTCGGTGTGGCGGGACGAGCTGGACCGGCGTATTCATACGCTGACCGCGCTGCGCGATCAGCTGGATGGCTGCATTGGCTGCGGCTGCCTGTCGCGACGGGACTGCCCGCTGCGTAACCCGGGGGACATGCTGGGTGAAGAGGGTACCGGCGCGCGGCTGCTGGAGGATGATTAAAAAACTAAAGCGCCACAACAGGGCGCTTTAGTTGTTTTCCGGTCTTTGTCTTTCGCTCTATCCCGCTGGTGCACAGGAGGGTTTCCCCCGACGTCGGCTCACCTCAGTTTTGCGCAACAAGTTGATGGAGGTTCCGGATTGCGCCGACACCTTAATTGTGGCACATCCCCTTAAATCTACCCGTTTATTTTGGCGAATTTTTTCCGTCATTCGCCGCCAGTTCCTATAGTTAATTTGAACAAACGACGGGAGAAATCCATGCTGACGGTACATCACCTTAATCAATCGCGATCGCAGCGCGTGCTCTGGGCGCTGGAAGAGCTGCAGCTGCCCTATCAGCTTGTCTGCTATCCGCGGCAGAAAAATATGCTGGCGCCGCCGGAGTTAAAAAACATTCACCCGCTGGGCAAATCCCCGGTCGTGGAGGACAACGGCTACGTGCTGGCGGAGTCCGGGGCGATACTCGAATATCTGCAGGAAACCTACGATAGCACGCAGCAGCTGCGCCCGCAGGCGATGGCGGACAGGCTGCAGTACCGTTTTTGGCTGCACTATGCCGAAGGCTCGCTGATGCCTCTGATGCTGATGAAGCTGGTCTTTTCCCGTCTCGGCAAGGCCCCGGTGCCGTTTGGCATGCGCACGCTGGGCGGCGCGCTGGGGAAGGGGATGCAGAAGGCCTGGCTTGACCGGCAGATTGCCACCCACGCCAGCTTTATCGAAGATCACCTCTCCCGATGGCCGTGGTTCGCGGGCGAAAACCTGAGCATGGCCGATATTCAGATGAGCTTTCCGCTGCTGGCGCTGCAGTCACGTGGCGGAATTGACGGCCTTGCGCACATCGCCCGCTGGACGCAGCGTATCGAACAGCGTCCGGCCTGGCAGCGCGCCATTGAGCGCGGCGGCCCCTTCACGCTACCGGGCGCCTGAGGCATCACCTTTTACGATGGCCGGTGCGAATTGCTATCAGCGCAAAGCCAAAATGTTAGCAGATTGCGCATGGACGATAACGTTTGCGCATCGGCTGGTTATTTCCTGAACGTCATAAGCGAAATTTAGCGAAATACGACAAACTTCAGTTGAAAAGGGCCATCTAAAGGCTGGATAATCGTTTGCCTTATTATTTTGCTCGCTATTTATCCTGCTAACAGGGGGTGAGTAAAGTAATTTTGACCACCGTATTGTATGCGCGGAGTTAAACGTTTGCTTTTTTTGCAGCCCCCCTGGCGCTGCGATATAGCACAAGGAGATCGCGTTGAACTGGCAGTGGATGGTCCACCACGCATACCGACGAATGATAAAAATTCTCAGGGGAAGTTTTCTATGTCTACGCCTTCAGCGCGTACCGGCGGTTCATTAGACGCCTGGTTTAAAATTTCGGCTCGCGGCAGCTCCGTGCGTCAGGAAATTCTTGCAGGTTTAACCACTTTTCTGGCGATGGTGTACTCGGTAATTGTGGTACCGGGCATGCTCGGTAAAGCCGGGTTCCCACCGGCGGCGGTGTTTGTCTCCACCTGTCTGGTAGCGGGCGTCGGCTCTCTCGTTATGGGGCTGTGGGCCAACCTGCCGCTGGCAATCGGTTGTGCTATCTCGCTGACCGCATTTACCGCCTTCAGCCTGGTGCTGGGGCAGCAGATCAGCATCCCGGTTGCGCTGGGCGCCGTGTTCCTGATGGGCGTGCTGTTTACCATTATCTCCGCGACCGGTATTCGTAGCTGGATCTTACGCAACCTGCCGCAGGGCGTTGCGCACGGCACCGGTATCGGTATTGGCCTGTTCCTGTTGCTGATCGCCGCCAACGGCGTGGGCCTGGTGATTAAGAACCCGCTGGACGGCCTGCCGGTCGCGCTGGGTAATTTCGACAGCTTCCCGGTGATTATGTCGCTGTTGGGGCTGGCGGTGATTATCGGCCTCGAAAAGCTGAAGGTGCCTGGCGGTATCCTGCTGACCATTATCGGCGTGTCGATCGTGGGCCTGATTTTCGACCCTAACGTCCACTTCTCCGGTATTTTTGCTATGCCGTCGCTGAGCGACGACAAAGGCAATTCGCTGATCGGCAGCCTTGATATCATCGGCGCGCTGAATCCGATAATTCTGCCGAGCGTGCTGGCGCTGGTGATGACGGCGGTATTTGATGCCACCGGCACCATTCGCGCGGTAGCGGGGCAGGCGAACCTGCTGGACAAAGACGGGCAGATCATCAACGGCGGTAAAGCGCTGACCACCGACTCCCTGAGCAGCGTCTTCTCCGGCCTGGTCGGCGCGGCGCCGGCGGCGGTGTATATCGAATCGGCCGCAGGTACCGCCGCCGGCGGTAAAACCGGCCTGACCGCGGTGACGGTCGGCGTGCTGTTCCTGCTGATCCTGTTCCTTTCTCCGCTCTCCTATCTGGTTCCTGCATACGCCACCGCTCCGGCGCTGATGTATGTCGGTCTGCTGATGTTGAGCAACGTGGCGAAAATTGATTTTAACGATTTTGTCGATGCGATGGCGGGCCTGATTACGGCGGTCTTTATCGTGCTGACCTGCAACATCGTTACCGGCATCATGATCGGCTTCGCGTCGCTGGTGATTGGACGCCTGGTTTCCGGGGAGTGGCGCAAGCTGAACCTCGGCACCGTGATCATCGCTGCGGCGCTGGTTATCTTCTACGCCGGCGGTTGGGCAATTTAAGCTATAACGGGCGGCTCAGGCCGCCCGTTTAATTTTTAAGCCACATCCTGTTTCCTTTTGCGTTAATCTGAGTAGCGTATCATTTCGAGACATGACGCCTCAGATGTAAAAAAAGAAAACGCAGCAAACAGGGAACACATGGAAATATTCTTTACCATACTCATCATGACCCTCGTGGTCTCTCTCTCCGGGGTGGTTACACGCGTACTGCCCTTTCAGGTTCCACTACCTTTAATCCAAATCGCCATCGGCGCGCTGTTGGCCTGGCCTACCTTCGGCCTGCACGTCGAATTCGACCCCGAACTCTTCCTGGTCCTCTTTATTCCGCCGCTGCTTTTTGCCGATGGCTGGAAGACGCCGACCCGCGAGTTCATTGAGCACGGGCGAGAGATTTTTGGCCTCGCGCTGGCGCTGGTGCTGGTAACGGTGGTGGGGATCGGCTACCTCATCTACTGGATAGTCCCAGGCATTCCGCTGATCCCGGCCTTTGCGCTGGCGGCGGTTCTGTCGCCAACCGATGCGGTAGCGCTGTCGGGGATCGTCGGTGAAGGGCGTATCCCGAAAAAAATTATGGGGATATTGCAGGGCGAAGCGTTGATGAACGACGCCTCCGGCCTGGTCTCGCTGAAGTTTGCCGTCGCGGTGGCGATGGGTACGATGGTCTTTACCGTCGGAGGGGCGACGGTCGAGTTCTTCAAGGTAGCGATAGGCGGCATCCTCGCCGGTTTTGTCGTCAGCTGGCTGTACGGGCGCTCGATGCGCTTCCTCAGCCGCTGGGGCGGCGATGAGCCAGCAACGCAGATTGTGCTGCTGTTCCTGCTGCCGTTTGCTTCCTACCTGATCGCTGAACACATCGGTTTTTCCGGGATTCTGGCCGCGGTCGCGGCGGGGATGACCATCACCCGTTCCGGGGTGATGCGCACCGCGCCGCTGGCGATGCGCCTGCGTGCGAACAGCACCTGGGCGATGCTGGAGTTCGTGTTTAACGGCATGGTGTTCCTGCTTTTAGGCCTGCAGCTGCCGGATATTCTGTCGAGCTCGCTGGTGGCGGCGGAAGCGGACCCCAACGTTGAAACCTGGATGCTGTTTACCGACATTATCCTGATTTACGCCGCGCTGATGCTGGTCCGTTTTGGCTGGCTGTGGACGATGCGCAAGCTAAGCCAGCGCTTCCTGAAGAAGAAACCGATGGAGTTTGGCTCCTGGACAAACCGCGAGCTGCTGATCTCCTCGGTGGCCGGGGTGCGCGGGGCGATTACCCTCGCCGGCGTACTGTCGATACCGCTGCTGCTGCCGGACGGCGACGTTTTCCCGGCACGCTATGAGCTGGTGTTCCTTGCCGCCGGAGTCATTCTGTTCTCGCTGTTTGTCGGCGTGATTGCGCTACCGATCCTGCTGCGCCACATTGAGTCGACCGACCATGTCCAGCAGCGTAAAGAGGAGCGCCTGGCGCGCGCGGCAACGGCGGACGTGGCGATCGTGGCGATTCAAAAGATGGAGGAGCGGCTGGCGGCGGATACCAAAGAGAATATCGATAACCAGCTGCTGACGGAGGTCAGTTCACGCGTGATCGGTAACCTGCGCCGGCGGGTCGACGGCCGTAACGACGTGGAAACCTCAATCCTCGAAGAGCAGCTTGAGCGCCGGTTCCGCCTGGCGGCGCTGCGTTCAGAGCGCGGCGAGCTGTACCATCTGCGCGCGACCCGCCAGATCAGCAACGAGACGCTGCAGAAGCTGCTGCACGACCTTGACCTGCTGGAAGCGCTGTTAATCGAAGATCAATAATCGCCGCCGCGCCCCGTCGGGGCCGTGCGGTTGGCTGATCTGTAGTTGGTAGCCCGGACCGGCGCAACGCGCCGCCTCCGGGCGTTTACTCATTCAGCCAGAAGCTTTTACTGCACGCCAGCCACGCCTGCGCGCTATGCGACAGGTAAACGCCCTCCCGCCAAATCATTCCCAGCTCCCAGCGCAGCTCGCTCTGCAGCGGTATCGTGTAAAAATGCCGGGTATCGAGGCGCTCACAAATCGGCTGCGGCAGGATCGCCACGCCAATTCCCGCCTGAACCATAGCGGCGAGGAAGTCCCACTGCCCGCTGCGCACCGCGATACGGGGTTTCACCTCGTAGTCGGTAAACAGCTGCATCAGCTGCTGGCTGAGGGCGAAATCTTCGTTATAAATCACCAGCGGATGGGCGGCGAGCTCCTGCGGCGACAGCGAGCTAACGCCCTCCCATGGCGCCGTTCGCGGTGCCAGCACGCACAGCGGATGGTTGAAAAGCGGCAGCGTCGCCAGGCCGCTCTCCTCATCGACCGGCAGCGCCGTCATCGCCAGGTCCAGCTCGCCGTTGCTGACCGCCTGCTGCACGGTCAGCCCGCCGAACTCGGCAATTTTCAGCTCCACGCCCGGATAGCGCTGACGAAACAGGCCGATAGGCTCGGCCATCAGCATCCCGACCATCGGCGGGATCCCCAGCCGCAGAATGCCCTTATGCAGATGGTTAATATCGCTAAGCTCAGATTCCAGCTGGCGAAATTCGCCCAGAATCGCCTGCCCACGCTCGAAAACCACCCGGCCGGTATCGGTCAGCAGGAGCCTGCGGCCGTCGCGAATAAGCAGCGTACAGTTGAGCTCATCTTCGAGGTTTTTTAGCATCTTGCTGATGGTGGGCTGCGTGACGAACAGTTTCTCTGCCGCGCGAGTGAAACTCTGCTGGCGGACGACTTCGACAAAATAACGCAGCGTGCGGATATCCATAATTATTCCCTGAGACTATACCTGTGATGATTTTAATTCATTTCTGTCCAACCTGGCGGCTCACTATACTGCTCGCCTGGCTTCTTTTTCAGGAATATCGCTCATGGCCTTCGCGCCAGCTCGCGTTACCCCCTTCGTTGTGCAACGCCTTCAGGTACCGGTTCAGGTACTGGTTTATGCCGGACTGTTTGTCTGCGCTCAATATCTGGTTAACTGGCTGCACCTGCCGCTCCCGGCAAATTTAGTCGGCATGCTGATGCTGCTGGCATTAATCGTCTGTCGGGTGATCCCGCTGAACTGGGTGCGTGCCGGCGCCCGCTGGCTGCTGGCAGAAATGCTGCTGTTCTTCGTGCCGGCGGTGGTGGCGGTGGTCAACTACACCCAGCTGCTGATGGTGGACGGCTGGCGCATTCTGCTGGTGATTGCGCTGAGCACGACGCTGGTGCTGGGGGCGACGGCGTGGGTGGTGGATAAAGTTTATCGCTACGAAATCAGCAGGATGAAGCATGAGTGATCTCCTGTTGAGCATCCTGTGCCTGATCGTGACGCTGGCGCTCTATTTTGCCAATAAACGCCTCTATCGCCGCTTCCACAGGCTTCCGCTGATGCCGCTGGTCTTTACCCCGATACTGCTGGTGCTGATTCTGGTCTTTGGCCATATTTCGTATCAAAGCTATATGGGGGAGGCCCACTGGCTGCTGTGGCTGCTGGGGCCGGCGACGATCGCTTTCGCCGTGCCGGTGTATGACAACCTGGCTATTATTAAACGCCACTGGATGTCGCTGAGCGCCGGGGTGCTGACGGCCTCAATCGTGGCGGTCTGCAGCTCGGTCTGGCTGGCGCGCCTGTTCACCCTTTCCGATGAGATTCAGCGCAGCCTGGCGGTGCGTTCGGTCACCACGCCTTTTGCGCTGGCCGCGGCCCGGCCCCTCGGCGGCCAGCCGGATCTGGTCGCGCTGTTTGTGGTGGTGACCGGGGTATTTGGCATGGCGATCGGCGATGTGCTGTTTTTGCGCCTGTCGATTCGTGCAGGGATGGCGAAAGGGGCGGGATTCGGCGCCGCTTCGCACGGCGCCGGAACCGCGCGCTCCTATGAGCTCGGGCCGCAGGAGGGCGTTGTCGCCAGCCTGGTGATGATGCTTTCGGGAGTGGTGATGGTGCTGGCGGCGCCGCTGGTGCGCCTGCTGATGTTTTGATGAGCCCCGGCCGTCTGGCCGGGGTTAAGAGGCTTAATGCGCCTGGCCGCGTTCGATACCGATACCGGTCTGTGAACGGATAAACTGGGCGCGGAACAGCTCGCGTTCGCGCAGCCCTTCCGCCGAGGTATCGGTAGCAGAGAAGAACCAGATGCCGATAAAGGCGATGGCAATCGAGAACAGCGCCGGGTACTCGTACGGGAAGATCGCCTTCTCATGGCCGAGGATCTGCACCCAAATGGTCGGGCCGAGGATCATCAGGATGACGGCGGTCAGCAGGCCCAGCCAGCCGCCAATCATCGCCCCGCGCGTGGTCAGCTTCGACCAGTACATCGACAGCAGAATGATGGGGAAGTTACAGCTGGCGGCAATCGAGAACGCCAGTCCGACCATGAAGGCAATGTTCTGATTTTCGAACAGAATCCCCAGCAGAATGGCGACCACGCCGAGGATCAGCACGGTAATTTTCGATACCCGCAGCTCATCGCGCTCGCTGGCGCCCTTACGGAAGACGTTGGCGTACAGGTCGTGGGAGACCGCCGACGCGCCGGCCAGGGTTAAGCCCGCGACCACCGCAAGGATGGTGGCGAAGGCCACTGCCGAAATAAAGCCGAGGAACAGATTGCCGCCCACCGCGTCGGCGAGGTGCACCGCCGCCATGTTGTTGCCGCCGATAAGCGCGCCCGCCGCGTCTTTAAACGCCGGATTCGCGCCCACCAGCATGATGGCGCCGAAGCCGATAATAAAGGTCAGGATATAGAAGTAGCCCATAAAACCGGTGGCGTAGAATACGCTTTTACGCGCTTCGCGCGCATCGCTCACGGTGAAGAAACGCATCAGAATATGCGGCAGACCGGCGGTACCAAACATCAGCCCCAGCCCAAGCGACAGCGCCGATATCGGGTCTTTCACCAGTCCGCCAGGGCTCATAATTGCCGCCCCTTTAGGATGGACCGCCATCGCTTCGCTGAACAGGTTATTGAAGCTGAAGCCGACGTGCTTCATCACCATAAAGGCCATAAAGCTGGCGCCGCACAGCAGCAGAACCGCCTTAATGATCTGTACCCACGTTGTCGCCAGCATCCCGCCGAACAGCACGTACAGCACCATCAGCACGCCGACCAGCACCACCGCAACGTGGTAGTTAAGGCCGAACAGCAGCTGGATAAGCTTGCCCGCGCCGACCATCTGCGCAATCAGATACAGCGCCACCACCACCAGCGAGCCGCAGGCGGAGAGGGTGCGGATTGGCCCCTGCTTCAGGCGATAAGAGGCGACGTCGGCAAAGGTATAGCGTCCGAGGTTGCGCAGGCGTTCGGCAATCAGGAACAGAATAATCGGCCAGCCGACCAGGAAGCCGAGCGAGTAAATCAGCCCGTCGTAGCCGGAGGTATAAACCAGCGCGGAAATTCCGAGGAAGGAGGCGGCAGACATAAAGTCGCCGGCAATCGCCAGCCCGTTCTGGAAGCCGGTGATGTTCCCCCCGGCGGTATAGTAATCGCTGCGCGAGCGTACCCGTTTTGACGCCCACCAGGTGATATAGAGCGTCAGGGCGACAAAGATCAGGAACATGATAATCGCCTGCCAGTTTGTCGGCTGGCGCTGCACCGCGCCGGCGATTGAATCGGCAGCGTTCGCGGCGGCGGGGAGCGTGGCGGCAAGCGCCGTCAGAACTTTCTTCATGATGCCTTGACCTCGCTGATAATGCTTTTCGTCAAATGGTCGAATTCACCGTTGGCGCGCCAGACGTAAACCCCGGTGAGCACGAAGGAGATAACGATAACGCCGATGCCGATGGGGATCCCGCGGGTGACGCTGGTTCCCGCGTGCAGCGGCGTCCCTAGCCAGCCGGGGGCAAAGGCGATAAGCAAAATGAAGCCGACGTAGATAACCAGCATGATCAGTGACAAAATGGCGGCAAACCTTTGCCGGGTTGCAACTAACTCCCTGAAATGCGCACTATTTTCTATCCGCTGACAAATTTGATCATTCATCATAGCGTCTCCAGAGGTATTCCTTTCGTCATCCACGCGCGAGACGTCGGCAGCACTCGTCCGCCCGACAGCTAACCGTCGGGAATCCTCCTGCTTACCGCTTTCCTGCTGCCTGGAATCCTTAGGAAGGTTTTATGTTGATCTCCTCTCCCCGGTAGGGGAGAGGGTGTAGGGATTCAGTACGTACTGGCTATGGCATTGCGATGGACTGCTTCTCTTCGAGCAGTTTTTCCACCACGCCAGGATCGGCGAGCGTTGAGGTATCGCCGAGGTTGCTGGTGTCGCCGGCGGCAATCTTGCGCAGGATGCGGCGCATGATTTTACCGGAGCGGGTTTTCGGTAACGAATCGGTCCAGTGCAGCACGTCCGGGGTTGCCAGCGGGCCGATCTCTTTACGCACCCAGTTGCGCACTTCCGCGTACAGCTCCGGCGTAGGCTCTTCGCCGTGATTCAGCGTCACGTAGGCGTAAATTGCCTGACCTTTGATGTTATGCGGAATGCCGACCACCGCCGCTTCGGCGATTTTCGGGTGTGAAACCAGCGCCGATTCAATTTCGGCGGTGCCCAGGCGGTGGCCGGAAACGTTCAGCACGTCATCCACGCGGCCGGTTATCCAGTAGTAGCCATCCTCGTCGCGGCGCGCGCCGTCGCCGCTGAAGTACATATTTTTAAAGGTGGAGAAGTAGGTTTGCTCGAAGCGCTCGTGGTCGCCGAACAGGGTACGCGCCTGGCCAGGCCAGGAGTCGGCGATGGCGAGGTTGCCCTCGGTGGCCCCTTCCAGCGGCGTGCCTTCGTTATCGACGATCACCGGCTGAACGCCGAAGAACGGACGGGTGGCGGAGCCGGCCTTCAGCTCAATAGCGCCCGGCAGCGGGGTGATCATAAAGCCGCCGGTTTCGGTCTGCCACCAGGTGTCCATCACCGGGCATTTCTCGTTGCCGATTTTTTTCCAGTACCACTCCCAGGCTTCCGGGTTGATCGGCTCGCCGACGGAGCCCAGAATGCGCAGGGAAGAGCGGTCGGTGCCTTCGATGGCCTTATCACCCTCGGCCATCAGCGCGCGGATCGCCGTCGGTGCGGTATAAAGGATGCTGACCTGGTGTTTATCCACCACCTGGCACATGCGCGCCGGAGTCGGCCAGTTTGGTACCCCTTCAAACATCAGCGTCGTCGCGCCGCAGGCCAGCGGGCCGTACAGCAGGTAGCTGTGGCCGGTCACCCAGCCCACGTCAGCGGTGCACCAGTAGATGTCGCCAGGGTGATAGTCGAATACGTATTTGAAGGTCGTCGCCGCATACACCAGGTAGCCCCCGGTGGTGTGCAGCACGCCTTTCGGCTTGCCGGTTGAGCCTGAGGTATAGAGGATAAACAGCGGGTCTTCCGCGTTCATCTCTTCCGGCTGATGCTGGTCGCTGGCGTTTTCCAGCAGATCGCTCCACCACAGGTCGCGACCCTCGTGCCATTCCGTTTTGCCCCCGGTACGCTTGAGGACGACCACGTTTTCAATGCTGGTAACGTTAGGATTTTTCAGCGCGTCATCGACGTTTTTCTTCAGCGGAATAGCGCGACCGGCGCGCAGCCCTTCGTCGGCGGTGATCACCAGCCGCGAGCTGGAGTCGATGATGCGCCCGGCCACCGCTTCCGGCGAGAAGCCGCCGAAAATAACCGAGTGGATGGCGCCAATGCGCGCGCAGGCCAGCATAGCGACGGCCGCTTCGGGCACCATCGGCATATAGATAGCGACCACGTCGCCTTTTTTAATCCCGAGGCCGAGCAGGGCGTTGGCAAAGCGGCACACGTCGCGATGCAGCTCGCGATAGGTAATTTTCTTGCTCTGGCTGGCATCGTCGCCTTCCCAGATGATGGCCGTCTGCTCGCCGCGCTCCGCAAGGTGGCGATCGAGACAGTTAGCCGCCAGGTTCAGCGTGCCATCTTCATACCATTTGATAGAGACGTTGCCCGGGGCAAATGAGGTGTTCTTCACGCGCGTATAGGGCCGCATCCAGTCGAGGATTTTTCCCTGCTCACCCCAGTACGCGTCGGGATCGGTCACAGACTGTTGATACTGCGCCTTGTACTGTTCCGGGTTAATCAGGCAGCTGTCCGCAATATTTGCGGGAATAGAGTGTTTATGTATTTGGCTCATGGCTTTTTTTCTCCTGTAGGTTGTTAAATATATGTCAAATAAACGTTAATAGTAGGGGCTTTGAGCGCTTTGTTTGCTATTTGGGGGGCAGATCACGCATTAATTCAACTGAATGAAAATTAATCAAATGAAACTTTTAAGTGGAATAATTTCGCAAGTGAATTTATAGAAATGGAATCGATTAAAATTTTTTTATAACAGATACTTATGCAATGTAAGTGGGGGGAATTAGCGGCTTTATGCATAAAACCAGAGTAAAGGCCTGTTCTTAAACGCTTGCGCAGCAGGCCGTGCAAATGATACTCATATCGCGCGTTAAAAAACCCCATAGAGCAACGCAACACAATTCATACCCCTTTCAGTGGGTAACATTACCTCCGGTAATGGTGCCTTTCATTGAGGAAGTCTGTAGTGATGAAAAAAACAAAAGTCAGCCTGGCCTGGCAAATTTTGCTGGCCCTGGTGCTGGGCATACTCCTGGGCAGTTATCTGCATTACCACGCCGAAAGTCGTGACTGGTTAATCTCGAACCTCCTGACGCCTGCGGGCGATATCTTTATCCACCTGATCAAAATGATCGTGGTGCCGATTGTGATTTCGACGCTGGTGGTCGGGATTGCGGGCGTTGGCGACGCTAAGCAGCTGGGGCGCATTGGCGCCAAAACGATTATCTATTTTGAAGTGATCACCACGGTGGCAATCGTGCTGGGGATTACCCTGGCCAACGTTTTCCAGCCGGGAACCGGCATTGATATGTCGCAGCTGGCGGCGGTCGATATTTCGAAATACCAAAGTACGACGGCGGAAGTGCAAAGCCACGCGCACGGGCTGATGGGGACGATTCTGTCGCTGGTGCCGACCAATATCGTCGCCTCGATGGCGAAAGGCGATATGCTGCCGATTATCTTCTTCTCGGTGCTGTTCGGTCTGGGCCTCTCCTCGCTGCCGGCAACGCATCGTGAGCCGCTGGTGACCGTTTTCCGCTCCATTTCCGAGACCATGTTCAAAGTGACGCACATGGTGATGCGCTACGCGCCGGTGGGGGTATTTGCGCTGATCTCCGTGACCGTCGCCACCTTTGGCTTCGCCTCCCTGTGGCCGCTGGCCAAGCTGGTGATTCTGGTCTATTTCGCGATTCTGTTCTTTGCGCTGGTGGTGCTGGGACTCGTCGCACGGGTCTGCGGCCTGAGCATCTGGATCCTGATTCGCATCCTGAAAGACGAACTGATCCTCGCATACTCCACCGCCAGCTCCGAAAGCGTGCTGCCGCGTATTATTGAGAAAATGGAAGCCTACGGCGCGCCGGCCTCAATCACCAGCTTCGTGGTGCCGACCGGCTACTCCTTTAACCTCGACGGCTCGACGTTATACCAGAGCATTGCGGCGATCTTTATCGCCCAGCTGTACGGGATTGACCTGTCGCTGTGGCAGGAGATTACCCTGGTGCTGACCCTGATGGTGACCTCGAAAGGGATTGCCGGCGTACCGGGCGTCTCCTTCGTGGTGCTGCTGGCGACGCTGGGCAGCGTAGGCATCCCGCTGGAAGGCCTGGCCTTTATTGCCGGCGTTGACCGTATTCTCGATATGGCGCGTACCGCGCTGAACGTGGTGGGGAATGCCCTGGCGGTGCTGGTTATCGCCAAGTGGGAACACAAATTTGACCGTAAGAAAGCGCTGGCGTACGAGCGTGAAGTGCTGGGCAAATTTGATAAGACCGCGCAATAAACGCGTAATGAAATAGCAAACCCGGCGCCATGCGCCGGGTTTTTTTATCGTAGGGCAGGGGATTCCAGTCAACGGTGGTTTGAGCGAAGGCCGTGTTTTAAGTTCCGTTCACATTCCACAGAACTTACGCTACAGCGCTAGCCACAACGCACGCCTTCGCCCAAACCACCGTAAAAAGCCATCCGGGCGCGAAGAGGCTACCCCTTGGTTATCCGCTCAAACTCCTCGCATCCGGTATCAAATCCCTCCTGACAGCTGACGTTTAGCCAGTGCAGGGCCTTCTGCTGATTGGGTTCGATAAAGCCTTTCTCCCCCTGCTGGAACATCATCCCGGCCCAGTACTCGGCGTAGCCGGTGCGGGACAGCGAGGAGCTGCGTTTAAAATAGAGCGTGGCCGCGGCGTCATCTTCCGCAATCTGCACGCCGCTGGCGTAAATCAGCCCGAGCAGCATCTGCGCGTCAACGGCGGAGTCGCTTTCCGGGTCCTGGGCCGCGTCCTGCAGCAGGGTTATGGCGTGCGAATAGTCCGGCTTGCCGGCCTGATGATTGACCAGCACCCTGGCAAGGACGATCTCCCCGGCCTTGCTGCCGGCCTGCACCGACTTTTCCGCCAGCTGCCTGGCCTGCTTGTAATCGGCGTTCTGCGGGTTGCGGATCTTCAGCTGCGCCAGCAGCGCCAGCGCATCGCCATCGCCGCTTTCCGCCGACTTCTGCGCCCAGTATTCGGCCTGCGGATAGTCGCCCGAACTGACGTAGGTATCGGCGAGATAGTACTGCGCGCGCGGGTCGCCCGATTCTGCCTGCTGTTTGTACTGACTGCCTGGTTCCGTGGCGTTTGTGGCGGCAGAGACCAGCGCCAGTAATAAATAGAGGTATTTCATTTTTTATTATCGGTAGAGAACATTGTGAGCAGTATAAAGGGAGGAGCAGGAGAAGAAAATGACAGGCACGAAGCAGGCATGATGAAAGCAGGGCGATAAATTTGTCCTTCCGGTAAGCATCGCGCCGCCGGAAGGACCGATCCGCATCCCGGAAAGGCGCTGCGTGCGCCTCCGGGAAAACGGTCTGACTTAACCCATCGCGCTTTCGCGCAGGCGGGCTTTTAGCCTGCTGTACTCATCGATCACGTACTGCTCGGCGGCCCGCTGGTCGGCAATACGCTCAACGTTAACCGCGCAGTACTTGTACTCCGGCGTTTTGGTTATCGGGCTCAGGTTCTCGGTCACCAGCTCGTTGCAGGCGCCAATCCACCACTGGTAGGTCATATACACCGCCCCTTTATTCGGCCGCTCGCTGACCTGCGCGCGGGTGATGATGCGCCCCTTACGCGAGTTCACCCACACCAGCGCCTGATCCTCGATGCCCAGACGCGCGGCGTCGGCGGTATTGATTTGCGCGTAGCCCGGCTCGTCCGCCAGCGCGGCCAGCGCCGCACAGTTACCGGTCATCGAACGGCACGAGTAGTGGCCGACTTCGCGCACCGTGGAGAGCACCATCGGGTACTCCTCGGTAAGCTTGTCGATCGGCGCAACCCAGTCGCAGGTGTAGAACTGCGCCAGCCCGTTGGGGGTATCGAACCGCTCTTTAAACAGATAAGAGGTCCCCTGGTCGGCGGCGGATTCGTCGCGGCACGGCCACATGATGTAGCCCAGCTCGCCCATCTTCTCGTAGGTGGCGCCGTAAAAATCCGGACACAGATGGCGCAGCTCGTCCCAGATCTCCTGGGTGTTGCGGTAGCGCATCGGGTAGCCCATCCGGGTGGCGATCTCGCTGATAATCTGCCAGTCGGTTTTCAGATCCCACTTCGGCTCCACCGCCTTAAAGAAGCGCTGGAAGCCGCGGTCCGCGGCGGTATAAACGCCTTCATGCTCGCCCCACGAGGTGGAGGGCAGGATGACGTCCGCCGCCGCCGCGGTTTTGGTCATGAAAATATCCTGCACGATAACCAGCTCAAGCTCTGCAAAGGCTTTGCGCACCGCCGAGAGTTCGGCATCGGTCTGCAGCGGATCTTCGCCCATAATATAGGCCGCCCGCACTTCGCCGTGGGCCGCCCGGTGCGGCAGCTCGCTGATGCGGTAGCCGGTGTGCGCCGGCAGGCTCTCCACGCCCCAGGCTTTGGCGAACTTCTCCCGGTTTTCCGGGAACTTAACGTACTGATAGCCCGGATAGGTATCCGGCAGGGCGCCCATATCGCAGGCGCCCTGGACGTTGTTCTGCCCGCGCACCGGGTTCACTCCGACGCCCGGCCTGCCGAGGTTGCCGGTCATGATCGCCAGGCTGGTCAGCGAGCGCACGGTTTCCACGCCCTGATAGAACTGGGTGACGCCCATGCCCCACAGGATGGCGGCGGATTTGGCGCCGGCGTACATCCGGGCGCAGGCGCGGATCTCCCGGGCGCTGACGCCGGTTATCTCTTCCACCGACTCCGGCGTATAGCCTTCAACGATTTTACGGTACTCCTCGAAGCCCTCGGTACGGCTGGCGACGAAGGATTTATCGTAGAGATCCTCTTCGATAATGACGTGGCCGATGGCGTTGAGCAGCGCGATGTTGGAGCCGTTTTTCAGCGCAATATGCATATCGGCAATGCGCGCGGTTTCAATTTTGCGCGGATCGCAGACGATAATCTTCGCCCCGTTGCGTTTGGCGTTAATCACGTGATTCGCCACGATGGGGTGTGAGTCGGCCGGATTGTAGCCGAAGATAAAGACGAGATCGGTGTTATCAATCTCGGTGATGGCATTGCTCATAGCGCCGTTACCGACCGACTGGTGCAGACCTGCAACCGAAGGGCCGTGTCAGACGCGAGCGCAGCAGTCGATGTTATTGGTACCAATAACGGCGCGGGCGAATTTTTGCATCACATAGTTGGTTTCATTCCCGGTTCCGCGGGAGGAGCCGGTGGTCTGGATGGCATCCGGGCCGTACTTCTCTTTAATCGCGCTGAGGCGGGCGGCGACGTAGTCGAGGGCCTCGTCCCAGGAGACGGATTCCAGCCTGCCGCCGCGCTGGCGGCGGATCATCGGGGTTTTCAGGCGCGGGGTGAGAATTTGGGTATCGTTAATAAAGTCCCAGCCGTAGTAGCCCTTCAGGCACAGGGTTCCCTGGTTGGTTTTCCCCTGGGCCGCCTCAGCCCGGACGATTTTGCCGTTATCGACCACCAGGTTGATTTTGCAACCTGATGCGCAATACGGACAAACCGTGACGACTTTTTTCATCGGTCTTGCTCCCGTTAATCAGTTGACGCATACGCGCTATCACGCCGTCACTATGCATCTTCTATGCCATGTTTTAATTGTGGGTATTTCCTGATGATACGCCGGATTTTTGGGCGAAGTGCTGACGAAAAGCAGGGCGTCGTCAGTTTTGACGTGTCGAAGCGGGCGGAGTTGTGACATGGGTTGAAGAAACGCTATCCGGCAATGGATTTGTCGGAGTTGGTTTGCTGAATTAATCATACAGACATCCTCCCGGCGGGCAGAGGCAAGCTATGAAACCGGTCATTTTGGTTGTTGATGACGACAGCGCAATCTGCGAGCTGCTGTGCGACGTGCTCAGCGCGCACGTTTTTGACGTGCTGGTGTGCCAAACCGGCGGCGAAGCGCTGGCGGTGGCGGCGCAGCGGGCGGATATTTCCCTCGTCCTGCTGGACATGATTTTGCCTGATACCAACGGCCTGCTGGTGCTGCAGCAGCTGCAGCGCAGCAGACCCGATCTGCCGGTGGTGATGCTGACCGGTCTCGGGAGCGAAGCCGACGTCGTGGTGGGGCTGGAGATGGGCGCCGACGACTACATCGGCAAGCCGTTTAACTCCCGGGTGGTGGTGGCGCGAGTGAAAGCGGTGCTCAGGCGCAGCGGCGCGCTGGCGGCGGAGAGCGGCAGCGGCGGCGGTGCGGGGCTGATTTTTAACGGCTGGCGGCTGGACACCGGACGCTGTGAGCTGTTTAACCCTCAGCAGCAGCCGGTGCCGCTGACTCAGGGTGAATATGGCCTGCTGCTGGCGCTGGCGCAGAACGCCCGGCGGGTGCTGAACCGCGAACAGCTGCTGACGTTGACCCATAGCGAGAGCATCGAGGTGTTTGATCGCACGATTGACGTGCTGATCATGCGCCTGCGGCGCAAAATTGAGCTTAATCCGCATCAGCCGGCGCTGATCAAAACCATGCGCGGCCTGGGCTATGTGTTCGCCGCAGACGTTATCCACGGCGATAAGGCGGCGTAGCCGCGAAGGGGCTAACCCCGGGCGCTTCCCGGGGCATTGCCTGGCCGATTCCGCTTACTTCACGGTCCAGCCTTTATAAGTACCAATGTTGTTTTTATCGATCATCGTCACCGGGATCAGCACCGGAGCCGTTGGCGCCGGTTTGCCCTGCAGGATGTCGTAGCCAATCTCTACCGCCTTCGCCGCCATCACCTGCGGGTCCTGGGCCGGGGTGGCGACAAACAGCGAATTCTTACGCTTCAACGCTTCTTCCCCGTCCGGACTACCGTCGACGCCGACGATAAAGAACTCACGGCGCTGGGCCTGTTTGGCCGCCAGGTCCGCGCCGATGGCGGTAGGGTCGTTAATCGCAAATACGCCGTCGATTTTCGGATTGGCGGCCAGCAGCGAGGTCATAATTTCCAGGCCGCCTTCGCGGCTGCCCTTGGCGTTCTGGTTATACGACAGCACTTTGATATCCGGGTGGCGCTTGAACTCCGTCTGGCAGCCCTCGACGCGGTTCTGCACAGCAGAAACCGGCGGCCCGTTGATAATCACCACGTTGCCTTTCCCTTTCAGGCGGTCGGTGATGTATTTACAGGCCATTTCGCCCGCCTGGGTGTTGTCGGAGGTAATGGTCGCGTCCGCCCCTTCGGCGGCCACGTCCACCGCCACCACCACGATGCCGGCGTCTTTCGCTCGTTTCACCGCCGGGCCGATGCCCTTGGAGTCGGCGGCGTTAAGGATAATCATGTCGACCTTCGCGGCGATAAAGTTATCGATCTGCGCGACCTGCTGACCGAGATCGTAGCCGCTGGAAACCAGCGTCACTTTGACGCCATCCCCGGCCAGCTTGCGGGCTTCCAGCTCGGCGCCTTTGGTGATCTGGACGAAGAACGGGTTGGCCAGATCGCCGACCGTCACGCCGATAGATTTGAGTTCTTTAGCCTGGGTGAACGGCGCTGCGGCAAGCAGCGTGCCGGCACAGAGCGCGATCGCTAACGGTTTCAAACGCATATTGTCTTCCTCACTCGTAGGGTATTGGTATTGTTGTTATGCACTTTGATGGTGTCGGGTACGGTATTTGTCGATCAGTACCGCAATGATGATCACCGCCCCTTTGATCACCAGTTGCCAGAAATAGGAGACGCCCATCAGCGTCATGCCGTTATTGAGGGTGGCGATAATCAGCGCCCCCACCAGGGTACCGGTGATGGTGCCGATACCGCCGACGAAGCTGGTGCCGCCGAGGATAACCGCGGCGATGGCGTCCAGCTCATAGCCCACGCCGAGGTTGCCGTTGGCGCTGTAGAGCCGCGAAGCGCTCATCACCCCGCCCAGCCCCGAGAGTAGCCCGCTCATGCCGTAGACGAACAGCAGCACCAGCCACACCTTGATGCCGGTCAGCCTGGCGGCCTGCATATTGCCGCCCACGGCGTAGATATGCACGCCGAGCGTGGTGCGGCGCAGAATGAACCAGCACACCGCAATCACCGCCAGGGCGATCACCACCAGCCACGGCACCGGCCCGAGATAATCGTTGCCGATCCATTCAAAGCTGATATCGGAGTTGATCACCGTGGTGCCGTCGGCCAGCAGATAGGCGGCCCCGCGCAGCGCGGTATAGGTGCCTAGCGTAACGATAAACGGCGGCAGCCCGGCGAAGGCGACCAGCGCGCCGTTAAACAGGCCCAGCAGCAGGCCGAGCATCAGCGCCGCCGGAATGGAGAGCAGGGAGAGCTCCGGCATCAGGGAGACCACCATCGCCGCCACCGCGGTGGTGCCGAGAATAGAGCCGACCGACAGGTCGATCCCGCCGGTCAAAATAATAAAGGTCATGCCCGCCGCGAGCACGATGTTGATGGACGCCTGGCGGGTAATGTTCAGCAGGTTGCTTTCGGTAAAGAAGTTCGGGGCAATAAAGCCAAATACCGCGACGATCAGGATTAAAATCGGCAGGATGCCGACCGTTTGCATCAAATCGCCCATCAGCATTTTTTTCGCCGATGCTGATTTTGCCACCGGCCGGGCGGCGGTCTCTTTTTGCGTTGTCATGGTTGTTCCGCCTTAAGGTGAGAGTCGTTAACGCCGGTGGCCAGCGTCATGATGCTTTCCTGGCCGATCTCGTCGGCCTGCAGTTCGCCGACGATAGCGCCTTCGCGCATCACGTATACCCGGTCGCTCATACCGACCACTTCCGGTAATTCGCTGGAGATCATTAAAATGGCCACGCCCTGACGCGCCATCTGGTTCATGATGCGGTAAATTTCGCTTTTGGCGCCGACGTCGACGCCGCGCGTGGGCTCATCGAGGATCAGGAGCCGCGGGCCGATAGCCACCCAGCGGGAGATCAGCAGCTTTTGCTGGTTGCCGCCGGAAAGGCCGCCCGCCCGCACCTGCGAATGCGGGACGCGAATATTGAGCAAAGAGATGGCGTCATCGGAGATGGTCTGCGCCTTTTTACGGTTGAGCATGCCCCAGCTGGCGTCGCGCTCCAGCGTCGCCATAGTGATGTTTTCCTGCGCCGCCAGTTCGAGGAACAGCCCCTGTTCCTTGCGGTTCTCGGTAAGAAAACCGATGCCGAGATCGATAGCCTCGCGCGGCGAGTGGATCACCACCGGTTCGCCGTCGATTTCAATCATGCCGCCGCTCGCCTTGCGCACGCCGAAAATCAGCTGCGCCAGCTCGGAGCGGCCCGCGCCGACCAGCCCGGCGAGGCCGACGATTTCTCCGGCGTGCACCACCAGGCTGCTCGGCTTCACCTTGCTGCCGTCGGTCAAATCCTGTACCCGCAGGCGCGGCTGGCCGAGCGGGATATCGCGTTCTTTGTTGAACAGGTCGCTGAGCGGACGGCCCACCATCATGCGCACCAGTTCGGAGGCGTTGAGCCTGTCGCGGGTCAGGCTGCCGACGTACTGACCGTCGCGCAGGACGCTGACGCGATCGGACAGCTCATAGACCTCCGCCATGCGGTGGCTGATATAGATAATCGCCATGCCCTCATCGCGCAGGCGCAGAATCAGCTCAAACAGGCGCTGGGTTTCACGCGAAGAGAGGGCGGCGGTAGGCTCATCCATCACCAGAATTCGGCTGTTGCGGTGCAGGGCGCGGGCGATCTCCACCTGCTGCTGTTCGGCAATGGTCAGCTTCATCACCCGATCGCTGGCCTTAAACTGGGCGCCAAGACGATCAATCACCGCCTGGGCCTGGCTTTGCATCTCTTTGCGCTGCACCATTCCGCCGCGCGCCAGCTCGCTGCCGAGAAAAATATTTTCGGCGACGGTGAGGTTGGGCGCCAGCTGCATCTCCTGATAAATCAGCGTGATGCCCGCCGCAAGCGCGTCTTTTGGCCCTTTGATGGTGTGCGGTTTACCGTCGATCAGGATCTCACCGCTGGTCGCGGTATAGGCGCCGGCGAGGATCTTCATGAGCGTGCTTTTCCCGGCGCCGTTTTCGCCCATCAGGGCGTGGATCTCGCCGGGCCAGACCGTCAGATCGACGCCTTTCAGCGCATAAAATTTGCCAAAGGCTTTGGCAATATTGCGCATGGATAGTACCGGCGTTGCTGGCATACAGGGTCTCCTGCGAGAGCGGTCGATAGCAGCAGTGGACCACGGGTTGATAAATGCAAAATGTCAGGAGCCGTTCATATTTGTCATATTGATGAATAGTTAATCTTGATCACAATTACGTAACGTTACTCTCCCCGTTGCCGCCGCCAGCCGCCAGGATAAACAAAAATAGCGCGGAGCCGACCATGCCATCCCATCGTTATCCGTTTTTCACCAGCGCCCGCGGACGCCTGCTTTCGTTTAACCTGCTGATGGTGGCGGTGACGCTGATGGTCGCCGGGGTGGCGGTGCTGGGTTTTCGCCACGCCAGCCTGCTGCAGGAGCAGGTGCAGCGCCAGACGCTGGACGATATGACCGGCAGCATGAACCTCGCGCGCGATACCGCCAACGTCGCCACCGCGGCGGTTCGGCTTTCGCAGGGAGTGGGCGCGCTGGGGGATAAAAGCGGG
>OLIJ01000113.1_pt1 | contig 49086 bp, 41 predicted proteins | sample 1609731 | NCBI WGS metagenome assembly OLIJ01 (sample SAMEA4350159, study PRJEB24818) | metagenome | biome: human; feature: gut; material: faeces | place: Denmark | collected 2013-09
GGCTGGGATCGTAGTGGCGGATAAGCCGCAGCGCGGTGCGGATGCCGTCAAACGTCTCCCCGTCCGGCAGCGGCGGCCGGGGCTGGGCCGGCGAATGGGCGCTTAAATCCATCCCCAGGAAGGATGAGGGCAGATCTATCGCCATCTGGTCGCTCATCAAACGCTCGTTAAGCCGCTGCCGCTCCTCCTTCTCGGCGTCGGAATTGACCACCACGGGCAGAACGCCGGCGATGATTTTAAAGTGCGCCGGATCGCGCCCGTAGCCCCGCAGCCGCTGATTCATCTCCTGACGATAGGCCAGGCCCTCTGCAATGGATTTAATGAACACGAAGTGCATATCTGACCACGCCGCGGCGAGGTTTTTCCCCGCCTCGGAAGATCCCGCCTGTACCAGCACCGGATGGCCCTGCGGCGGACGCGGGACGTTGAGCGGCCCGCGAACGTTAAAGAACTCACCTCGATGGTTGAGGTGGTGCACCTTATGCGAATCGGCAAACAGGCCGCTCGCTTTGTCATACAGCACGGCATCGTCCTCCCAGGAGTCCCAAAGCCGGGTGACGACATCGATAAACTCCCCGGCGCGCTGGTAGCGGTTGCCGTGCTGCGGAAGCTGGTCGAGGCCGAAGTTCGCCGCTTCCTCTTCCAGCCACGAGGTGACCACGTTCCAGCTCGCCCGGCCGTTGCTGAGGAAGTCCAGCGAGGCGAAATAGCGGGCAAGGTTGTAAGGTTCGTTGTAGGAGGTGGAGGCGGTGCCCATCAGGCCAATATGTTCGGTCACGGCGGCGAGGGCGGCGAGCAGGGTGATGGGCTCCAGCCGCGCGTTCGCGTAGTGGGTTAAGCCGCTGGGCACCGTATCCCAGATGGCGATGTGATCGGCGATGAAAATGGCGTCAAGGGTGGCGGCCTCGGCCTTCTTCGCCAGCTCCGCGTAGTAGCCGAGGGTGAAAATTTCTTTGCCCGGCGCCTGCGGATGGCGCCATGAGAACCGGTAATCCCCCTGCGGATTAAAGAAAAACAGGTTCAGAATCATATGATTTTCAGACATTTTGCGGCTCGTTTCCTGTCATTGCCGATCCCTGGCATGGAGAGATTAGTGGCTTGCCAGATGGGTATTGACCCACTGTTCGGCAACCGCTGCCGGGTCTTTATGCTGCAGATCGACCTGCTGATTGAGCTCAATCAGAGCGGCGTTATTCAGCTTGCCGGATACCTCGTTCAGCACCTTGCTCACCGTCGGCGTCAGGCTGGCTTTACGCACCAGCGGCACCACGTTCTGGCTCGGCTGCTCGTGCTTATCGTCGGCCAGCACCACCCAGTCCTCTTTCGCCAGGTTGCCCTGGGTGGAGATAATCGTCGCGACGTCGATTTTGCCGGAGTTGAGCGCCAGGCGGGTCAGCGGCCCGCCCATATCAAGAGACTTTACCGCCTTAAATTCGATTCCATAGACGCGCTTAAGGCCAGGCAGGCCGAGCGCGCGTACCGCCAGCTCCGGCGGCCCGCCGATCGTCAGCTCATGAGCGATGGGCTGCAGATCGGAAAGCTTACTCAAACCGTATTTTTTCGCCGTGTCGGCGCGAACGGCCCACGCGGTAATCGAGGTTGCCGGCGAAGGCGTCAGCAGCGCGAAGTCGGCGGGCAGGGCTTTAGCCAGCTCGGCGCTGACATCGCTCTGGCTGGTGGCCAGGGTTTTACCGTCGTAATAGTTAAGCAGGGCGCCAAGATACTCCGGCACAATATCAATTTCGCCGCTCTTTAATGCCGGAATAATAATCTCGCGGTTGCCGAGATTAAGCCGCGTGCTGGCCTCAATATTATTTTTCTTCAGCGCGCTGGCATAAATATTAGCGAGAATAGAGCTCTCGGTGAAATTAGCGCCGCCAATCGTGACGCTTTCCGCTAATGAGCTAAAGCTTAAGCTTAGTAACCCGACGGCTAACAGGGACAGGCGAAAACGGCGATGATGAAAAGGGAAAGCTAATATATTCTGCATAGTGCCTCGCTAAGTGTATAAATATCCGTGATGCGTTAAGCCACGGGTACGCTGCGGCCCGGTTGAAATATTCGGGACGCCGCTACGGGTGATAAAAATTAATACTCCGGGGTGCTGACGGTATGGGTGAAGCGCCGGTCAATGAATGAAAAGAGCAGCTCGCTGCCGATGGCCAGCAGCGATACCACCAGCGAGCCGGCGATCACCTGGGGAATATCGCGCTGGCCGAGTCCGTCGATCAGAAACCGGCCGAGGCCGCCGAGCCCGGCATAGGCCGCGACGACGGCGGTGGCGATCAGCTGTACCAGCGCCGTGCGCATCCCGGCGAAAATAAGCGGCGCGGCCAGCGGGATCCGCAGCTGCCAAAGGCTTTGCAGCGGCGTCATGCCCAGCGCTTTCGCCGCATCGCATAGCTGGCGGTCGGCATGATAGATCCCGACCCAGGCGTTGGTGAGAATCGGCGGAACGGACATGGCGACCAGCGCGGCGAATAGCGGAATATCGTTAAAGCCAAATAAAAGAATGCACAGTAAAATTAATCCTAGCGCCGGAATAGCCCTGCCGATATTAAATAAGTTAATGATTATAAAGGCGCCTTTTCGCCAGTAGCCAAGAGCGATCCCCGTGGGCAGGGCAATGGCCGAGGCGATCAGCATGCTCAGCGTAACGTAATAAATATGCTCCCGCAGGCGCACCAGGATACCGCTGTCGCTGAGCCAGTGTTCGGGCTGTAAAAACCAGCCCAGCGTTGCCTGTATGATGTCCATCAGCGTGCCCAGGGCGTAATCCAATAGCCAACGCGGGCTATCAGAGAGTCAAATAACAGCGACAGCGCGAGGCTCAACGCCAGGCTGACAATGACAGGAGTGATAAAATCCTGGTTAAACCCCGCCAGCAGCAGCTGCCCCAGCCCGCCCTGGCCAATGAGCGCGGTCACCGTCACCAGACCAACGAGGGTAACTGAGGCAATGCGCAGACCGGCAAAAAGCGACGGCGCCAGCAGATGCAGCTCGATATCGAAAAAACGATAGCCGCGGGTGTAGCCCAGCGCGCGGGCCGACTCCAGCACCGCCGCCGGCAGCTTCTCGATGCCGGCAAGGGTGTTGCGCAGCAGGATCAGCAGGGAATAGAGCGTCAGGCCGATGACTGAGGTGGTCAGCGACAGGCCGGTAAACGGCAGCAGTAAAATGAACAGCGCCAGCGAGGGGATCGTAAACAGGACCCCGCAGAGATAGAGCAGTGGCTGTGCGGCCTTCGGCCAGCGCAGGGTCAGGATAATCAGTAATCCCGTCAGCAGGGTGCCAAAAAACAGCGAGATAACCACCAGCTGCGTATGCTGCCACAGCAGCGCACCAATCATCATCCGGTTGTCGACGATCCACTGCCAGTCAACCATAACGACGAATTTCCACCAGACCATCCAGCACGTGCTGGAGCAATGAGTGCGAAATGGCGCCCTGATATTTTCCGCTGCTGTCGACATGCACCAGCACGCCGCCCGGCGCATCCAGCAGGGCGCTGTAGGCAAAACGCAGGCTATGCAGCGCGGCCAGCGGCTGGGTGACCGGCAGCGAGATTCGCCTGTGCGGGTCGAACCACTGCAGCGGGCGCTGGTGCTTATCGAGGATCAGCTGCAGCGAGCTGCTGAGCGTCGGGTGGCTGCTGGCGATAGGCGTATATTGCTCATCGACCAGCGCCACGTCATGGCGCGGAAGCTGGCCTACCTGAATCATGCCCAGCCGCTTGAGGTTGGGCTCGGGGCCAATAAAGCGGCGGACAAACTCGCTGGCCGGGTGCGATAAAATATGGTCAGGGGAGGCAAACTGCGCCAGCACGCCGCCCTCCTCGAAAATGGCAATTCTGTCGCCCAGGCGGATGGCCTCGTTAATATCGTGCGTCACCAGCACGATCGTTTTATGCAGGCGCTGCTGGAGCAGCAGAAGCTCGTCCTGGAGGCGCTCGCGCACCAGCGGGTCGATAGCGGCAAAGGGCTCATCCATCAGCAGTACCGGGGGGTCGGCCGCCAGCGCCCGGGCGATGGCGACGCGTCCCTGCTGCCCGCCGGAAAGCTGGTGCGGATAGCGCTCAAGGAGCAGGCGGTCCAGCGACATTAAATCGACCAGCTCGGCAATGCGCGCGCGGATCTGCGTTTTGCTCCAGCCGAGCAGACGCGGCACCGTAGCGATATTTTGCGCCACCGTGCGGTGCGGAAATAACGCCGCGCTCTGCATCACAAAGCCAATTTTGCGGCGCAGCTGGATAATATCGCTATCGGCTATTTTTACTCCCTGAACGTAGACGTGACCGGAGTCCGGTTTATCGAGCTGATTAATCATCCGTAATAGGGTGGTTTTACCGCAGCCGCTGGGGCCAACGAAGGTGCACAGTTCGCCGCTATTAATCGTCAGGTTAAGATTGCTAATTGCCGCATACGCGCTGCCGGGGTAGGTCTTATGGATATTTTCGAGTTTAATCATGTGCCGCCGTCGCGCCCTGAAGTTTATTTCATGGAAAGCATGAATAAACTACAAGCTACAGAGGCGGTGATTAACGAGCAAATATGATATTTGCATTTGCAATGCCGCTATTTGAATTTAACGCATTGGGTAAAACTGATAATGAAAAGGCCACGCGGAGCGTGGCCGAGGAGCAGAATTAAAGCAGCAGGTAGCTCAGCGCGGAAAAAGCGACCATCCCCGCAATCACCGTGGCAAACAGACTACGGGTGAGTACACCGGCCACCGTCGCGGCGGCGGCGGCCAGCAGCGAAATACTGATGCCCGAACCGCTCAGCGCCGGTTTGCCGAGCAGCTCCGCGGCGATAATTGCCGCCATAATGGCTGACGGAATAAAGCTCAGCCACTGCTGGAGAACCGGCGCCAGGCGAAATCGCGAAAGCAGTAACACAGGTACCGTGCGCATCAGCGCGGTGACCAGCGCGGAGGTGAGAATGGCAAGGATGATATTTCGTTCCATCTTATTTTTCCCCTTTAGACGACAGGCGCAGCCCGACCGTCGCCAGCGTTGCCGCGACCGATGCCGCCACGATGACCACCACGCTCATATCGGTGTGCCCGGCGGTGAACAGCGTGATGACCACCGCCGTCGCAATGCTGAAGGCCTCCAGCACCTTGCGTCGGCTGGCAAACCAGATCATCAGCACCAGCCCGATAAACATCGACACCAGGCTGAAGCTCAGCCCCTCCATCAGCGACGGCGGAAGGGCGGAGGCTAATCCTGCGCCCACCACGCAGGCGAGGATCCAGTTCAGCCACGCGGCGACGTTAAGCCCGAGCATCCACGCGTAGGGCACTTTGTTGTGCGCGCTGCCGCGCTGGACCGCGACGCCGAAGGTTTCGTCGGTCAGCAGCAGCCCGCTGATAATTTTTTGCCCGGTGCTGTATTCCCGAAAAAATACGCTCATGGCGGAGCTCATCAGCAGATAACGGAGGTTCACCAGCAGCACGCTCAGCACCACCGAGGCGACTTCGGCGCCCGTGGCCCACAGCGAATAAAACAGGAACTGGGCGGAGCCCGCGTACAGCGCGCTCGCCAGTAAAGCCGTCTGCGCGGTGGTGAACCCGGATAATGTGCCGATCGCTCCGGCGGCAAACCCAATGCTCCAGTAGCCGGGAATTGTGGGCAGGCAGGCGATAATGCCCGCGCGAAACTCCGCCGCTGCCTCATCCCTGGGCGAGGTCTTCTTGTTCATCAACATCAAATAGTCCCGAATTGTGCATCACTGAATGATAATCTTAAGAAATCCCGAGGATCGCTATAGTAAAATCCTGCTCATTGATTGAAATAGCAATATTGCGCAATAAAAAGGGTACCGGCATGGTGAAAGAGATGCGGGATGATATCAAGCTCTGGCGGGACAGCGAGCTTCACGGCGGGATGGAGATCCTCCGCGCCTCCTGCTACGAGCACAGCTATCCGCCGCACTTTCATAATGAATATGTGATCGCCGCTTTCGCCCGCGGGGCGCAGCGCACGCGCATCTGCCGGGAGCGCGGTATCGCGGCGGCGGGGACGGTGATGGTGATCATGCCCGGCGAAGTGCACACCGGCGAAGCGGTACAGCGCGATGAAGGCTGGGATTACTGCGCATTTTATCCTTCGGCGCAGCTGATTGATGAGGTGGCCGCAACGGTACTCACCGGCACCGGCGAGGTCCATTTTGGCGGCGAAGGGATGCGGCACGATCCGCTGATGGCCCGCAGCATGCTGCAGGCCTCCGCCGTGCTTGGCGCCAGCCGCGACCCGCTGGAAAAAGAGTGCCTGATGTACCAGGTGCTGAATATGCTGGTGGGGCGCTATGCCGGACGCAGCGCCCGCGGCGGCCGACGGGACGCGATCCGCGCCGATATTCGGCGCGCCATCGAGTTTTTACACTGTGCTTATCAGCAGCCGCTGGCGGTTAAGGAGATTGCCGAGGTTGCCGGGCTGAGCGAGTTCCATTTTATGCGCACCTTCCAGGCGCAGACCGGGCTATCGGTCCACCAGTACCTGACGCAGCTGCGCCTGGTCAGAGCCAAAGGGCTGCTGGCGAAAGGCTTCGGCGCCGCGCAGGTGGCGACGGACGTCGGATTTTACGATCAAAGCCACCTGATTAAATACTTCCGCCTGCATTTCGGCATCACGCCCGGCGCCTTTGCGACCTCATCGATATAGGCCACCTGTCAGACTCTCCCCGGCAAAGCGAATGATTTTGCGTATGCAACTAACATATCCGCATTTGCGCGACGGCGCCGATCGGTTATTTATTGCGGCTGGCATTCCCTGCAGGAGGCATTGATGGAGATTAACTCTGTTTACCGGATCGCCGCCGGACTGGAGCAGGTCTGGCGCTCGCGGGTATTGGGAACGGTAGGCAATAGCGCAATAAAGGTCATAAAAATGGGCGGCGAGGGTATCGCCCCCGAAGCGCATGCTGATTTCGACGAACTGCTGCTGGTGCTGGAAGGGGAGCTTCCGCTGGTTATTGACGGCAGGCGGTTCAACCTCGCTGCCGGCGATTACTGCTTTGTGCCGAAGGGCGCCGTGCACCACGTACCGACCGGGAGTTTCGGTACGCTGCTGCTGGTTGATATCTGGGACGCGCCCCTGTCTTAATCGCTGCCGACCGGGCAGGTTTCAGAACGGGCTGGCGCTGCTGGCGTTGATAAACTCTCCGCTGACCGGGTGAGTAAAGCGCAGCTCGCTGGCGTGCAGCATCAGGCGCGGCGTGCTCTCGGTGCCCGGCAGCAGCAGGCCGCCGTAGAGATCGCAGCCTAGAATAGGGTGACCTGCAAGCTGACAGTGAATGCGCAGCTGATGGGTGCGTCCGGTTTCCGGGGTCAGCTGCACCCGGGTCAGCGGCAGCTGAGTCCCGTCTTCCTGCGGGCGATACAGGCGCTCAAGCACCCGATAGCGGGAGCGGGCCGGCTTGCCGCGGGTGGCGCAAATGGTCATCAGCGGAAACAGCGCCGGGTCTTTCGCGATGGGGGCGTCTATCACGCCTTCATCATCGGCCAGGTGCCCGCACAGCAGCGCGCTGTAGACCTTGCTCACCGCGCGCTGGCTAAACTGCTGGCAAAGGGCAGCGTTGATGGCCCTGCTGCGGGCAATCACCATCACTCCGGAAGTCCCGAAATCGAGACGATGAACCAGGGTACAGCCGGGAAAGGTCTGGACTAACCGATGGTGCACCGAGTCGAGATTGCGCGGGTTTTTGCCCGAGAGGCTGAGCAGGCCGGCGGGTTTAGCGATCAGCAGCAGATGATCGTCCTGATAGAGGATCTCAATCTCTGCATGGCACGGCGGGGCAATAAAGGTATCAACGATCGTGGACATCGGGCGGCACGCCTGGAAAAGGGATGCGGATGATAGCGAATTTTCAGTCAGCTGGCGAATTCGTTATTTAACCGGCAATTCGCGCAAATCGCCGATTCTGCACCTCAGGCGTGCGGGGCGTTTCGGGATTTAATATGCTGCCAGAAGCGCTCGGCCGATTGGTTCAGCCGCGAGCCGGAACGATACATATATGCCCCGATCGGCAGTGAGAGGGTGGCGTCCATAATAGCCAGGCGGCCCTCATCGAGCTCGCGCTGGATAGAGTATTGCGGCAGCCAGCCCACGCCGTCGCCGTTGAGGATCATGCGTTTAAGCAGTTCACTCATCGAAGAGACGAAGGTTAGCGAGAAGGTGATCCCCGGCGTGCGGTCGATAACCTGATTGACCTGGCGCCCCATATAGCTATCGTTGGCATACCTCATCAGCGGCAAGACGCCGCGGTGCAGATGAAAGAGCGGCCTGCCGCTATCATCGCAGGGCGAAACAAGATGTACCGAGGAGTCAAATATTTTGTGGTTAATAAACGGATAGTTCATTAACTCCTCATTATAAAACGACAGAATAAAGTCGCTTTTGCCTTCCTTGAGGTTAAATACGGCCTCGTTAACGTTAATCGATTCTACATGGAAGGTTTTATTTTTTATGTCGGTGTAGCCGGCAATTAATTCCGGAAGTACCAAAACTGAGAGCGACGGAGCGGCATCGATTCTTATTTTCTGGGTGGTATTATTTAGCCCCTTAATGCGGCTGATCTGAAAATCCATGTCGTCCAGCATATTTCGCGCATAGCCGACGAAGATCTTTCCGCGGGTGGTGAGCTGCAGCGGGTTAACGCCGCGGTCGAAAATGCTGAAGCCTAGCGACGCTTCAAGCGCCTGAATCCTGCGGCTGAAGGAGGACTGCGATATATTTCTGGTTTTAGCCGCCAGGGTAAAGCTTCTGGACTCCTCCAGAGCAATGACATCGTACAGCCACTTCACTTCAAGATTCGCCAGCACGGACCCGTTCCTTACGCTGTATTTAATGCTATGCAATTTTAGCATAACGCATAGAAACTATGCAATTAACATAACCAACCACAGGTGTTAACATTTTTCTCAGATTTAGCGTATTCCTTAGTTGTAAATACGAGTATTAGTAAAGTACAGGCGATACCCTACGAGCACCGTTATAAAATCGCTGCTCCAGGCGGCTCATCCTGTTATTTCATTTTGCTGTGGATTTTTTCCAGAAGGGAATTTACAGAAGAACGCAATAGCGGGCTGAAATAATGAATACATCTTACTAGCCAGTTGTTTGTCAGGAGTTCCATGCCACGTATTGAATCAGTAAAACAGGCTCTGCTGGAGCTTGGCATTAAGGATAGCAGCGAGTTATTTTATAACCCCGATTACGACCTGCTGATTGCCCATGAAACCAGCCCGGAACTCACCGGCGCAGCGCGCGGCGTGATGACCGCATCCGGCGCCGTAGCCGTTGATACCGGGATATTTACCGGACGTTCGCCGCGCGACAAATATATCGTCAGGGATGACCTGACCCGCGACACCGTCTGGTGGTCCGATGCCGGGCTTGGCCGCAACGACAATAAACCGTTAACGCCGGAGATTTGGACCAGCCTCAAAACGCGGGTTGCCGGACAGCTGAGCGGCAAAAAGCTGTATGTGGTTGATGCCTGGTGCGGGGCAAGCCCTGATACGCGCCTCGGCGTGCGCTTTGTCACCGAGGTGGCGTGGCAGGCTCATTTCGTCAAAAACATGTTTATCGTTCCCGACGCTGAGGAGCTGGAGCAGTTCACGCCGGACTTTGTCGTCCTCAACGGCGCGGGCTGCACCAACGACCAGTGGCAGGAGCAGGGCCTTAACTCTGAAAACTTTGTCGCATTTAACCTGAGTGAGAAAATTCAGCTCATTGGCGGCACCTGGTACGGCGGAGAGATGAAAAAAGGGCTCTTCTCGGTAATGAACTATCTGCTGCCGCAGCAGGGCATTGCCTCAATGCACTGCTCGGCTAACCGCGGTGAAGAGGGCGACGTGGCCCTGTTCTTTGGCCTTTCCGGTACCGGCAAAACGACCCTTTCCACCGATCCGCTGCGCCAGCTTATCGGCGACGATGAGCACGGCTGGGATGACGATGGCGTATTCAATTTTGAAGGCGGCTGCTACGCCAAAACCATCAATCTTGATCCGCAGGCGGAACCGGAAATTTATCAGGCGATTCGCCGCAATGCGCTGCTGGAAAATGTGGTAGTCAGAGCTGACGGCACGGTGGATTATGCCGACGGCAGTAAGACCGAAAATACCCGCGTTTCATATCCGCTGTCGCATATCGAAAATATCGTCAAACCGGTATCTCGTGCCGGCCATCCGGCGCGGGTGATTTTCCTCGCCGCCGACGCTTTCGGCGTGCTGCCGCCGGTGTCACGCTTGACGACCGAACAGATGCAGTACCACTTCCTGTCGGGCTTCACCTCGAAGCTGGCCGGGACCGAGCGCGGTATCACCCAGCCGACGCCAACTTTCTCCGCCTGCTACGGCGCGGCGTTCCTGCTGCTACACCCAACGCAGTACGCCAGCGTGCTGGCCGCAAAAATGGCGGAAGCCGGCGCGGAAGCCTGGCTGGTTAATACCGGCTGGAACGGAGAAGGGAAACGCCTGTCGTTACGCGATACCCGCAGCATTATCAGCGCTATCTTAAACGATACCACCGGCCCTCTGCGCCCCGAGACGATCCCGGTCTTTGGCCTGGCAATTCCTGAGAATATCCCGGGCGTTGACGGCGCGCTGCTCGATCCGCGCAGCGGGTGGAGCTCTGCCGACGGCTGGCAGGAGAAAGCCGAAAGTCTGGCCCAGCTGTTTATCGATAACTTCAGCCAATATAGCGATACCGAGGCCGGCGCGCGCCTGGCTCTGGCGGGCCCAAAACTTGAACCGTCCGCCGCTACGGCGAACTAATTGGCGCTGTAAATAGCGTAGCCCGCTCTAAACCCGGATGGCAAAGCGATTGCCGTCCGGGTTTTTTCTTTTTTGAGGGCCGACTGACCGCGTTTTAGCGGTAAATGTCGGCCACCTCAGCTTTCGCTTGCCCGTCGACGCGATCCGTTAGCCTTAATGATCAGGGGCATCCTGCTGGCAGCTTGCCCGCCTTCAATCCAGCCGATTATTTTCATATATCAGCAGTAAATTAAACGATCTATGCCGGTTGTGATTTTTTAAATGTCCAGTATTGGACTTGAAAAATAATGTTTTATTATTTCAGTTATTAATCGAATTGCCATTATTGCTGATGTGAATGTTATTTGTTTTATGCTGCGTGGTTTTATTTCAAATAAACATTGACGGTCGGCGTCGTTCCAGGCCTGTTATGTCGGGCTTATGGCGCGGGTGAGTTTTAATTAGCGGTTGCTGTTAAGGGTTGTTTTAATTATTGATGCTTTACGTAGCGATAAATTTAGAGTAAAAACAAAAAAGCCACATCCTCTATGGTGACAATATTTCAGATTAAGTGATTAATTTATTCAGGAGATAAGTATATATGTCTGAATCATTTCAGAACGAAATACCTCGTGCGCGTGTAAATATAAAACTGGATCTTTTGACCGGGGGAGTCCAGAAGAAAGTAGAGCTACCGTTAAAGCTCCTGAGCGTGGGTGACTTCAGTAACGGCAAGGCAGAGGGCATGCTTTCTGAGCGCGATAAGATCGACATCAACAAGAACAATTTTAACAGCGTCCTGGCTAATTTTAATCCCGAAGTAAATCTCACCGTTAAAAACACCCTCGCCAACGATGGTTCTGAAGAAGATGTGAAGCTGTATTTTCAGAATATGAAGGATTTTGAGCCGGAGGCGGTGGCACGTCAAATACCGCAGCTTCGGGCAATGCTCTCTATGCGCAATCTGCTGCGCGATTTGAAATCAAATCTTCTTGATAATATGACTTTCCGGAAAGAGCTGGAAACCATATTAAAAGATCCCGCGCTTTCCGAAGAGTTGCGCAATGAGCTGAATGCGCTTGCCCCGGCCCAGGATTAATTACTGGAAGTTCTTTTCACGGAATAATGACGAGTAAATGCTAATGTCAGTCAATAATGAATCCCAGAATCTGGCGGGTGACGCCACTGTCGAAAAATACCTGCCTCAGGGTGGAGTATATGCCTCCCTGTTTGACAAAATTAATTTAACGCCGGTGGCTGAACTCGGTGATTTAAACGGTTTTGATGATACTACCGTGATGGCGGAAACCTCCGTTGATGCCCGCGTGACCGCCGCGGTGAAAGTATTTATGCAGTGTCTGCAAAAATCCGGGCACAAAGTGGAGAAGCTGGATAAGACGATCCTCGACCAGCATATTGCGGAGCTGGATTTTCAGATCGGCCGTCAGCTTGATGAAGTCATGCATCACCCGGATTTTCAGCGCACTGAGGGCATCTGGCGCGGGCTTAAATCGCTGGTTGATAAAACCGATTTTCGCCAGAACGTAAAGCTGGAATTACTCGATTTGTCTAAAGAGGAGCTGCGCCAGGACTTCGAGGATTTTCCGGAAATTATTCAGAGCGGGCTGTATAAGCAGACGTATATCGCGGAATACGACACCCCGGGCGGTGAACCTGTTGCCGCGGTTATCTCCGCGTATGAGTTCGATGCATCCGCTCAGGATGTGGCGCTGATGCGTAATATATCAAAAGTCGCCGCCGCCGCGCACATGCCGTTTATTGGCTCGGCGGGACCGAAGTTCTTTTTAAAGGACAGCATGGAGCAGGTTGCGGCCATCAAAGATATCGGCAACTACTTCGATCGCGCCGAGTATATCAAATGGAAAAACTTCCGCGACACCGACGACTCTCGCTACATCGGTCTGGTGATGCCGCGCGTGCTGGGCCGCCTGCCGTATGGTCCGGATACCGTGCCGGTGCGCAGCTTCAACTACGTCGAAGAGGTGAAGGGGCCGCAACACGATAAATACCTGTGGACCAACGCCTCCTTCGCCTTTGCCGCAAATATGGTGAAAAGTTTCATCAACAACGGCTGGTGCGTGCAGATCCGAGGGCCGCAGGCCGGTGGCGCTGTGCAGGATCTGCCCATTCATCTGTATGACCTCGGCACCGGCAATCAGGTGAAAATTCCGTCAGAGGTGATGCTGCCGGAAACCCGCGAATTTGAGTTCGCCAGTCTCGGCTTTATTCCGCTTTCCTATTACAAGAACCGCGATTACGCCTGCTTCTTCTCGGCCAACTCGGCCCAGAAACCGGCGCTGTACGACACTGCGGAAGCTACCGCAAACAGCCGGATTAACTCGCGCCTGCCCTACATCTTCCTGCTGTCGCGTATCGCGCATTACCTGAAGCTTATTCAGCGTGAAAACATCGGCACCACCAAGGATCGTCGCCTGCTTGAGCTGGAGCTCAACACCTGGGTGCGTAGCCTGGTGACCGAAATGACCGATCCGGGCGATGAACTGCAGGCTTCACACCCGCTGCGCGATGCAAAAGTGGTAGTTGAGGATATAGAGGACAATCCGGGCTTCTTCCGCGTGAAGCTGTTTGCCGTGCCGCACTTCCAGGTCGAAGGCATGGACGTCAATCTGTCGCTGGTTTCCCAGATGCCGAAAGCGAAAGCGTAACGTAAGGCAGGAAGCCGATGAAAACGGAACAACCGTTGTGGGGCAGGGGCATCATGGTCTCTCCCCAGCACTTCCAGCAACAGGCTGCGTATGCGGCCTGGTCTGTGGAATGCATTGCCCGACTGGGACTCAATCATCCTTGGGGGGTGATTGAGTCGACCTTTGAACCGGACATACTGAAACTCGGTCGTCTTCAGGCCCGTAAGCTGCATGTCCGTTTTCAGGACGGCACGCTTATTGATACGGATAATGCCGATGCGCTCCCGCCGGTTCTGTCACTGGACGGCGAATCACATGACATCGTGGTGGTGCTGGCTCTGCCCTTGCTACGGGCTAATGGCGGTAACTGCCTTAAATCCGATGAAGTGGCCGAACGTCCGGTACGTTACCGCCAGTGCTGGCGGGACGTACGCAACCAGTATGATGTGGACACCCGCCAGATTGCGGTGCTGCAGCCCGAACTGACGCTACGCTTTGCTCATCAGAACAACAGTGATTATCTGACCTGCCCGGTGGCCCGTCTGCAACAGGATTCGCAGGGTATCTGGGAGCTTGATGGCTGTTTCCTCCCGCCGCTGCTATCCGTACAGAGCAGCCGCTGGCTGGTGACCCAGCTCGAACAGCTGATGACCCAGCTGCGAGCCCGCCTGAGCCGTCTGATGGCCATGCGCCGGGAAAGCAATGCGCGGATGGCAGATTTTGCGGTGGCTGACGTGTCTCTTTTCTGGCTGCTAAATGCCCTGAACAGTGCGGAACCGGTACTCGGCCAGTTTCTGCGTTATCCGCAGAGCCCGGCTGAGCGTCTGTATCCAGAACTGGCGAGGCTTGCCGGCAGCCTGCTTACATTCTCCCTTGAGCATCAGGTCAGCGCTATTCCGCTCTGGCATCACGAACGGCTGAGCGCCGTTTTTCCGCCGTTGTTTGACTTATTGAGCGACCTGCTGGAAGCAAGCCTGCCGTCACGGGTGGTGTCCGTTGAACTTGAGTACGATAAGCGCCTGCATTTCTGGCAGGCGCGTCTGCACGATCCCCGTCTGCGCGAAAGTGCCGACTACTACTTATCTGTGCGTTCCCGCATCCCGGTGGCGCAGTTGCAGGAACAGTTCCCGCGCCAGTGCAAGGTGGGCAGCCCGGATCACGTCCGGGGTATCGTCAATTCCTCGCGGGTAGGGGTGCCGTTGACACCGCTACGTCATGTACCGGCCGCTATTCCGTTGCGTCTGGAGAATCAGTATTTCAGCCTTGATGTATCCCATCCCCTGGCAATCGACATGCTCGAAGGCGGCTGCTGCATGTTTTATGTCCCGGGAATGCTCGGCGAGCCTGAACTTGAGCTCTTTGCGGTACTGAGAACATGAGTGAGCATAAACGCGGCGTTGCCGCGTCCATCGATATTGATGCGCTGTTGCAGGATACCTGGCTGCAGGTTATCAGCCTGCGTTATGGCCCACAGTTTCAGGAAGGGGAAGGACGATTACTCTGGGAGCGCTGTGCCGCTGACGTGGAGCGCGTACAGCGCGCGCTGAAGGAGAGCGAACTGGATGACGCCAGCTGCCAGCATATTCTCACAGCACAATGTGCCCTGCTTGATGAGGCGGTTAAAGGGCGCGGCATAGAGGATGACGCCTGCGTACAGTGGTATGACATTCCTCTGCAGGGGCACTTCCTCGGCACTATGGATGCAGGCGATACACTGTGTGACCGTATGAGCGACGTGCTGCGTGAGCCTGCACCTGACGATGCGGTGCTCACCTGCTTTCAGCGCGTCATGATGCTGGGGTTCCTCGGTGATTTTCGTTCGTTGAACGATCCCGAACGACAGAAACTGATACTGGCACTGAATGACCATACCTCCCCCTTCGGCTATCCACAGACCCATATGGTAATGGCTGAAAGCCGGGCAGGGCGGTTTATGGGCGGCTGGCTGTCCTCATGGTCCGTACGCATCGGCATCAGCATTCTGGCGCTCGCTGGCCTGTGGTGGGTACTGAGCTACTGGCTCGATCAGATGCTGGCAGCCCTGCTGCCTGGGACCGTGAAATGAGTCCGGCGCAGCGGCGTGGACTTGCGCTGTGGGCGGCTCTGCTGACCGCTGTCGTGTGTCTGGGGTTTCTGCCGGCATCCCGACTGGTTTCCATTCTCATGCTGCTGGCTGGGCTGGGGCTAATTGCTGCAACTGGATATACCACAAGGCGGCGCTGTGAGCAGGAAGTGCCCCTACGGCTGGATAATCTTCCTGAGGCCACGTATCGCCAGCCGGTAGTGCTGGTCTGCGGCGATCTGCCGCAGGTTTGGCCTGAGCAGTCTCAGGTGCTTACCGTCACACAGGGATGCTGGATCAGGGTCGACGAGAGTCAGAATCTGGAGCAGGTGGCCCGGCAGCTGTTATGGCTGCGTCCGAACTGGGGGCGTCAGCTTTCGGTGATGGTTAGCATCTGTCCGCAGAAGCATGCGGACAGCGAAGCCCTGACCAGCCGTCTGCTGGCCCTGCGCTGGTTTATCAGCCAGCTGCGTCGTGATACCGGACATACCGTACCGCTGGTTTTGTGCGTCCGGGCCGGCAGCTCAATGATGAATGACATGCTCTGGCAGGCTGCTATTCCAGGGGAAGGGAGCCGCGTCTGGCGGGAGTCCTCAGCACCCGGTCCCGTTTCTGCATGGGTCACGACCGGTGGCACGGTGGTCATGCAGCAGCAGGTGCTGATGAACAGCCTGATGACCTGGTCCCAAAGCCACGTCAACGCGGTGTTTACGGATAAGAATCCGGATATCCCGCAAATTGCGCCCGCCGCAATGTTATGGGGGATTGGGCCGACCCTCTCTGGCGGTCTCAGTTCTTCCCTGTGGAGCGCCTGGCTGACACGACACACCGCCATGCGGCACGTCGCGGGCTGGCTACCCGTGGAGGATGGCCCCAGGGGCGCGTCTCCGTTCCCGGACTTTGTCCTTCCGCACTTACCGGAAAGCCAGGGCCTCACTCCCCGCGGCCGCGCCTGGCGCTGTGCGCTCGGACTTTTCACCCTGGCGTCCGCTGCGGCTCTGCTCAGCAGCGGCTGGAACAATCGTGAGCTGTTGCACCGTCTGAGTTTCGATATAGCCCATTATTACCGACTTTCCATGGACGACTACGGGCCGAAAGCCGATGCGGTCAAGATCTTACGCCAGGATGCCGCTCAGCTGGACGGCTGGGCACGTAACGGCGAACCGCTACGGATGAGGCTTGGCATGTATCAGGGAGAAAGATTACGCGTGCCGGTGCTGAATGCGATCCGCTCTTATGTGCCGCCGCCATCGCCGCCAAAACCGAAGGCAAAGTCGGCGCCAATACCGAAAATTATCCGTCTCGACAGCATGTCGCTGTTCGATTCCGGCAGTTTCGCACTGAAAGCCGGCTCCACCAAAATGCTGGTCAATTCGCTGGTTGGCGTCAAGGCCAAGCCGGGCTGGCTGATCGTGGTCGCAGGGCACACCGATAACACCGGCAATCCACAACTCAATCAGACGCTGTCCCTGAAACGTGCCGAAGCGGTGCGGAACTGGATGCGGGATACCGGCGACGTGTCGGAAAGCTGTTTTGCGGTGCAGGGCTACGGCGCAAGTCGCCCGATCGCGACCAACGACACGCCGGAAGGCCGCGCGCTGAACCGCCGTGTCGAAATCAGTCTGGTACCGCAGGCGAACGCCTGCCAGATACCGGGCACCCCCCAGGCGCCATCGCCGGATGATGGCGCATCACAACACAATGGAGAGTAATTCATGGCAATTCCTGTTTATCTTTGGCTGAAAGACGACGGCGGTGCGGATATTAAAGGTTCCGTCGACGTGAAAGATCGTGAAGGCAGCATCGAGGTGGTGGCGCAGGAGCACAACCTGTACATCCCGACCGACAATAATACCGGCAAGCTGACCGGCACCCGCATTCACACGCCGTTCCTGTTTACCAAGGAGATCGACTCCTCCAGCCCGTATCTGTACAAGGCGGTGACTACCGGCCAGACCCTGAAGTCCGCCGAATTCAGGTGGTACAAAATCAACGATGCGGGTCAGGAGGTGGAGTATTTCAACACCAAACTGGAAAACGTCAAGCTGGTGAAGGTCGCGCCGAAAATGCACGACATCAAGGATCCTGCCTACGAAAAGCATAACCACCTCGAGCAGATTGAGCTGCGTTACGAAAAAATCACCTGGACCTACAAAGACGGCAACATCATTCATTCCGACTCCTGGAACGAACGCGCCACCGCGTAAGCCTGATGCGGACGGGGCAACCTGTCCGCAGTTTTCCTGAGTATCTGCCCGACGGGTACTCAGGAAAACATCCCGTAAACGAGAAATCTGACCTGATGCGCTTTAGGTTCCTTACGACAAGGAAAAGCGATGGGCGGTAGCGTGCCCGAAGGTCCCCAGACAGCGAGTTCAAGAACATGGAAAATCCGGCAATCCTCCTGCGACGTCTCAACCCCTACTGCGCCCGTGCGCTGGAAGGGGCCGCCTCCCTGTGCCTCACGCGAGCGCATGCTGAAATTCTGCCGGAGCACTGGCTGCTGAAGCTGCTGGAGCAGGGCGAGGGTGACCTCATCGTACTGGCGCGTCGCTATGAATGGGATATGGACGCTCTGTGGCAGGATTTGCTCGGCTGGCTGGATGCGCAGCCGCGCTCGGTACGCAGCCGCCCACAGCTGGCAGAGAGCACCCAGACCCTGATGCGCGAAGCCTGGATGCGGGCCTCGCTGGCCGGTGAAGAACGCATTCGCGGCGTGCATCTGCTGATGGCGCTGGTCGATAAGCCTAAGATGGCACGCTGCGACGGCCTGTGGCCGCTGCTGACGCTGGGGCAGAGCCAGCTGCAGCGCCTGCGCCCGCTGCTCGATACGCAGTCCGACGAACGCCCGGAAGCCCAGCAGGACGCGGAGCTGGCGCAGAACGGCAGGGAGGTGCAGTTTGTTGGTCGCCCGGTCGGTGCCGGGATAAAAGAAGGTGAGCTTAATCCGGCGCTACAAAATGCGTTGGATAAATATACCCTCGACGTCACCGCCAAAGCGCGCGAAGGCGGCATCGATCCGGTATTTGGTCGCGATACGGAAATCCGCCAGATGGTGGATATTCTCTCCAGACGTCGCAAGAATAACCCGATCCTGGTCGGCGAACCGGGCGTCGGCAAAACGGCCCTGGTGGAAGGCCTGGGGCTGCGCATCGCCGAAGGTAATGTACCGGAGTCGCTGAAAGCCGTCAGCCTGCACACTCTCGACCTCGGCCTGCTGCAGGCGGGGGCGGGCGTCAAAGGTGAATTCGAACAGCGGCTGAAAAACGTTATCGATGCGGTGCAGCAGTCGCCGACGCCCGTTCTACTGTTTATCGACGAAGCGCACACTATTATCGGCGCCGGCAATCAGGCAGGCGGCGCCGATGCGGCCAATCTGCTCAAGCCCGCGCTGGCGAGGGGGGAGCTGCGCACCATCGCCGCCACGACATGGAGCGAATACAAACAGTATTTTGAGCGCGATGCCGCGCTCGAGCGCCGTTTCCAGATGGTGAAAGTCGATGAACCGGATGACGAAACCGCCTGCCTGATGCTGCGCGGCCTGAAATCCCGCTATGCCGAACATCACAACGTCCACATTACCGATGACGCGGTACGCGCTGCGGTCACCCTGTCGCGGCGCTATCTGACCGGCCGCCAGCTGCCGGACAAAGCGGTCGATCTGCTGGATACCGCGAGCGCCCGCGTGCGTATGAGCCTCGATATCCTACCGGAGCAATTTACCCGTATCCGCATGAAGCTCACCGCGCTGGAGATGGAAAAACAGGCGCTGCTGGAGGATATCGCCGTCGGGAATCGCGCTGATGGTGAACGCCTGATCATGATTGAGCAGGAAGAGGTGCGCCTGATTGTCGAACTTGATGAGCGGGAAACCCGGTACGGCCAGGAGCTCACGCTTACGGAGCAACTGCTGGAGAGCCGTCAGGATATCTCCCGTCAGGGTGAGACACGCGAACTGCAGCAGCGGCTGCAGGACATTCAGCAAAGCAGTCCGCTGCTTTCGGTTGATGTGGATGTTCGCACCGTCGCTAACGTCATTGCCGACTGGACCGGCGTCCCGCTCTCCTCGCTGATGAAGGACGAGCAGACCGAACTGCTGAATCTTGAAGGCGAAATCGGTAAACGCGTGGTGGGGCAGAGTGCGGCCCTCAACGCCATCGCCCGACGCCTGCGGGCCGCCAAAACCGGGCTGACGTCTGAAAACGGTCCGCAGGGCGTATACCTGCTGGTGGGCCCCAGCGGCGTTGGCAAAACCGAGACCGCGCTGGCGCTGGCGGACGCGCTGTACGGCGGCGAAAAATCCCTTATCACTCTCAATTTGTCCGAATACCAGGAGCCGCACACCGTTTCCCAACTGAAGGGGTCGCCCCCGGGATACGTGGGCTACGGCCAGGGCGGCATTCTGACCGAAGCGGTACGCAAGCGCCCGTACAGCGTGGTGCTGCTCGATGAGGTGGAGAAAGCCCACCGCGACGTGATGAATCTGTTCTATCAGGTGTTCGACCGCGGCTTTATGCGCGACGGCGAAGGGCGCGAAATCGACTTTCGCAACACCGTGATTCTGATGACATCTAACCTCGGCGGCGACCCTATCATGCAGCTACTGGACGAACGGCCGGAAGCTACCGAAGTCGATTTACATGAACTGCTGCGCCCCATTTTGCGCGACCATTTCCAGCCAGCGCTGCTGGCCCGCTTTCAGACGGTGATTTATCGCCCTCTGAGCGAGCCTGCAATGCGCACCATTGTGGAATTGAAGCTTAAGCAGGTAAGCCAGCGGTTGCAGCGCCACTACGGCCTGGAAACTCATATCGGCGAGAGCCTGTATGACGCGCTTACCGCGGCCTGCCTGCTGCCGGATACCGGTGCGCGCAACATTGACAGCCTGCTCAATCAGCAGATTTTGCCGGTGCTGAGCCAGCAACTGCTGGCTCATATGGCGGCGAAGCAGCAGCCAACATCGCTGACGTTAGGCTGGAGTGAGGATGGCGGTATTGCACTGGAGTTCAGCGGAGCCAGAGGAGAGGCATCATGAGTACAAATCCAAAAATCAGATTCAGCCATAACCACCACCAGTTGGCGATTAAAGGATGTAAGCCCGCGTTGGACGTGCTGGCCTTTGAGGGCGAGGAAGCCCTGAGCCAGCCGTTCAGCTACCGCATTGAGTTCACCAGCGCGGAGCATGCCATCAGCAAAGAGATGATGCTGATGAAGGCCGGTTCTCTGACGCTGCAGGCCCCGGTGGATCAGGGTTTTGGTATTAAGCTGCAGCAGCCGGTGCGGGTGATTCAGGGCGTGGTCAGCGGCTTCGAACGGCTCGGTACCTCGGCGGATGAAACCCACTATGCGCTGACGCTCCAGCCGCGTCTGGCGCTGCTCTCTCGTTCGCACCAGAACGCTATTTATCAGGACATGTCGGTCCCACAGATCGTGGAGAAAATCCTGCGTGAACGGCATAACTTCAAAGGCCAGGACTTTCTGTTTTCACTGAGTAAAGAGTACCCGCGCCGGGAGCAGGTGATGCAGTACGGCGAAGATGACCTGCACTTTATCACCCGCCTGCTGGGGGAGGTGGGGATCTGGTTTCGCTTTACCGCCGACACGCGCCTGAACATCGATGTGGTGGCGTTTTACGACAGCCAGCAGGGCTACGAGAAAGGCCTGACGTTGCCATCGGTACCGCTGTCGGGCCAGCATTCGAAAGGGGTGGACTCGGTCTGGGAGATGGAATGTCATCACAACGTGGTGCAGCGGCAGGTCAGCACCCGCGACTACAACTACCGTCAGGCTAATGAGGATATGAATGCGCAGGTGGATGTCACCAGCGGGGATACGACCACCTACGGCGATGCGTATCACTATGCTGATAACTACATGACGCAAGGTAGCACGTTCGACCGCAGCCCGGACCCGGAATCCGGTGCCTTTTATGCCCGTATCCGCCATGAACGCTATCTGAACGGCCAGACGCGGACCCGGGCGATTACCAGCTGCCCGACGCTCTCTCCGGGTCAGGTGCTGAAGGTCACCGGTGGCTATGAAGTGGCGGAGACGTTCAGCCAGGGCGTGGTGATAACCGCGATCGCCAGCTTCGCCCGTCGCGATCGGGATTTTGAGCTGCACTTCAGCGGTATCCCGGACAGCAGTGATTTTGGTTTTCGCCCGGAGCCCGGCACGCGGCCGGTGATGGCGGGCACGCTGCCCGCACGCGTAACCAGCACCAGTGAAAATGATATCTACGGCCATATCGATAAAGATGGCCGCTATCGGGTGAATATGCTGTTCGACCGCGATAGCTGGGAGACCGGGTTTGAAAGCCTGTGGGTGCGTCAGTCTCGCCCGTACGCAGGCGACACTTACGGCCTGCACCTGCCGCTGCTGGCGGGCACCGAAGTGGCAATTGGCTTTGAGGACGGCAACCCGGACCGGCCGTATATCTCCGGCGTGCTGCACGACTCGACCCACGGCGACCACGTCACCATTCGCAACTACAAACGCAACGTCCTGCGGACGCCTGCGAATAATAAAATCCGCCTCGACGATGAGCGCGGAAAAGAACATATCAAGGTCTCGACGGAGTACGGCGGCAAGAGCCAGCTGAATCTCGGCCATCTCGTCGACAGCGAGAAGCAACAGCGCGGGGAAGGCTTTGAGCTACGCACGGATTCATGGGGCGCCATCCGGGCGCAGAAAGGGATATTTATCAGCGCCGACGGCCAGGCGAAGGCGCAAGGGCAGGTGCTGGAGATGGGGGCGGCGCTGGCAAGGCTTTCCGTCGCCTTAGTGGAAATGCAGTCTCTGGCGGCCAGCGCGCAGCAGGCTCATGCGCTGGCGGCGGATGTCGGTCGTCAGCAAAAACTCCTGAAGCAGAAAATAGAACAACTGCATGAAGAGGTTATCTTAGGCAGTGCGCCAAAAGGCATGGCGCTGGTGAGTGGTGAAGATATGCAGCTATCGGCCAGCGATAATCTGACGCTGACAGCAGGAAAACAGCTTGATGTGGGAGCGCAGAAAGACTTCACTCTGGCCGCGGGTAAGCAACTCAGCCTGTACAGCCGTGAAGGGGCAAAACTGTTCAGCTCTCAAAATGATATTGATATTCAGGCTCAGGGCGGAGATATCACCACCTGGTCCACACAGGACACACATATTTCGAGTGGCAAGAATCTGGTCGTTACAGCCCAGGATGAACTGACGCTGATATGCGGCGGTGGTTATATCAAAATCAAAGGCGGGAATGTTGAGATTGGTGGGCCTGGCAAACTGCTTATAAAGAATGCGGGAATAAAGAAGGCCGGCTCCGGCAGTATGCAGGGTGTGATGAAGTCGTTTGAGCCATCAACGTTTGATGAGAGATTTGTTATTACTCATCCCGTATCAGGAAAGCCTCTCGCAAATCAGAACTATGACATTTATATGCCTGATGGGAGCATGTTGTCCGGAATAACAGACAGTTTAGGGCATTCATCACTCATATCATCAAAAGCCGTTGATGGGCTAAAAATAGTTTTAAAAAAATAAAGAAAGGAACAGGGTTATGATAAATCTGATTATGCGGTTCTGCTTTATATATGTTGTTTTTGTTCTGAGTGGTTGTGTAGCTGGCCCTTATGGCGGGGGGGTTGCCTTGGTTAATCCTTTTTCTGCGATGAATGATACGCAGAAAGAGCCGGAAAAGAAAAAACAGCAGCCTGAGGTTTATGGTCCGCCGCAGATAATTTATCGCATTGATAAAGAACGTTACTTTACGCTGGAAGAGTATACCCGCTGCGAAAACGGGAAAACGTTTTATAACAACAAGGCTAAAGGAATTCATACACAGATAGCACCCTCATCAGGTTATTTATTTAAAGGACGGCTGTTCTGGCTATCAAACCGGGATGACTATTTAGCCTTTCCAATCACAGCCAATGATAATAAGGCAGCATGTAAGGGATCGGATAAAGGGTGCCTGAATGTTGTTTCGGTGACAACCGATGGTGGGAAAACCGTGCACTCAGTGACTTACGGATCAAATACACAGGATCCTAATGGTGACACAAAAGACTACGATATGCTGGTGACTAATGACAGTTTTTATCTGATTTATTATCGGGGAAAGGGAAGAGTATACCCTGTTGTAGATAGATGGGATCTTGATAAAGAAAACTGGCTGGGTGTGGTTAAATCTGAGGATGAATATAGTTTACTCAGGCCTGGAGAAGAAAAACCTGTTGGGGGCTTTTTTAAAATAGATATGTCAAAGTTTTACCCAAAAAAAGGAGAGGGTGAAATGCATTGTGATCGGCAGTTGGAACCAGTATAACCCACAGGAAGGATTTCAGATGAATAATCAAACATCTCCCACACGGAAAGTCGATGTTCAGATGACAGATAACGGGACGCCGTTTGCTCATTCAATAACCTCGCATAAAAATATTCATGTGAATGCTGAAGTTCAGCCGCCATTACAATTGCCTGGATTAGTTATCTTTGTACATGGAGTTAACTCGGAAGGTGAGTGGTATAATGACACTGAAAAATCATTATGTGAGGGATTAAATCAGCGGTTGGGTCTTAATGGTGAGCATGTTCTTGTAGAAAATCAATATGCCGAAGGCTACTGGGAACCCTGTGATAAAAATAGTCCTGAATGGAGAGGATGTTATAGTGATATGTATGATGAGAAGAAACAGAAATGGGTTCCTCCGCCCAGGGAAATAAAAGAAGAAGGCCGTTCTCCCGTCATTCGGTTTTACTGGGGCTATCGTGCCGCTGATAATGAAACCGATAAATATGCCATTCCGCTTAAAAATAAGCAGGGAGATAATTATTACGACCTGACGCCTGAACAACGAAAAAGCAAAGGCCCTTTTTACTGGGGAGGTGGCCCTTTCCAGAACGGTTGTAATCAGTTAGTCAGTCTTTGGAGCGAAAAAGGGTTTGATAACTGGCCGTCAGCGCTGGGCATTCCGGTGCCATTCAGCACTCAGCTATTGAACGGAGAACGTGACAGGCTTCTGACAGCCGCACCTCCACGTCATTATTATGCTCATGCAGCAGGCCGTCTGGCAAAGCTCATTAAAACCATTCGTGATAAACATCCCGAGGATACAGTGACGGTGCTGTCCCACAGTCAGGGAACGATGGTTGCCCTGGCCGCTGCTGCAATCGAAGCGCCGGATGCACTGTTTGTGATGAATTCGCCCTATGCGCTGGATAATGAAATGACAACCTATATTTCGTATCCCATGAATGAAATCATCAGCAAAGAGGCCAGAGAAGCGACATTTGCCGATATTGTAAAAAAAGTGGCTGAAAATAAAACACGTTTACAAAAGCAAGGGTGTGAAAGATTACTTGCAGGAGCCAGCAGTGATGGTGAAAGTTGGTCACCGGCCAGGAAAACGCACGGTGGTGTGCCAGAGCGTGATAACCATGGAACAACCTGGATTTACTGCAACCCTCACGACCGGGTAATGGGCTCTGCCCCTTTACGCAGTATTGGATGGCAGGGACTGCCCAATACGGAAACCAGCCGTTTTACAGAACCCCATCCCCTGTTTAAGGCAGCGGGAGACACGCTGTACGTGCGTATGATCGGGCGGAACACGCCATGCGGCGTTGAACCCAGCACGCAGACCCACTTTAGCGATCTTGATGATGGGAAACCATTCTGGGACAGCACCACAACCCTAATGCAGAAGATGACCTGGCCCGCGCCGGTAAAAGAGCAAAAGCTGACGATTAATGCGCCTCTTGTGCCTGACCCCTTGTCTGCTGAAGAATTAAAGGATTTTGACCAGGATTATCGCAGCAGGGATAAGCAATCCGGTTCGACAGGCTTTGGCTACGGACAAATTGATGCCGACAGGAATGCCCCCATTGATGTCGATTATCGCTATTACATATCGCTCTACGGCTATTTTGATCAGAAAATGAAACTTAAAGAACCTTCAGGAATTCAATTGCCGGGGCCCGGTTCAAAAGAGGATCGTAACAGATATGAAAAACAATCGAGAGCTGAAATGCTGGAAGATATTCGTACTTATGTTCAGCGACCGACAGATCACAGTACGTTACCGATGGATGAACGTTTCATGAGTAGGGTCGTTGCTTATGACTTGCCAGTTGGCTATTGCTGGCATTCCTGGGACAGAGAAAGTCTTGCTGAATTACGCTACCAGGCTGACTGGCTGGAAAGTGATGACTATTACTGGTCAGGCAAATTAGATATTCCGGCAATGCCAAACGTTATCAGAAGAAATATTGCCAGTGACGCGGTTGAAAAAAGGGCCAGTGAGCTATCGCGACTCGATATCAGATAATAATATCAATGTGCTTATACATTCTGATTTAGGAGAAGGGATTAACAAGGGATGAATTAAAGATGGAATTACATCAGAGTTTGATTGTGCACCAGGAGAGAAGGCATGAGCAACAACCCTCCGATAAGATTCAGCCATAACCACCACCTGCTGGCGGTGAAAGGGTGTGAAGCAGAGCTGGATGTACTGGCGTTTGAAGGTGCTGACTGGCTATTCTTACAATGCTCACAATAATCGGAACAGATATTGCAAAATATGTAATTGATAGAAAGTCTGATGAAATGACCAGTATCAATGCCAAAAAATGATGCAGGGAATGTCTATGCAATCATTAACCTACAAGTTTAATTGTTGAAGAGTGATTTTTGATTCTGAGTGGTTTACAAGGTTTTTTCTGATATTTATGTCTGGTGGCGTTAGTTAATGGGTTTTGGCCATTATTCGTAATGGATATTGAATTTTATTTATATGGAGATGCTGATGTTTGCACCAATTAATATTGGGATGCTTTATTTTGTTATAGCTATAATGTTAGTGTTAGGGCTCGTCTGCATTGGTTGTGTTGTGTGTGGGCTTGTTAATTATAAAACTAATAAAGGTCAGTTTTGTATTGTTGTTTCTCTTGCGATAGTGGGCGGGTATTTTATTATGACTAGCCTGCCATAAAGCCTTTTTGGGGTAAGTTATTTCTATTGATTTTATTTAAAGTAACACTTCAACATAAAGAGATAACAAATGGGTAAATATGTTGTCGTTTTAGGAGATGCCACTACGCATGGCGGTAAAGTCACATCAGCCTCATCCAGTTTCGATATCTCAGGGAAGTATGCTGCGCTTTTAAATGACACAGTGTCCTGCCCCGAGCATGGCACAAGTAAAATCATTGAGTGCGATGTTTCTGCGTATGAAGAAAATAGCCGAGGTATTGTATTACATGGCTGCAAGACGCAGTGCGGTGCGAGCATTATCGCAAGCATGCAGGATATGGAGGTTGGTTGATGGGTTGGTCTCTTCCGGAGGTGCCTGAAAAAGAGCAGGCACCATCCTGGTCATCGTGGGTTTGCCTGTTGATTATTTTTCTCGGGCTTTTCATTGGGTTACTTGTTGCTGTACTGAAATCACCGACGACAGGGTTACCTTCATTGAGCAGTGGGGCCTGGCTACCACTGACGGCCTGGACATTTGCGGGCATTTCGGCAACCATCGCGGTTTACAGCTTCTGGTGGGAAACGCTGGCAATCCGTGTCTGGAACTGGAATGAGTGGTGCCGGAGCATGCGTCTGATGTGGCGCAGGCGCGCGCATCAACATCTTGTCATTCTCAGCCATGCTTTCATTGCTGCAGATCCGGGATTGCTGTCTCGTCTTGCACATACACAGGAAGGGGATAGTGCGGATACACTGCCTTTAACGCTGTTGCCGGACGACCCCTTTACGCCCGGAATTTCACGTTTTGAGCAGCTACTTCGCCATCTCACTGCTCAGATAATGCCTTCGATTCGGCGGCGATATCCTTCCGGCCCACTCCAGATTATTGTTCAGACCAACGGTAGCGACAAAGACCGTGAATCTCAGTCATTCCATCGTATCTGGACAGCAGGATCTCCCCCCTGGAAAGTCGAGATTCATTTTCAGGACGGTGACTCATCCTTTGATGACTGGAATCAGTTTTTCGGGTCCACAAAGAGAGCCGTACTGGTGCTGGCGATGCACTATCGGCTACCCGATGATGTTCTGCCTGAATTTGCCAGCGCATTATTTTTGATGCCTCCGTCGATGTTAAATCCGGGCGAACAAAAAAATGCGTTACGCCTTTTCCGGGCGATGCCGCTCGACACCCGTGTGCTTGTAACTGAACTCAGTGAATTACGGGATATGGCCCTCACACCTGCCAGCAAGAAGCACCTTGTTTGGCACAGCGGACTGTCAGATGCGCCACGGCAGTCAGTGGGCAGGGCACTGAATGACCTGTCGGTTGCTCTGTACGATGGCATTGGTACTGGCGGTGTCATTGATTATGACAGTGCATGCGTTCGGTATGGCGGTCTTGCTGGCTGGGCAATGATTGGGGCTGCGGCTGAGATGGCTGCTTACGGCCCTGCCTGCCAGTGGCTTTTTCTTGAAGGTGAGACTGATGCCTGGGCAGTGACGCTCGGAAACGCCGCCCCCGCAGTCGGGCACGATCATTTCGTTATTCAGCCACCCTTTCCCGGGGGCTCTGTTCTGATGGCATTGCTGCTGAATGTTGGGCTGTACAGCCTGATGATCCATTACTTCCCATCAACTGCATTCTCCTGGTTGGGGGTAACTCTTCTTCTGCTGTCACTGATAGTGACATTGCCTGGGCTGGCCATTTTGCTGAAACGAATTACAGCCCGTCTTCAGCGCCCAGGATTTATCAGGGTTGCACGACACTCCGGAAAGGAATAACCGGTATGAAAAAGGTTTCAAAGCCCCTGGGAGCTGGATTACTCATTGTGGCAGTTCTGCTGATGGTGCTCTTTGTTCTTGCACAGACAACGCAGTTGCCCTCTGACAATAGTGACGATAATTTCTGGTATGTGCTGTCTGGTTTTATCACTCTCACTGCCGCGCTGTGCACCCTGGTCTTTTTTACGTTGTTCAGGCAGCAAAATCCTTCTCCCGTTACGCCTGATGGCGAAAATAATCACGCTCAAGAAAAATCGCCGGATCATTATGATTTTACTGCACTAAGCAAATATCTCAGAAGACGTTACTCGTCGTTCTGGCGGCGCAAGGTTCGTCTGCTGCTGGTCACCGGCGATGAGGCGGCAATCGAACTGCTGGTTCCAGGCCTGCAGGAAAACCAGTGGCTTGAAGGCAACCGTACCGTTCTGATTTACGGCGGCAGTCTGACTGCTGAGCCCGATAAGGGAAAATACACCGCGCTGTGTAAACTGCGACGCGGGCGCCCGCTGGACGGGATTGTCCGGGTCATGCCTCAGTCGCTTAACCTGACCCCGCAAATCAGTGACAGCGACCTTCGCGGGCTGGAAAAAATCAGTGAATTGCTGCATTACTCAGCACCTGTCTGGCTGTGGCGGCTGTGTGACAGCAAATGGGCACAGACAACGCGCACTGAGCAGGCGGTCGGGGCAACGTTCCCGCCGCGTGCAAAAGCTGATGATATTGCCCGTCAGCTCAAGCTGATGCTGCCGTCCCTGCGAACGCAGGGAGTGAGCCAGATCGCGGAAAACAACAGTCACGACTTCCTGCTGCGCCTGGCCCAGCACCTTAAAGACGGTGGTATCGCTCGCTGGGCTCTGCAACTGGTGCCATGGCTGGCAGCCTCCCAGCAGCGCGTTCCGCTGCGTGGCCTGGTGTTCAGTCTGCCAGGGTATAAACCTGTCGATACGTCAGAGGGAACAGCCGGTGCTGAGACATTTATCCCTGAGTCACAGCGCCATGCGCTGACCCTGCCGTTAACCTGGCAGGGCATTGTGGATGACAGTACCCGCGTGCGTGGCCGCCGTGTCGGTATGGCGTGGGAGCAAACGCTCGCCTGGACGCTGATGGCCATCATCGGTGTTTGGGGGGCGGGGACGCTGCTGTCGTTTACAGTCAACCGCCAGCAGATAGTCTCTGTTGCGCAGCAGACTCATGCTCTGGTGGAGCATCCCTCGGTATCGGATCACCAACTGACGGCTCTGCACATCCTGCGCAATGACGCCGGTCGCCTGCTGCATCATGTCCGGGAGGGTGCGCCCTGGTATCAGCGCTTTGGTCTGGACCATAACCAGCAGCTACTCAACGCGATGCTACCGTGGTATGGCGTGGTAAATAATCGCCTGATACGCGATCCGGCGAATGAGGCCCTGACGCAGAAACTCAGCGCGTTGGTGAACTCGTCGCCTGGCAGCGACCAGCGTGCCCAGTTGGCGAAACCGGGCTATAACCAGCTTAAAGCCTGGCTGATGATGGCCCGCCCGGATAAAGCCGATGGCGCGTTCTATGCGCAGACCATGAAAGCCGTGCAGCCGACCCGGACAGGCATCTCCACCGGCCTGTGGCAGAGCCTGTCCCCGGATCTGTGGGCATTCTACATAACTGAACTGCCACAGCAGCCACAGTGGAAAATCACGCCGAATGCGCAGCTGATCGGCCAGAGCCGTCAGGTGCTGTTGCAGCGGATTGGACGGCGCAACGCCGAAAGCACGCTGTATGAAAACATGCTCAAATCGGTGCGTCGTAATTTTGCCGATGTTTCTCTGGAAGACATGACCAGCGGTACCGATGCCCGTCGCCTGTTTACCACTGATGAAGTGGTGCCGGGGATGTTCACCCGTCAGGCATGGGAAGGGGGCATTCAGCAGGCCATCGAGAGGGCGGCCAGTTCCCGTCGCGATGAAATCGACTGGGTGCTGAGCGATTCCCGCAAGACAGTCTCGGCCGACCTGTCGCCGGAAGCGCTGAAAGCGCGTCTGACCCGGCGCTATTTCACCGACTTTGCCAGCAGCTGGCTGAACTTCTTCAACAGTCTCCACTGGAATCCTGCCAACAGCATTGCCGACGTCACCGACCAGCTGACGCTGATGAGTGATGTTCGCCAGTCACCGCTGATTGCCCTGATGAACACAATCGCCTGGCAGGGGCAAACCGGAGAACGGAGCGAAGGCCTTTCGGACTCTATCATCAAATCCGCGAAAGACCTGATGAGCGGGAAAGACAAGCCCATAATTGACCAGTCAGCGTCAGGTCCACAGGGACCACTGGATGAAACCTTTGGCCCGCTGCTGACGCTGATGGGCAAAAGCAAGGGCGGCAATGTGATGTCTGCCGACAGCACCCTGAGCCTGCAAACTTATCTCACGCGAATTACCCGAGTGCGTTTACGCCTGCAACAGGTGGCGAGCGCTACCGATCCGCAGGAGATGATGCAGACCCTGGCGCAGACGGTTTTCCAGGGCAAAAGCGTGGACCTGACTGACACCCAGCAGTACGGCAGCCTGATGTCCGCAAGCCTCGGCGAGGAGTGGAGCGGATTTGGCAGCACGATGTTTGTACAACCGCTGACCCAGGCATGGGAAACGGTCCTGCAGCCCTCAGCCGCCAGCCTTAACGACCGCTGGAGTCGCTCTGTTGTGGCGAACTGGCATACGGCCTTTGATGGTCGCTTCCCGTTTGCGGTCAGCAAAAGCGATGCCTCGCTGCCGATGCTGGCTGAATTTATCCGCAAGGACAGCGGACGTATTGACCGGTTCCTGACCACTGAACTTAACGGGGTGCTGCATAAAGAGGGCAGCCGGTGGGTGCCGGATACGGTAAACGGCCAGGGGCTGACGTTCAATCCGGCGTTTCTGCGGGCGGTCAACCAGCTTAGCCAGCTGTCAGACATTCTGTTTACCGACGGTAGTCAGGGAATAAGTTTTGAACTGCAGGCACGACCCGCATCTCAGGTGGTGGAAACCCGGCTGACCATTGACGGGCAGAAATTGCACTACTTCAACCAGATGGCCGACTGGCACTCTTTCCGCTGGCCAGGGGACACCTTCAAACCCGGAACGATGCTGACGTGGACCTCTACCAGCGCCGGAGCGCGTCTGTTCGGTGATTATAGCGGCAGCTGGGGCTTTATTCGTTGGCTGGATCAGGGCAAACGTCAGCGGCTCGACGGCAGTCAGTGGATGATGAGTTTTACCGCCCCGGACGGACGCACCCTGCAATGGGTACTGCGCTCCCAGTTGGGTAATGGCCCGCTGGCGCTGCTGGCGTTACGCAACTTCAGCCTGCCAGAGCAGATATTCAGCGTGGATGCCTCTGCAACCTCTCTGGTTCTGGCTGATTCGAATAATGCAGCCATGGATGGAATGGAATAATGACGACATTACAAAATGTACTTCACGTCGATGAAAAGACGCTCCTGAGCCTTGCCCGGTCGCGCAGTGCTGACTGGGAGCGCTGGCTGAAGCCGATTAGCGACAATGAGCCAACCGGAGAGGATCCTGGATACGACGATGATTTTCAGCGCATCCGCGAAGAGGTCAACAAGCTTTCCGGCGTTGATACCGGCCTGATTTGTCAACTGGCGGAAAAGCTGCTGACCGGCGTCAGTAAGGATTTACGCGTTATCACCTTTTACGTTTGGGCGCGCCTGCATCAGGATGGTGAGCCTGGGTTTTCGCAGGGACTTGAGCTGATGGCCTCGATGCTGGAGCGGTTTGGCCGCCGGCTGCATCCTCTTCGCGATCGCAGCCGTAAAGCTGCCCTGGAATGGCTGGGCAGCAGTCGCGTGACAAATAGCCTGTCGCTGTATCCTGAGGTTGATATGGCTATCATGCAGCGCATTGGCGCGGCTCTGTTGCTGTCTGAACGGTCTTTGCAGAAGTTTGATGAAGATGCCCGCCCGGATCTTGGGAGGCTGTATCAGGCCCTGGATAACCGACTGGTACAGAACGGCGGTGCCAATAGTCTGGTGCCACAAACCAGCCGGGAAGAGGGCGCGATTGCCCCGTCAGCGCCGGTGATGAACGCCGTCACGTCGGGACGAGATTTGCTCGATCAGACCAAAGTGCTGGCGAAATATCTTCGCGATCGGCCGGGAGGCTGGCTGGCCGGACACCATCTGCTAAAAAGTGTGCGTTGGGATACGCTGATGGAGCTCCCGCCTCTGGATGCTTCCGGGCGCACCCGTCTGGAACCACCGAAGCCAGATAATAAAGCGCACCTCAAACGCCTGTATCTTCAGAAAAGCTGGGTTGAACTGCTCGAGCATACGGACACTTTACTGGCGCAGGGCGTCAATCACCTGTGGCTGGATGTGCAGTGGTATACCTGTCAGGCGCTGATGAAGCTGGATAACGACAGCGTGCGCGCAGATATTATCTGCCGTGACCTTAAGGGTTTGCTGACCCGTCTCCCGGGGCTGGAAGTTCTGGCTTTCAGCGACGGCACATCTTTCGCTGATGAAGTGACCCTGAGCTGGATAAACGAAAGCGTACTGGATGACATACCCGGATGGAAAGATGAACCGCTATCAGCCGTTACCGCTGGCAGCCATGATGTGCTGACTCTGGAGCCTGAAGTGCTGGCGAAAGCAGACGGGGACGGAATTGAAGCCGCGCTCAACTGGCTGCAGGCTCAGCCGGGCTATACCACCTCCCGGAACCAGTGGCTGATGCACCTGTTGATGGCCCGGGTAAGTGAACAGTATGGGAAAAACGAAATGGCCCTGCATCTGTTGGGTGAGCTCGACGGCAGCGCCAGGGGGCTCACGCTTGAACAGTGGGCGCCTGAGTTGGCGTTTGAAGTTAAAGCCCGGAGGCTAAAACTGTTGCGAAGTAAGGCCGGACGCAGTGAAGCCGACAAAACGCGGCTACAGCCTGAAATGGACGCTCTGTTGTCCGGGCTGATCTCTCTGGATCCTGCACGGGCTGCGGTGCTTTGCAACTGACCCTCTTACCAGAAGGAACGGACTAACATGGCAGAACTTCCTCCCTCCTTTCTTCAACGCATAGTGCATGTTTCGTGTCGGTTTAAATACATGAAGTGTTGAATGGTAAGGCCGTTGAAAATGCACCCGGTGGGTTGCGTTTAAAGAGGGTGAAATTATTCAGGTATCAATATTATTTTATATCAATGTAGTGTTGGAAATAATTTCAATGAATCGGTAAATACGAAGTTATTAGATTCCAGGTGCCGATTCAGGAATTATTCTCCGCTCCCCAGTAAATAAACATTAATTAAGACGAATCTATGGACGACTTAACCCTGCGTTATTACGACGCCGAAATGCGCTATCTGCTGGAAGCCGGGGAAGAGTTTGCCCGTGCTCATCCGGAGCAGGCGGCAATGCTCAATCTGGATAAAGCGGGCGCGCGCGATCCGTTCGTGGAACGCCTGTTTGAAGGCTTTGCCTTCCTGATGGGCCGATTGCGCGAAAAGCTCGATGACGACCTGCCAGAATTGACCGAAGGGCTGGTCAGCCTGCTGTGGCCGCACTATCTGCGTACCATCCCATCGATGTCGGTGGTGGAGTTCACGCCGGACTGGCGCGAAATGAAAGAGCAGATGCGTATCGACAAAGGCTTTGAGGTGCATTCCCGGCCGATCGGTGAGAAGGGGACGCGCTGTCGTTATTCCACTACGAAAGCGATAGACCTGCAGCCCTTGTCGCTGGATCGCGCCAGCCTGGCGACCGATCCAGATGGCCGCTCGGTTGTCACACTGCGCTTTAGCTGTAGCAAGCTGGCGGACTGGAGCCGTATCGACCTGCACCATATTCCGTTCTATTTCAATGCCGACGCTCCGCTGGCCTGCGCCATGCATGAAGTCTTCACCATGAATGTAGCCCGGATGTGGCTGCGGATGCCCGGTGATGTGGAAAGAAAACCGCTGGACGGGTATTTCACCGCGCTCGGGTTTGGCGATAGCGATACCCTGTGGCCGAAGGGCAGCAGCAGTTTCAGCGGTTACCAGCTGCTGCTGGAGTACTTTACCTTCCGCGAGAAATTCATGTTCACCGACCTGCGCGGGCTGGATACCGTGGCATTTCCGCCTGAGCTCCCCTGGTTTGAAATCTACGTGGTGCTGGCGGAACGCTGGGAGCATGACTTCAGTTTTACCGAAAAGCATCTGCGCCTGAACTGCGTGCCGGTGATTAATCTGTTTCCGCTGGAATCCGATCCGCTGACGCTCAACTCGCTGCAGATGGAATACATGCTGCGCCCGATGCGGGTACAGGATGGTCATACCGAGATTTACGCCGTGGATTCGATCATGTCATCAAGCCAGCATACTTATGTGCCGTTCTCAAGCTTTCGCCACAAGGGCGGGATGATGCGTCATGAGGCCCCGGAATATTACTATCACACCCGCGTGCGTCGGGGGCCGTCCGGGCTACATAACACCTGGCTGATACTCGGTGGCGAAGCGTTTGATAATCACACCGTGCCGGTAGATGAAAGCCTGTCTCTGACGCTCACCGGCACCAACGGTCAGCTGCCTCGTCGGGCTCTGCAAAGCACCGTGCTCGATACGGTGATGAAAACCACCTCGGTCAGTATCGCCGTACGCAATCTCTGTGCTCCGACGCTGCCGTGCTATCCGCCGGCGCAGGATCGCTTTCACTGGCGCGTGCTAAGCCACCTCGGCAGCGGTTTCCTCTCAATGATGGATAATGCCGAAGTGCTGCGCGGTACCCTGGCGCTGTATGAGTGGACGGACAGCGAGATGAACCGCCGCCGTCTGGAAGCGATTATCGACGTGAAACACAGCGAAACCGAGCGCTTTGAACAGGGCTACCTGGTGCGCGGTGTGCAGATAGAAGTGACGCTCGATGCTCATGGCTTTGCCGGAAGAGGGGATATTTGCCTGTTTGGCGAGATGTTGAGCCGCTTCTTCGCGCTTTATACCGACATCTATCTGTTTAACCGCCTGATTATCATTCTGCAACCGACCGGAGAACGCCTGGAATGGGAAGAGAAGCACAACCGCCGTATTCCCGGCTGACCCCACGGCTGGAGGCCGACCTTCAGCGCATTAACTTTTACCGTTTCTGCCAGCTGCTGGAAAAGCTTCATCCGGGTAAACCGCTGATGGGCTCAACCAGTCATCCCGCTGACGATCCGGTGCGCTTTGCCCCTCATCCGGGGATGGGGTTTCCGGTCAGCGAACTGAAAGCCGTCGAATACGACGAAGACGATGACAGTAAACCACCGGTGATCCGTACCAACTTTATGGGGATGTACGGCGTCGACTCACCGCTGCCGACCGCTTATCTCGATGACATCGCCCAGCGCCGGGAGGGGCATGACGCGCTGCAGGGCTTTCTGGATATCTTCAGCCACCGCATCCTGACGCAGTTTTACCGCATCTGGCGGAAGTACTCCTGGCCGGTCACGTTCGAGCCCGGTGGGAGCGACAACATTTCACAGTCGCTGCTGGGTCTGGTGGGACTGGGTATCCCCGGTACCGCAGAGCATATTGCTACCCCGGTGTCGCGCTTTTTGGCTCTGCTCGGCGTGTTGCGTCAGCCTGGGAAAACCCAGGAGGGGATGCAGGCGCTGGTGAGTCTGCTGGCACCTGAGACAACGGTGCTGCTTAGACCGTACTGTCTGCGGCCGGTGGAAGTCAGTCAGCCTATGGGCTTTTACGGCGAGAAGGATTTTTTGCTGGATGGCAACACGCCGCTTGGTGATGAAGTGATGGATGCCAGCAGCCAGCTGCTGATTGCGCTTTCAACGGACAACCTGCATGAAGCGCAGGGCTGGAAGCCGGATGGTCTGCTGTATCAGGATTTTCTGGTGATGCTGCGGGTCTATCTGGGCTGGCGCTTTAAGGCAAAAATCACCCTGACCACGCTGACTCGCTTGTTGGTCGTCCCGCCGCTCGGTGAAGGCAATTTCTGGCTCGGCATGAATGGCGTGCTGGGAGCTGAAGATGAAGTGTTTCTGGACCATATCCCGCAGACCTTTACGACGGAACTGGGTAATTACAGCGGCATGCACCCCGCCACACCACAACAAGGAAACCGATGTGTTACGTATAAGTTCGACTAAAATCGCATGCCGGCTGCTACCGCTGCTGGCGTTTAGCCTGATGGGATGTGGGGTGACGCAGAGCGTCACTGATGGTACTAAATCGGTCTTTAGCGCCTTTTTTTACAAGAAAATTAAAGTCCTGCATCTCGATTTTGTGGCGCGCGAGGCGCTGAATACCGATGCACGTGAGAGCAATTCGCTATCCGAGCCAGTGGTAGTCAGAGTGTATCAGCTGAAAGAACGCAAAACCTTCGACAAGACGGTATATCAGCAGTTGCTGAAAGATGACGATACCCAGCTGAACGCTGATTTGCTGGCCACGCGTGATGTAGTTGTGAAGCCGGGCGGCGATGCGAATCTCGATATGCCAATGGAAGCCGATGCGCAGTTTGTGGCCGTTGCCGGGCTGTTCCGTCATCCGGATATGGTGAATAACACCTGGAAGCTGGTCATCGAACGTGAAGACCTCGATCCCGACAAACCGCGAATTCTGGAAGCCGGAAATAATCATCTGACGCTACAGCCCGTTAAGGATGATTAATGTCACAGGGACACAATACCCCCTCGCTGTATGAAATTCTCTACGGCAACTTCGCCGGCGGCCTCGATCTCAACCACGTTAGCGAGCAGAACCAGGCGATCCTGTCAGTGCTGGACAACATGCAGCGCATTCTTAACTGCCGCGCCGGCACGCTGGCGCATTTGCCGGACTACGGTCTGCCGGATATGACTAAAATCCTGCAGGGTATGCCTGGCTCCGCCCATGAGCTTATGGGGACGCTGTCGGCCGTTCTGCTCAAATATGAACCGCGGCTGAAAAGCATTAGCGTTATTCTCCTTGAGCAGGAGGTCCCCGGCGAGCTGCGTTATGCGATCGATGCTGAGCTGAAAGGGGTGGGCCTGGTGCGCTATGGCACCGAGTTTATGCCCGAGGGCCGGATATTAATTCGCCACTTAAAGCAACAGCATTACTTCGACCGAAATACCCGCATGTAGGGATACCGGACAGGCCGGCAGGTCTGAGGACAACGATACCTTCATCGCGATGCACGACCTCCAGCTCCCGGAGCGAGTTACAAATCTCTGCCTGCAAATCCACGGATGAATCCATCATGAAAAACACAGAATCCCGAGATATCCGGACGGGCGGCGATCCGCGCCCGTTCCCCGACTTTATCGCCCTGCGCGATGAAATGAGCAAGCAGGCACATCCGGCCAGGCCTGATATTCACTGGGAGCGGGTGGAACAATTGTCGCTGGCGCTGTTTGATAAAAACGGAATCGAGCTGCAGACTGGGGCCTGGTATACCCTGGCGCGCAGCCATCTGGCGCGGGTGGGGGGGATGAACGAAGGGCTGAACATCATTGCGACTATGCTGAGCCATCAGTGGGCACAGTACTGGCCGCGGGCCAGCCATCCACGGGCAGAAATTCTTTCTGGTTTGTTTCGGCGGCTGCAGAAAGTGTTCCGCACCTTTACCCTGAGTCATGAGGATTATCATCAGCTCCAGCAGCTGGAATCGACGCTTGATTTCCTGAGCCGCATCCTTGCCCGCCAGGAATTGCTGCCGGTAAGCCAGATAGAACCTCTGGCGCAGCAGGTATGCAGCGCGATGACGCGCGTGGAAAATGCTCCAGAGCCACAATTATCCGCAGCAGCCATTACTCTTCCGGCCGCGCAGGCCCCGCCGATCGGATTGAACGAATCAACATCTGAGCCCCAGCGGCCGTACGCAACCCTGCCGGGTTACTCAGACCCTGTTGACAGGATCCACCAAACGACGCCTGCGCCAAAGCGTGTCGGCCTGTTCATCTGCGGGATGCTGACGGCCTTTGCGTTGAGTACCGCCGTTTTTACCGGCGGGCACTACCTGGCTCGCCCGGAGCGAATCGGCCAACAGCCTGAGCGTAGCCTGCAACCGCTGCCCCGGATGCCCGGCGCGACGGCAGGCGAAGCGTCCGGGTCTGGCTCAGCAGCCAGCTGGCTGAAGAACGCCTCACTGAGGCTGGAGGAGCTTTCTGCGCTGCCGCCGGACTGGAATCTTCGCGCCGGCCAGGATCTGATAAACCAGGCTCACGCGCTGTGGCCGGGGCTTTCCGGGGCCGAACAGTTGGGCACTCAGTGGCAGCAAAAGCTTGCCCTGAACGGGACTCCGGATGATTCGCTCGCAGGCTGGCATCAGGGCATGCGCAAGCTCCAGAGCCTGAGCGAACAGCTCAACGCCCTGGATGGACAGAAGGGGAAATACATGACCGTCAGCGAGCTGAAATCACAGGTGTTTGCCGCCATTCAGGCATTTAATAAATCCGTGCCGGTGGAGGAGCAGCTCCGTCAGATGTCTGAGCGGCAAGAGCCAGGGATGATCCCGCAGGCGCAGAAGCTTCAGGTGGAGCAGCACTTACAGCAGCTCATCACCCGATACTCGGCGCTAACCAACCGGGAATAGCACTCCTGGCCGGGCAGTTGGTTTGCACTGCAACCGCGCTGAATAGTCATGTGAAAAAGCGCCTAAGGGCATTTTTTCGCGCTGCGGGAATGACTTGCGATGCGGCAGCGTCAGATACAAAAAACCACGCAGTTGCGTGGTTTTTTTATGCTATCTTCCGGCTGTCATGAGATTCCGTGAAGCCCCATGAGCCAACGGCAACTCTTAGACGTTGAACAGGAAGTTCATTACGTCGCCATCTTTAACGATGTAGTCTTTGCCTTCGGCGCGCATCTTACCGGCTTCTTTCGCGCCTTGTTCGCCTTTGTAAGCGATAAAGTCTTCATAGGCGATAGTCTGAGCGCGGATAAAGCCTTTTTCGAAATCGGTGTGAATTTTACCCGCCGCCTGCGGCGCGGTCGCGCCGACAGGGATCGTCCACGCGCGGACTTCTTTAACGCCGGCGGTGAAGTAGGTTTGCAGGTTCAGCAGCTCGTAGCCTGCGCGGATAACTCGGTTCAGGCCCGGCTCTTCCAGGCCCAGTTCGGCCATAAACTCATCGCGGTCAGCGTCGTCAAGTTCCGCAATATCGGATTCAACGGCGGCGCAGACGGCAACCACCACTGAGCCTTCGGCGGCAGCGATTTCGCGGACTTTATCGAGATACGGGTTGTTCTCGAAGCCGTCTTCGTTGACGTTAGCGATGTACATGGTTGGCTTCAGGGTCAGGAAGCTCAGGTATTTGATGGCGGCTTTATCTTCGTCCGTCAGCGCCAGCGCGCGCAGCATGCCGGCGTTTTCGAGCTGCGGCAGACATTTTTCCAGCGCGACCAGTTCAGCTTTCGCGTCTTTATCGCCGCCTTTTGCCTTTTTCTGTACGCGATGAATTGCGCGTTCGCAGGTATCAAGATCGGACAGCGCCAGCTCGGTGTTGATAACGTCGATATCGTCAGCCGGGTCCACTTTGTTGTTCACGTGGATGATGTTGTCGTTTTCAAAGCAGCGAACAACGTGGCCGATAGCTTCGGTTTCGCGAATGTTGGTCAGGAACTGGTTACCCAGACCTTCGCCCTTGGATGCGCCTTTTACCAGGCCCGCGATGTCGACGAATTCCATGGTAGTCGGCAGGATGCGCTGTGGTTTAACGATTTCGGCCAGCTTATCCAGACGCGGATCGGGCATCGGTACGACACCGGTGTTCGGCTCAATAGTACAGAAGGGGAAGTTGGCCGCTTCAATACCCGCTTTGGTGAGCGCATTGAACAGGGTGGATTTGCCGACGTTGGGCAAACCGACGATACCGCATTTGAATCCCATGATTTAAATCACCTTAATCTTTGGATAATCAACCTGTTACATTGAACAGATTGTAGAAAAGTAAATAGCTTCGCCTATTATACACGGTGTGCGGCAAAAATTCCGCACGTCGGCCGGTTATTGCGCTTTAAATGCGTGTAAACGGTTGGTCGCTTTGGTCAGGCCTTCTTTCAGCCAGACTTCCGTGCAGCGCGCGGCTTCATCAACGGCCTCATCAATCAGTTTCTGCTCGCTAAGCGGCGGTTTACCTAATACAAAGCCGACAACTTTGTTTTTATCGCCCGGATGGCCGATTCCGACGCGTAAGCGATGAAAGTTCGGGTTATTGCCCAGTTTGCTGATGATATCCTTCAGGCCGTTATGCCCGCCGTGGCCGCCGCCGAGCTTAAATTTCGCCACGCCGGGCGGTAAATCCAGCTCATCATGCGCGACCAGGATCTCATCGGGATTAATCCGGTAAAAGGTGGCCATCGCCGCCACGGCTTTACCGCTGAGGTTCATAAAGGTGGTCGGCACCAGCAGACGGACATCCTCGCCGGCAAAGTTAATCCGCGAGGTGTAGCCGTAGAATTTGCTCTCTTCGCGCAGCGGGGCGCGGTGGCGGTCGGCCAGGAGGTCTACATACCAGGCGCCCGCGTTATGGCGTGTTGCCGCGTATTCCGCACCGGGGTTAGCCAGGCCGACAATCAGTTTTATCGTCACTTTTATATCCTGCATGGGTCGTTCTCTGGCGCGTAGTGTACTGTCTGCGAGCGCGCTTGACAAAATTCTGCCAGCGCAGCGCTATTGCCACGATAATTTCGCCGGTGAACCATTAGAATTTGATGTTGTTCAGTAAGTTATTTGTAAACTTTTGTTGGTTTGATGTTCGCTAATGTGATCGCCAACGCAATCACTCTTCTGCCCGTTGTCTATACTAGACCTATAAGTTCTGAGGGTACTCTCAGATAACCCAAGGTTCCGGAGGTGACATATGAAACGCAGAAACGCTTCGTTACTCGGTAATATACTGATGGGTTTAGGGTTGGTCGTCATGGTTGTTGGCGTCGGCTACTCCATTTTAAACCAGCTTCCGCAGCTTGACCTGCCGCAGTTTTTCGCGCACGGCGCAATTCTAAGCATCTTCGTCGGTGCCGTTCTTTGGCTTGCCGGCGCGCGCATCGGCGGTCATGAACAGGTCGGCGACAGATACTGGTGGGTGCGTCACTACGACAAACGCTGCCGTCGTGACCAGCATCGCCACAGCTAAGTCAGTCCGTTGCCTGCACCTGTCGCCAGGCGGGTGCAATTTTGTGAACTTATCCGCACTGCCGCCAGCCGCGATCTAACCGGCTGGCTGACTATGTTACTCCTGCTTATTTTACTCCCGCAACGCCCGTCCCGCTGATATTGTTGCCCCAGTTGATAAATATGCGCTTGACCCTGACGTAACGTCAGGCTGCAGAGTAGCGCCACTGGCAGACACAAGGAGCAGTCATGTTAATTCAGGTGGGGGAACTGGCGAAACGCGCCGGAATGACCGTCCGTACGCTACATCACTATGAACAAACCGGGCTGCTGACGCCTTCGGCCAGAAGCGCGGCGGGTTATCGGCTGTACGATCTGGCGGCCGTTCAGCGGCTGCATATGATTAAGGCGCTGGCACAGGCCGGGCTGGAACTCGCCGCTATTAAGGAGCATCTCGATCGCGGTTCGCTTTCGTTATCCGATTTGCTGGTGCGGCAAATTGCCACCCTTGATACGCAGCTGCGCACTATTTCAACGCTGCGCGAAAGACTGGCGCTGCTCCGCGATGAGCTGGGTAGCGGGCATGAACCCGATCTGGAGTCCTGGCTACAAACCCTGGAGCTTATGAAAATGTACGATCGTTGGTTTAGTCCGCAGGAGCTACAGACGCTGCCGTTCGCAGAACAGGATGAACAGCGCAATCAAATCTGGCAGGCGCTGGTCATTGAAGCGCGGCAGCTGATGCAGGAGAACTGCCCGCCTGATTCGCCGTCGGCGATGGCGCTGGCTACCCGCTGGATGGAGCGCCTGGAGCTTGACACCGCCGGGCGGCCGGAATTTCTCACCCGCCTCAATGAGATGCACGCTGTGGAACCGCAAATGCGCGCGCAAACCGGGATCACGCCCGAGGTCGTGGACTACATTACCCACGCCTTTGCGCAAAGTAAGCTGGCGATTTGGGCGCGCTATCTGAACGCCGACGAGCTGGCGTTTACCCGTGAGCACTACTTCGATCGGCTGATGGAGTGGCCGGGGCTGGTATCGGCGCTGCATCAGGCCTGCGCTGAGCAGACCGATCCGGCATCCGAGGCGGGGCAAAATCTTGCGCGGCAGTGGCTGGCGCTGTTCCAGTCGTATGCCGGCACCAGCCCGCAGACCCAGCAAAAGTTTCGCCACGCGATGGAGCGCGAACCGCATCTGATGAAGGGGACGTGGATGACGCCGCCGGTGCTCGGCTGGCTCCAGCAGGCGATAGGCGTGATGATGCAGGCGCGAACGCCCGCATCCCGCTAGTTAAATATCCGCCAGCGCGGCGTTGCGATCGGGGTAGAAGCTCAGGCGTCCGGCAATGGGCTGGACTCCGGCGCGCGCCAGGGTACGCAGCGGCTGAAACTCCAGATTAGACACCCGCAGCTCGCAGCCTTCCGGCAGCTTTTTCACGAAGCGCTGGAAGGCATCCAGGCCGCCGGCGTCCAGCACCGGCACCGCATCCCATTTCAGCACCACGATCCGCTTACCCTCAATCCGCGTTTCCAGATCGTTAAACAGCCCCTCGGCGGCGGCGAAGAACAGCGGGCCGATAACCCGCAGCACCAGCACGTCGTCGGGCACGTCTACGTTGACCGGGGCCAGGCGCGTCATGCGGGCGATACGGCGCATAAACAGCAGCGAAGCCAGCACGATACCGACGCTAATCGCGATGACCATATCAAACAGCACCGTCAGCGACATGCACATCAGCATGACCACGATGTCGTCTTTTGGCGCGTAGCGCAGCAAATTCACCACCTTGTGCGCTTCGCTCATATTCCACGCCACCATCAGCAGCAGCGCCGCCATCGCCGAAAGCGGCAGCCAGGAGAGCAGCGGGGCAAGGATCAGCAGCGCCATGATCACCAGCAGCGCATGGATCACCGCGGAGATCGGTGAGGTCGCCCCGGCGCGCACGTTTGCCGCCGAGCGGGCAATCGCCGCGGTCGCGGTAATGCCGCCGAAGAAAGGCGCGACGATATTGCCCAGACCCTGACCAATCAGCTCGCTGTTAGCCTTATGCTTGGTGCCGGTCATACCATCCAGCACCACCGCGCACAGCAGCGATTCAATGGCGCCGAGCATCGCCATTGAGAATGCCGCCGGCAGCAGCGCCTGCAGCGAAGCCCAGCTAAGGGTGAAATCAGAGCCCGGCATATCCCAGGGCAGCACCAGCTGCGGCAGCAGCTGCGGAATGCCGCTTCCCTGGCTGCCGTCGGCGAGCGTGTAGTGGAACTGGGAGCCGATGGTAGCGACGTGGCCGCCCAACAGGGTGACAACCGCCATCACCGCACAGCCCGCCAGCAGCGCGGGAAGATGGCCCGGCAGGCGGATCCCAAGGCGCGGCCAGATGATGAGGATTGCAAGCGTCACGATGCCAATCGCGGCGTCGCCAACGTTGATCGTCGGCAGCGCCATAATCAGCGCGGAGACTTTCTGCAAATAGTGCTCCGGCACGTGCGCCATCTGCAGGCCAAGGAAGTCCTTAATCTGCATGGTACCGATAGTAATCCCGATACCTGAGGTAAACCCGAGGGTCACCGAGAGCGGGATATATTCAATCAGCCGCCCGAAGCGGGCCAGGCCGAAGAGAATTAAAAAAATACCGGACATCAGCGTCGCGACCAGCAGCCCGGCGAGGCCAAACTGCTGCGATACCGGGTAGAGGATCACCACAAAGGCGGCGGTCGGGCCGGAAACGCTAAAGCGCGAGCCGCCGGTCAGCGCAATGATGATCCCGGCGACGGCGGAGGTATAGAGTCCGTACTGCGGCGCTACGCCGCTGCCAATTGCCAGAGCCATTGCCAGCGGAATGGCAATAATCCCCACCGTTATCCCGGCAATCAGGTCGCGGGTGAAGCGCGAAGCGGTATATTTTTCTTTCCAGCAGGCGTCGATGAGAGCGCGGAAAGGCATCACGTGTGAGGAGAATAATCTGTTCACGATAATGTTTCATCCATGGGCATGGGCGCATCATCTGTCAACTAAATGGCAGGTGAAGGAGGCAATAGTCATACAAATTGGTTTGAGAGACAAAAAAACCCGCCTCAGCGGGTTTCTTTGGGCCGTGCTCGATTAATGCTCGAACATTGCAGAGATAGATTCTTCGTTGCTGATACGACGAATCGCTTCTGCCAGCATACCGGAAAGCGTCAGGGTGCGGACTTTTTCCAGCGCTTTGATTTCTGGCGCCAGCGGGATGGTATCGCAGACGACGAATTCATCAATCACAGAGTTTTTAATGTTCTGGATAGCGTTGCCGGAGAAAATCGGGTGAGTAGCGTAAGCAAAGACGCGTTTAGCACCACGTTCTTTCAGCGCTTCAGCCGCTTTGCACAGCGTGCCGCCGGTATCGATCATGTCGTCAACCATGACGCAGTCGCGGCCTGCCACGTCGCCGATGATATGCATCACCTGGGAGACGTTAGCGCGCGGACGACGTTTGTCGATGATTGCCATATCGGTATCGTTCAGCAGTTTGGCGATAGCGCGGGCGCGCACGACGCCGCCGATGTCCGGAGAAACCACGATCGGGTTATCCAGATTCAGCTGCAGCATATCTTCCAGCAGGATTGGGCTGCCGAATACGTTATCAACCGGAACGTCGAAGAAGCCTTGGATCTGTTCAGCGTGCAGGTCAACGGTCAGCACGCGGTCAACGCCAACGCTGGACAGGAAGTCCGCAACCACTTTAGCAGTGATTGGCACACGGGCGGAACGAACGCGGCGGTCCTGACGAGCATAGCCGAAGTAAGGAATAACAGCGGTGATACGACCCGCCGAAGCGCGACGCAGGGCATCAACCATAACAACCAGTTCCATCAGGTTGTCGTTGGTGGGAGCACAAGTGGACTGGATGATGAAAATATCACCACCGCGTACGTTTTCATTGATTTGTACGCTGACTTCGCCGTCGCTAAAACGACCTACAGCGGCGTCGCCAAGAGAAGTGTACAGGCGGTTGGCAATACGTTGTGCTAGTTCCGGGGTGGCGTTACCAGCAAAAAGCTTCATATCAGGCACGAGAAGAACCTCAGGCATGCGTCCAGTGGTGGATGAAAAGGGCCAAAAACTGTGCGGCGGCGCCATTCCATCCAGGCGGTGTATTTAAAGAGAGCGATGCAACGTCTGGAACAGGGTGACGTTGTCACCGTAACTCAATTTGCCCGGCGTACTTATCGTTGCTCACGCTAAAACGGAGCAACTTAGAGTAGGGCTAGCCTGAGCGGCGAGATGTTAACTCCTCGCGCAACAAAGCCTTGTAGCCATTCCGGGGCTTTCTCCAGCACCTGACGAGCGGCAGATTCGGTGTCAAATTCAGCAAAGACACACGCTCCTGTGCCAGTCAGGCGCGACGGCGCATATTCTAACAGCCAGGAAAGCGCCGCATCAACCTCGCGAAAACGTTTTCTTGCGATAACCTCGCAATCGTTGCGAAATTCACATTTTAGCAACGTATTTATTGACCTGATTGGGGTATCTCGTGGTAGCTCGGGGTCGCGAAAGATGATCGGAGTAGGAATGCTGACGCCAGGGTGGGCGACGAGGTACCACTTTTCCTGCGGTTCGACCGGGGTCAGAATTTCGCCGATGCCTTCGGCAAAGGCCGCATGACCGCGGACGAAAACCGGCACATCGGCGCCGAGCTGCAGCCCGAGCGTTGCCAGCTGGTCTTCAGACAGCCCGCAGCCCCAAAGCTGATTCAGCGCCACCAGCACCGTGGCGGCGTTGGACGAACCGCCGCCCAGCCCGCCGCCCATCGGCAGGCGCTTCTCGATGCTGATATCGGCGCCGCTGCCGGCTGCCAGCCGCCCGCGTTCTGCCGCCGCCTGCATCAGCAGCCTGGCGGCGCGAATAATTAAATTCTCTTCATTCGGCACGCCGTCCACCGGCGTCAGCAGGCGCAGTTCGCCATCATCGCGCGCTTCAATGGTTAACGTATCGCCATAATCGAGAAACTGAAACAGCGTCTGCAGCTGGTGATAACCGTCGGCGCGCTGCCCGGTAATATATAAAAACAGGTTCAGCTTCGCGGGAGAGGGCCAGCGGGTCATCATTTCACAATCCAGTTATCCATTTTCAGCTTGATGCGCTGACTGCCGTTGTTGAGCTCCATATTGGCCGGCAGCGATGGCGTGGTATCGCTGGTATATCCGCCGTAGGTGACGCGCCAGGTTTTGCCGTTTTGCGTATAGTTCAGGGTGCTCAAACGATACTGCTGATCGAGGGTGTAGTCGGTCGCATCCCCCGGCAGGCCGACGATCCACTGACGCAGGCTGTTCAGCGGGATCGGCATTCCGGTCAGACGGCCAATCATCTCTTCCGCGTCGGTTGCGGTGTAGGTCTGACCCTTGTTATCGATCAGCGTCACGCTACCCGGCTGCGCGGTCAGCGACAGCTCGGTGCTGCCCAGCGGGTTGGTCAGCAGCAGGCGGTAGCGATCCTGACCGGTCTGCTGCCAGAAGAAACGGGCGTAAACCTTTTGCTCGTCTGAAAGATAAGCAAAGGCGCCGCGGGTCTGGAACTGGCTAAGATTGCGGACATCCTGCTGGTGCTGACGCCACTGCGGCGAGTCCGGGCTTTTACCGGGGCCTTTCGGGGCGTTGAGCGTACAGGCGGTCAGGACCAGGCTTGCCAGGGGCAACAGGCGGAGCAGTCGATTCATAATGATGACAAATCCTTGATGTCTACAGTGAAATCCGGCGAAGGGTGAATACGCACACGATTTGTGTAGCGGGTTACAATAATAACCTTTAATGCTAGCGTTGCCCGGCGGTAGCGTCTACGTTCAAATTGTCTGAAATCAAAAAATTACCGTTAGTGGCTGTTACGCATTGGCTATTACTCCAAAAGGGGAGCGTCTCTTTTATTGATTCCGCGCATCCTGTATGATGCGCTCAGACTAACCTTAGCAACGCTGGTACTACTCCCTCACAATGACCCTTTTAGCTCTTGGCATTAATCACAAAACAGCCCCGATAGCGCTGCGAGAACGCGTAACGTTTTCGCCGGACACGCTCGATGAGGCGCTGGAGAGCTTGCTGGCTCAGCCAATGGTGCAGGGAGGTGTGGTGCTGTCGACCTGTAACCGCACGGAGCTCTATCTCAGCGTTGCGGAGCAGGATAATCTGCAGGAAGTGCTCATCCGCTGGCTGTGTGATTACCACCATCTTAATGAAGACGATCTGCGAAACAGCCTCTACTGGCACCAGGATAACGATGCGGTCAGCCATCTGATGCGCGTCGCCAGCGGCCTGGATTCGCTGGTGCTCGGCGAGCCGCAGATCCTCGGCCAGGTTAAAAAAGCCTTTGCTGATTCCAGCCGCGGGCATCTCAACGTGAGCGAGCTGGAGCGGATGTTCCAGAAGTCATTCTCCGTTGCTAAGCGCGTGCGCACCGAGACGGACATTGGCGCCAGCGCGGTCTCCGTCGCATTCGCCGCCTGTACGCTGGCGCGACAAATCTTTGAATCGCTGTCGAGCGTTACCGTACTGCTGGTTGGCGCCGGGGAGACCATCGAACTGGTGGCCCGCCACCTGCGCGAGCACCACGTACGCAAAATGGTCATTGCCAACCGCACCCGTGAACGCGCCCAGGTGCTGGCTGATGAAGTCGGCGCTGAGGTTATCGCCTTGAGCGACATCGATGAACGGCTGAAAGACGCCGATATTATTATCACTTCCACCGCCAGCCCGCTGCCGATAATTGGCAAAGGGATGGTGGAACGTGCGCTGAAGGCGCGCCGCAATCAGCCGATGCTGCTGGTCGATATCGCGGTGCCCCGCGACGTCGAGCCCGAAGTCGGCAAGCTGGCGAACGCCTATCTCTACAGCGTGGACGACCTGCAAAACATCATTCAGCACAACCTGGCGCAGCGTAAAGCCGCCGCGGTACAGGCGGAATCGATCGTCGAGCAGGAAACCAGCGAATTTATGGCCTGGCTGCGCGCCCAGAGCGCGAGCGAGACTATCCGCGAATATCGCTCCCAGTCCGAACAGGTCCGCGAGGAGCTGACGCTAAAAGCGCTGGCGGCGCTGGAGCAGGGCGGCGATGCCCAGGAAATCATGCAGGACCTGGCGCGTAAGCTGACTAACCGCCTGATCCACGCGCCAACCAAATCTCTTCAGCAGGCTGCCCGTGACGGGGACGATGAACGTCTGCATATTCTGCGCAACAGCCTCGGGCTGGAATAGCGCCATTTCTCTCTTTTTTCAGGACAGGGTTAATTCACACCTATGAAGCCTTCTATTGTTGCCAAACTGGAAGCTCTGTACGAACGCCATGAGGAAGTTCAGGCGCTGCTGGGGGATGCTGCGACCATCGCCGATCAGGATCGGTTCCGCGCGCTGTCGCGCGAGTACGCGCAGCTGAGCGACGTTGCACGCTGTTACACCGAATGGCGCCAGGTGCAGGATGATATTGAAACCGCGCAGATGATGCTTGACGATCCGGAGATGCGCGAAATGGCGCAGGAAGAGCTGCGCGACGCCAAAGATAAGAGCGAAGAGATGGAGCAGCAGCTGCAGGTTCTGCTGCTGCCGAAAGATCCGGACGATGAGCGTAACGCCTTTGTCGAAGTCCGCGCCGGTACCGGCGGGGGCGAAGCGGCGCTGGTTGGCGGGGGTCTGTTCCGCATGTACAGCCGCTCTGCGGAAGCCCCCCGCCGGCGCGCGGGGATCCCCAGCGCCAACCAAGGCGAGCACGGCGGCGAAAAAGAAGGGATTGCGAAAATAAGCGGCGACGGCGGATACGGCCCGCGCCAGTTTGAGTCCCCGGACCCCCGCGGACAGCGCGG
>OLIJ01000114.1_pt1 | contig 48936 bp, 45 predicted proteins | sample 1609731 | NCBI WGS metagenome assembly OLIJ01 (sample SAMEA4350159, study PRJEB24818) | metagenome | biome: human; feature: gut; material: faeces | place: Denmark | collected 2013-09
TAATCCTGGGTTCTACTCTGCTGGCTGGTTGCTCCAGCAATGCTAAAATCGATCAGCTGTCTTCTGACGTTCAGACTCTGAACGCTAAAGTTGACCAGCTGAGCAACGACGTGAACGCAATCCGTTCCGACGTTCAGGCTGCTAAAGATGACGCAGCACGCGCTAACCAGCGTCTGGACAACCAGGCTACTAAATACCGTAAGTAATAGTGCCTGTGTAATAGAAATGGCGCACATTGTGCGCCATTTTTTTGTCCTGCTCTCCCCGATTTACTGCACTCTTGTACTCTCATCCACCGGCGCATTCTGCACCGACAAATTCGATACCGCCCCTCCGGCACTGCTCTGCTCACCGCCAGAAACCACCACCGGGTAGCCCGCTCTTCTCGACAGCGCGCGCTTCAGCAGCGCCTCGTCGACGGACTTATCGCCGGAAAACTGATGGAATTCCGCCGGGAGCGTATAGGCAATGGTTCGGGTATCGCCGCTTTCATCCTGCGACAGCGGCCGGTGTACCTCAACGTAGCGCCTGCCGTCGGGCTCAACCGCAAACTTCACCGGCTGATTGATGATGCGCACCGGCGTTCCGGTCTTCACCTGGCTAAAGAGCGCCTGAATGTCGGCGGCGTTCATGCGCATACAGCCGGAGCTGACCCGCAGCCCCACGCTATCCGGCGCGTTGGTGCCATGAATGAGGTATTCGCCGTTACCGTACGCCAGGCGCAGCGCATAGCGTCCCAGAGGGTTGTTTGGCCCCGCCGGAATAACGGGCGGCAGCTTAATCCCTTTCTCCAGCGAGCGGGCGCGGATGCCCGCCGTCGGGGTCCAGGTCGGATTGGGGATCTTCTGCCCGACGCGGGTGGTCATCTCCGGCGTTTCCAGCCCAAGCTGGCCAATGCCGAGAGGATAGACCTGCACCTGATTTTGCCCCGGCGGGAAGTAGTAGAGCCGCAGCTCCGCCAGGTTCACGACAATTCCCTCGCGAGGCGTGTCGGGCAGCAGCATCTGCGAAGGGATCAGCACCTGGGTGCCCGGTTCAGGCTCTACCGGCGCCAGCGTATCGTTAGCTTCGAGGATCAGCATTGCCGCGGTATCAAAATGACGAGCAATCGCCTGCAGGTTGCGATCCCCCTCCTGCACCGTCCAGAATTGATTTTGACCAATGATCCTGCTGTTAGCAGGAGGAAGTGGGTAATCTACCGCCCAGGCGCCATGCTGCACGCTGAGGGCCGCCAGAAGGGATAAAGTGAGGAGAGACGCGCGTTTCATACTGAGATTCCTTCTTTCGCTAATAAAACGCCAGGATCTGTACATCGGCGGGAAACGCGTTCCCACCGAACGTAACAGAATGAAATCTACCTGTTTATTCTAGCTAAGATTTGCGGCTTTCGCGCGAATTGCGCGAATCATGGCTTCCAGCCCCTGCGACCGCGATGGCGTAAGATGCTGAGTCAGCGCCATCTTTTCAAACCACGGGCGAACGTCAAAAGCGGTGATATCCTTGGCCGTCATCTGGTCATAGAGAATAAACACCACGGCGATGAGCCCTTTGACGATAGCCGCGTCGCTATCGCCGCGCAGCACGAGCGCGCCCGTCTCGTTCTGCTCCACGACAATCCATACCTGGCTCTGGCAGCCCTGGATAATGTTTTGCGCCGTATGCTCCTCGGCGCTCAGCGGCGCCAGCCGCTGGCCAAGCTCAATAATATAGAGGTACTTCTCTTCCCAGTTTGCGCAACGGCTGAAGTTGCGCAGCAGTTTATCTTTATCCGGTAACGCCGCCATGATTGCTTCCTTTAGCCTAATAGCTTGTGAATGCGCTGTAGTCCTGCGACCAGCCGATCCACATCTTCCGTGGTATTGTACATCGCCAGCGATGCCCGACACATCGCCGGAACGCTAAAGAAGTCCATCAGCGGCATCGCGCAGTGATGGCCGGTTCGAATCGCGATGCCATAGTTATCGAGGAAGCTGCCGACGTCGTAGGCGTGATGAGCGCCGAGATTAAAGGCAATCACCCCGAGCCGCTGCGGCGGGCCGTAGATGATCAGGTCCGGCACTTTTGCCAGCTCCTGCAGCGCGTAGCGCATCAGGGTCTGTTCATATTCGCCGATCTGCGCCAGCCCCAGCGCGCTGACGTACTCCAGCGCCGCCCCGAGCCCGATAATCCCGCCGGTGTTCGGCGTACCCGCCTCAAAGCGCCACGGCGCTTTTGCCCAGGTGGTCCCCTGGGTCAGGCTGACGGTGGCGATCATCGATCCGCCCCCTTCCCACGGCGGCATCTCGTCCAGCAGAGCCGCTTTACCGTAGAGGACGCCGATCCCGGTCGGGCCGTACAGCTTGTGTCCGGAGAAGACGTAGAAGTCGCAGTCCAGCGCCTGGACGTCCACGGCGTGATGCATCACCGCCTGAGCGCCGTCCACCAGCACCCTGGCGCCGTGCTGATGCGCCAGCGCAATCAGCGCCGCTACCGGATTTTCAATGCCCAGCACGTTAGAGACCTGGGTGATGGCCAGCAGCCGGGTGCGCGCGTCAAACAGGCCCGCTATCGCCTCCAGCTGCAGGGTTCCGTCCGGATTGAGCGGGATCACCCGCAGCTCGGCGCCCACCCGGGCGCAGAGCAGCTGCCACGGAACGATATTGGCGTGGTGCTCCATCGCGCTGACGATGATGTTATCCCCGGCCCCCACGTTGGCGTTGCCCCAGCTATTCGCCACCAGGTTAATCCCTTCGGTGGTCCCGCGGACAAACACCAGCTCTTCCGCAGAGCGCGCGTTGAGGAAGGTTGCCGCCCGCTGGCGAACCTGCTCCATTCGCGTCGTCGCTTCCGCGCTCAGGGTGTGAATGCCGCGATGCACGGCGGCATAGCCGTGCCGGTAAAACTCCGCCTCGGCGTGAATGACCGCCTCCGGCTTTTGCGCGCTGGCGGCGCTGTCCAGATAGACCAGCGGCTGGCCGTTGACCTCCCGGCCGAGCAGCGGAAAATCTGCGCGGACTCGTTCAACAGAAAATGTCATGCTGCCTCTCCCGGTAGACGCTGGCCGATGCGCGCGAGGATTTGCTGCCTCAGCGCCACATCGCCGATGGCTTCCGTCAGCTCCGCGGCGAAAGCGTACAGAATCATGTGCTGCGCCGCCTGCTGGGTGATGCCGCGCGAGCGCAGGTAAAACAGCTGTTCATCGTCGATACGCCCGATGGTGGCGCCGTGGCTACATTTGACGTCATCGGCGTAAATCTCCAGCTGCGGTTTGGTATCCACCTCCGACAGCCGGCCTAACAGCAGATTATTATTGGTCATCTGGCCGTCGGTTTTAATCGCGTTCGGCGCAACGTTGATCAGGCCGTTAAATACCGCCCGACCTTTGTCGCTGACGATGGTCTTATGCAGCTGGCGGCTGTTGCAGTAGCCGACGTCATGGTTCAGCCAGGTGCGGCTGTCGCAGACCTCATTTTTTACCGGCATCGCCAGAGAGTTGATCCGCAGGTTGCTGTTCTCACCCCGCAGCTGCACGCTGGTATGCTGGCGCAGCACCGCGCCGCCGAGCAGGAAGCTGCTGCTAAAGGCCGATGCATCGCGCCCCAGAGAGAGGTCGTTGTGGGCAAAGTGGAAGCTCTGCGCGTTTTCAAACGCCAGCTTGATATGCTGCAGATGCGCGTTGTCCGCCACCGTGGCGGTCAGCCGTCCGCCGGTAAAATGACGCTGCTCGTTAAGGCTGACATAGTGCTCAAGGATCGTCGCCTCCGCGCCGCTCTCCAGCTCCAGATGATGCCGGTAGTGCGCGGTATTCATCTCTTCCCCCGCCAGCCCGCGCGTCACGTGCATAATCAGTAACGGCCTCGCGGGGCGCTGGTTGCGCTTCACGCGAATGCGCGTCACCGTCGGCGCCAGGCTTTCGGTCAGGTGCAGAAACAGCTCCGGCTGCAGCGCGTCGGGCAGCGTCTGCCGCTGGTTATCGATGCTGACTTCGTAGCCGCTGTCGGCCAGCGCATCGCTCAACGCTTCGCTGTAGCGGCCATCGATGAACACCAGCCGCCAGGCATCGACGGAGAGCGCCAGCGCGTCCCGCTGCGCCGTGGTTAACGCCTCGGGCTGCGGTGCGACGAAGGTGCCGCTGAGCAGAGCATCCAGCGGCGTATATTTCCAGTGCTCATGCTTACGCGTCGGCAGCCCCAGGCGCAGCGCCTGCTGCAGGTGCTGGTGCGCTTCTGGGGTTCGCTGCTCCGCCTGCGCTTCAAACAGGTGGTGCCACTGCTGCAGCGCGTTACTGCTGTTCGGTAAGCCAGCCATAGCCCTGCTCCTCCAGTTGTTTGACCAGGGTGAAGTCGCCGGATTTGACGATCCGCCCCTGATACAGCACGTGGACGTAATCAGGCTTGATATAGTCGAGAATACGCTGGTAGTGGGTGACAATAATAAACGCGCGCTTGCCGTCGCGCAGCGCGTTGACGCCGTCAGAAACGATCTTCAGGGCGTCGATATCCAGCCCCGAGTCAGACTCATCGAGAATGCACAGCTCCGGCTCCAGCACCGCCATCTGCAGGATGTCGTTGCGCTTTTTCTCGCCACCGGAGAAGCCGACGTTGACCGAGCGGGTCAGCAGGTCTTCCGGCATCTTCAGCAGCTTAATTTTTTCTTCCATCAGATCCTGAAAATCAAAGCGATCTAACTGCTCCTGCCCGCGATAGCGACGTACCGCATTCAGCGCCGTTTGCAGGAAAAACTGATTGCTGACGCCCGGAATTTCAACCGGATACTGGAAGGCCATAAAGATCCCCTCGCCCGCGCGATCCTCCGGCGCAAGCTCAAGCAGATCCTTGCCCTTAAACTCAACGCTGCCGCCGGTCACTTCATAATCTTCCCGCCCGGCGAGCGTTGCGGAGAGCGTGCTTTTCCCGGAGCCGTTGGGCCCCATAATGGCGTGAACTTCGCCAGGTCGGATATCCAGGTTCAATCCGCGCAGGATCTCTTTCTCGTCAACGGAAACCTGCAAATCTTTAATACTTAACATGTATATTCCTTAATTCGGCAGTCTGATTCAGGCGGCGTCAACGCGCAGCCGGTGTGGGTCAGACTGTTAACCGACGCTGTGTTCAAGGCTTATCGCCAGCAGTTTTTGCGCTTCCACGGCAAATTCCAGCGGCAGCTCTGAGAAAACATCCTTACAGAAACCGTTAACGATCATTGAGATCGCATCATCTTCACTGATCCCGCGCTGCAGGCAGTAGAACAGCTGATCTTCACCGATTCGCGAGGTGGTGGCTTCGTGCTCCAGCTGGGCGCTATTGTTGCGGCACTCGACGTACGGGAAGGTATGCGCCCCGCAGTCTGGCCCAATCAGCATCGAGTCACACTGGGTAAAGTTTCGCGCGTTGGTCGCGGTCGGCATAATTTTTACCAGCCCGCGGTAGCTGTTCTGGCTTTTACCGGCGGAAATCCCTTTGGAGATAATCGTCGAGCGGGTATTTTTACCGATATGAATCATTTTGGTGCCGGTATCCGCCTGCTGGTGACCGCTGGTCAACGCCACCGAGAAGAACTCGCCGATGGAGTTGTCGCCGCGCAGAATGCAGCTCGGATACTTCCACGTTATCGCCGAGCCGGTCTCCGACTGGGTCCACGACATTTTGCTGTTTTCGCCTTCACAGAGCGCCCGTTTGGTGACGAAGTTCAGGATCCCGCCGGTGTTGTTATCGCCGGGGAACCAGTTCTGCACTGTGGAATATTTTACTTCGGCATCTTTGTGGATGATGACCTCAACGACCGCCGCGTGCAGCTGGTAGCTGTCGCGAACCGGCGCCGAGCAGCCTTCGATATAGCTGACGTAGCTGCCCTCATCGGCGACGAGGATCGTGCGTTCAAACTGGCCGGTTTTTTCCGCATTGATGCGAAAATAGGTCGATAGCTCCATCGGGCAGCGCACGCCTTTCGGCACGTAGATAAAGGTGCCGTCGGAGGCAACCGCGGCGTTCAGCGCGGCGAAGAAGTTGTCATTGCCGGGCACCACGGTGCCGAGATATTTTTTCACCAGCTCCGGATGATCGTGAATCGCTTCGCCGAAGGAACAGAATATGATGCCCTGCTCTCCCAGCTTTTCCCGGTAGGTGGTGGCGACCGAAACCGAGTCAAATATGGCGTCTACCGCCACTTCGCGACCTTCACGTACCGGCACGCCCAGCAGATTAAAGGCCTCTTCGACTTCGCTGGTCAGATAGTCGCCGGGGCCGGTTTGCTGCACCGCTCCCGGTTCGGAGGCGCAGGTGTCGTCGCAGTTGCCGCAGGACGGCGCGGAATAGTAGCTGTAGTCCTGATAGTCCAGCTTATCGTAGTGCGCCTTCAGCCAGTGCGGCTCTTCCATCTCCAGCCACGCCTTAAATGCGTTCAACCTGAACTCAAGCATCCACTCCGGCTCGTTGCGACGGGCGGATATTGCCCGCACCACCTCTTCGTTGATGCCCTTGGCCAGCTCATCGGTCTGTAACCGGGTAAAAAAGCCTTCTTTATAATTCAGCGGCCCGCCGGTCCAGGTTTTGACATCGTCAGTTGTTTCAGTATTACGAGACATAATTACTCCGCCTGAACCCCAAAGCTTTCACCGCAGCCGCACTCGTGCTGCGCTTTCGGGTTATGAAACTTAAAGATTTCATTTAATCCTTCCCGAACGTAATCCAGCTCCGTACCATCAATAAACGGCATTGCCTGCAGCGGCGCCCACAGCTTCGCGCCATCAAACTCAAACAGCAGATCGTCCTGCGCGGGCTCAGCGATAAGCTCCATGACGTAGGCAAATCCAGCGCAGCCGCTGGTTTTCACGCCCAGACGCAGCCCCTGCATCGGCGGCTGCTTGCTCACCAGGTCACGGATATGGGCGGCGGCGGCGGGCGTCATTATCAGACCTCGCCAGCTAAAATCGTCGGGATTAAAGGTTCCTGCTTGTAATTCCATAGCTCTACCTCATTGGTTGGCGCCATCAGGGCATCTCACCATGTTAGTGATAACGATTATCACTTCAACCCATCTGGAGAAGGGGTATTCGCCCCTGCGACCCTTTTACGGCCCTTTTTATAAGCATAGACCCTGCTTTACTGCTTATCAGGTCTCATTTTTTCTATTTAATAGATTGAAAAATAATAAGTTATTTGATGCGAATTGGCAGAAGGTGCGGCAATGGAAAAGATGTATCGAAAATACCGATTTTTGAGATAGGAGATGAAAAAATCCTGCTTTCAGCGACTTATCGGATATTCAACAGGTTACACTATTACACCGGCGGACAATCAGGGGCATAAAAGGAGATTCCGCTGTCCCCAAAAGCGCCCTCCATCAGCTCCGCTGTCCCCGTTATGGCCCGCCAAATAGCCGGACTCAAGCCAGGAGAAGAGATTGTAGCCGACGGTGGCGCTGCTGCCGATCTTTTCACCTGGAATGGATACAGGAACTCACCTGAACGCCGGCGTCACGTATCCAGGATAATTGACCGCTATGCGCTGGAAAAACGCAGCGTGAAATTGATGCACGCCGCCACGTCTGCTGATTATTGATTAGCCCGGCGAAAAAAGGCCTCAAGTTCTGAAAAACCGATGGCCTGTTTTGCATAGGTAAAAGTGCCATCATGGCTGACCTCCCGCGCTGCCTGAACAAACGCGCCATAAGCGAATCGGGCCATTGAGGCTCCCACGCTTATACGCCGGACTCCGGCTTGTGAGAGTTCTTCGACGCTGTAAACATTTCCGGGCAATCCCATGACAACATTCACCGGTTTTGTAACAGAGCTGCAGAGGGTTTGAATCATAGAGAGATCGTCGATCCCCGGGGCATAGAGAACATCTGCGCCAGCCTTTTCGAAAGCCTGAAGCCTCAGGATTGTTTCATCAAGATCCCGATTGCCCCACATGAAATTTTCAGCTCGCGCAGTAATAACAAAATCAGGATCACAAATAGCGCGTGATTCAGCCGCCGCCGCAATTCTCTCAACCGCAAGGCTCAAATCGAAGATAGGAACTTCCGGCCGGCCGCTGTAATCCTCAAGGGAACAGCCCGCAAGACCGGCGTCCACTGCGATCTCAATGGTTTCAGCGGCGCTATCCGGACTGTTGCCCGCTCCTTTCTCCAGATCGGCTGACACCGGCAGAGCGGTCGCTGCGGCGAGGTTCCGGCATTGATGAATGGTCTGTTGCCAGGAGACCTGGCCTTCCGCCACCCCCAGAGAAAAGGCGAGCCCAGCGCTGGTTGTGGCGAGGGCCATAAAGCCCATTTGCTCAAGTATTCTGGCGGTGCCGATGTCCCAGGGATTAGGAATGACAAAGGTATTCCCGGATTCGTGAAGAAGACGAAAAGCTCTGCTTTTGTCGCTCATAGATCTCCCCTGAATGCTATTTTTTCATTCAGCTGTTATAACCTGCGCAGGCAGCGGTATGCCATAAATTCTGCATTCGCGTTGGCGAAGATGTGCCGGGTTTTAGGGGCGAGGTATAGATTATGCCCCTATGACGGCATTCCTACCATTGACTGTCACGCCTTCTAAGCAGAGCAGTTGCAAATAGCTCACTCTGTCGCAGCGTATTGCCTTATCAGATGAGGTAAATCTTAAAACGTTTCCCGGGAGAGGTTTTTAATATTTCGGCCATATTCTGGATGGTAAAATCCGTGCCGGTTGTAGACCCCCTATAGCCAAGGCCCGCCCTCGTGCTTTTGCATAGGGATCCCGGGCGGGCCACCTCATAGCGATAGCGCCGGGAAATATCTTCGCATTAGCCCCGCAGGCGCCGTTTTCCGGCGGCCGCACTCGACAATCTCCGACGTCATAGCAGTCGAGCAGCGGACACGCTCTGTCGCCCTTCGGCCATTTGACCGACAGGTATTAATCAGGTTGAAATTTCGTCTTACCTCGCTCCAGGATGCGCCGACCCAAATATGCCCCAATCCCCATAGCATGGGCCGATCCTACGAATATCACGGCTAATCTATAAGCATTATCTGAAAACCGGGGTTGTTGTGTGGCTATGTGTAGACATTTTGGTTATAAAGTCGACCGTCCTTCGGGGATTAAGTTTTAATCACCATGATCAAGCTGGTGTACAATCTCCGTCTATATTTTCTACAGTTTTCGGCATGATGCCGGAGCCGCTGATAACCTGGAGCTTTTGTCGTAACGGATGATAGATATCAGTATTATGTCGATGTGCATGGTAGTCCTTCTGGTGATGAGCGTCCTGCTGGACTGAAAGCGTGTTGTGCCACAAATCTTTGTCGCCGCTGTTTCAATTCTTGCCTTTTATCGGCTGGCCGCAGCCATCTCCTGATGAGACCGGGCCCTCGGTTTCACCGTGCCGCACGCTTCCCTGCAGACCCTCCACATTCGTTAATAAATAAGGAGATTTGTAGGATTCGCCCCTGGTGGGATTGTCGGCCAGAAACGTAACCTCTAAGATTTTAGCCACACTCTTAAGAGGTAACAAAGATGAAAAGAACAATCATTGCCCTGTTAGCAACCGTTTCTATTGCCGCCGCCGGCGCCTTCGCCGCGGATAAAAACGAAACGCCAGCCCCAGCGCGGAATAACGCCGGGCAGCCGCCGTTTGAGATGAATCAGGAACGTGGCCCCATGCCAATGCCCATGCCGCCATTGCCGCCGAGAAAGCCGGTGCTCTTCTCCGCGACCGTTGCCAGCGATAATCCGACTGAAACCATTAATAAGCTCACCGCGTTAATCCCGGCCAGCAAAGCCCGGCATTATGAAGTTCATGTCGAAGTTGTCGCCGTACCCGATATGTCAGAGGCCGGTCCCTGGTGATTATGGCGGGTTAATTAAACCCTGCGGGCGTAGGGAAATAGGTTAGCGGCCCCTTCGGCCGGTACGATGTACGGGTTGTCTAATAGATTTGCCCGCCGGTTTGTTGTGGTTTTTATTATCATCCGATCCGCCAGCATCGCTATTATGTGACGAAAAAAAAAGCTGCCAATAATAGTGGCAGCTTTTATCGCTTATGACTCAGTTGATACTGAAGGGCTATTAGCTCTTAATTTTTCTGTAGATAAACAGCACGACCAGCGCGCCAATTACCGCAACGACAAAGCTCCCGAAATTAAATCCGTCAACCTTGCCAAAACCAAAGAAGGTGCTGATCCAGCCGCCCACTACCGCACCGATGACCCCCAGAATGATGGTGACGAAAAAGCCGCCGCCGTCTTTGCCCGGCATGATCCACTTAGCTAAAATACCGGCAATAAGACCAAAAATGATCCAGGAAATGATACCCATGGTTAACTCCGTCCTCTTTGTTGCTCTGCAAGTGCATAGTGACTAAATAATAGCATACACAGAACGAATGAATCATGAATTATATATTTATTAGATGATTACTTGCCGCATAAGCCGTCATGGTCTACATATCATGGGGAGCTGTTAACGTGAAAAGGGGTAAAAGATGGGGTATTACGTCATTAAGAAGTCAGAGAAGAGCGTGTCCCAACCTTGGTATTTCTTACTGAAGGCCGATAACCACGAAACCATTGCCACCAGTGAAATGTATTCCTCGAAGGATGCGGCGAAAAAAGGAATTGCCTCGGTGCAGAAGAATGGCCCGAGTGAAATAATTAAGGATGAAACGCTATAAACAATATGGGGGAAAAATTTCCCCCATATATCACTTCAGGCAACGATCGCGGTCTTAAACCACCGCCGTAGTGAGCCGCGATGAGCAGCACAGACGCCCCTGCTCATCGGATATTTCAATCTGCCACACCTGATGGCGCGAGCCGACGTGCAGGGCCCTGCAGACGCCACGAACCCGACCGCCGCGAACCGAGCGGATATGGTTAGCGTTAACCTCAAGCCCCACCACCTTTTGTTCGCCTTCGCTGCATAAGTAGCCGGCAACCGAACCCAGCGTTTCGGCCAGCACCACCGACGCGCCGCCGTGCAGCAGGCCAAACGGCTGATGGGTTCGGCTGTCTACCGGCATCGTAGCTTCAAGGGTGTCATCGGTAAACACATCGAAGCGGATATCCAGCAGACCAACCATATTGCCCTCGCCCATAGCGTTGAGCTGTTCCAGCGTTGTCTGACGTTTCCAAATCATCCAATAATCTCCAGCAGCGCCTGCAGCGGGTGACGTACGCCGCTGCCTTCAATACGCTTAACCTGGCTACGACAGGAATAGCCGGTCACCAGGCAGCGGTTGCGCGGCAAACGCTGCATCGCCTGTTGCCAGGAAAGCGCGTAAATCGCCAACGAGTTGGCATGGTTTTTAACCTCATGGCCGTAGGTTCCGGCCATGCCGCAGCAGCCCACGCTGACGTTTTCCAGCTTCGCGCCAAAGCGCGCAAAGATTTCAGCCCACTGCTTCGGCGCGGCCGGGAGCGCCGTGACCTCAGTGCAGTGACCAAACAGATACCACGCCTCGCCGCCGTTATCCTGCACCGCGCTTTCAGGCAGCGCCTGCGGCAGCCATTCATGTACCAGCATCACGCGGAAGTCGCCGCGCTTGTCGCCCAGCGTCTGGTTGTATTCATCGCGGTAGCACAGCACCAGGGCCGGATCGACGCCGACCATCGGGATCCCGAGCTGCGCCATCCGGTTGAGGAAGTCCGCCGTTTTCTGCGCCGTACGGGCGAAACGCGACAGGAAGCCTTTAATATGCTGCGCCTTACCGTTTGGCGAAAACGGCAGCAGCACCGGCTGATAGCCGACCTTTTCCACCAGACGGATGAAATCAGCCACCACCTGCGCATCGTAGTAGCTGGTGAACGGATCCTGCACCACCAGCACCATTTTCGCCTTTTGCTCGGCGCTCAGCGTTTCAAGCTGTTCCAGCGTCATATTCGCCGAACGGTGGCCGACCATTTGCTGCTTCAGCGACGGCGTGGAGAGCAGCGGTAAATCCACCATCCCGATGTGCTTCTCCGACAGCTTGCGCATCCACGGCTGGTTAATAAAGAAGTTAAAGGTTTTCGGCGCCTGCGCCATCAGCGGCGCGTAGGACTCCACCGTCGCCACCAGATGGTCGCGAACCGGGCGCAGATAGCGGCTGTGGTAAAGCTGCAGGAAGCGTGAACGGAACTCCGGAACGTCAATCTTAATCGGACACTGGGTGGAGCAGGCTTTACAGGCCAGACAGCCGGACATCGCCTCTTTGACCTCATGCGAGAAGTCATACTCGCCCTTGCGCGCGTGCCAGCTGTTGCGGGTACGCTCGATCAGTTCGCGCAGGCTGGCGCGTTTTTCCGCCAGCTGGCTCTCCAGCTGATTGGGATCGATACCGCGATCGGCCAGCAGACGCAGCCACTCGCGCACCAGAGTTGCCCGGCCTTTCGGCGAATGGATGCGATGATTGCTCACCTTCATCGACGGGCACATGGGGCTCTTAACATCAAAGTTAAAGCACAGGCCGTTACCGTTACACTCCATCGCCCCGCGCCATGAGCTGCGTACGGCGATAGGGATCTGACGGTCGTAGGTGCCGCGCTTCACCGCGTCCACTTTCATCATCGGCGCATCGACGCCTTCCGGCGGGCAAATTTTCCCGGGGTTAAGGCGGTTATCCGGATCAAATGCCGCCTTCACTTTCCGCAGCTCGCGGTACAGCTCATCGCCAAAGAACGCCGGGCTGTACTCGGCGCGGAACCCCTTCCCATGCTCCCCCCACAGCAGGCCGCCGTATTTGGCCGTCAGCGCGACCACTTCATCGGAGATCCGCTTCATCAGCACTTCCTGCTGAGGATCGCACATATCCAGCGCCGGGCGCACGTGCAGCACCCCGGCATCGACGTGGCCAAACATGCCGTAGCTCAGGCCGTGGGCGTCCAGCAGCGCGCGAAACTCGACGATGTAATCCGCCAGATGTTCCGGCGGCACGCAGGTATCTTCGGCAAAAGGAATCGGTTTAGCCGCCCCCTTCGCGTTACCCAGCAGCCCTACCGCCTTTTTACGCATCGCGTAGATACGCTCAACGCCGTCCAGCTCGCCGCACACCTGCCAGCCAATGACGCCGGCTTCACCCTGGGCGATCAGCCGATCCAGCCGCTGGCACAGGGAAGCCACCTGGCCGTCAATCAGCTCGACGTCATCGCCGGAAAACTCGACGATGTTCAGCCCCAGCATCTCTTTATCCGGCACGTCGGCGATCAGTTCGCTGACGGAGTGCCAGACGATATCTTCGCGCGCGAGGTTAAGCACCTTCGAGTCGACGGTTTCCACCGACAACGCATTTGCCGCCACCATAAACGGCGCATTGCGCAGCGCGGAATCAAACGAATCATACTTAACGTTCACCAGCCGACGCACCTTCGGCAGCCGGGTAATATCGAGACGCGCTTCGGTAATAAACGCCAGCGTGCCTTCCGAACCGGTTAATATCCGGGTCAGATCGAATTCGCTCAGATCGTCATTAAAGACGTGGCGCAGATCGTAGCCGGTCAGGAAGCGGTTAAGCTTAGGGAATTTATCGATAATCAGCTGGCGCTGCGCTTTGCAGCGCTGGTAGACGGTGCGGTAAATGCGCCCGATTGCCGACTGCTCGTTTGCCAGAGTTTCTGCCAGGGCTGCGGGAATGGCCTGGGTGTCCAGAATATCGCCCCCCATCAGGACCGAGCGCACGCCCAGCACATGATCGGAGGTTTTACCGTACACCAGCGACCCCTGGCCGGAGGCATCGGTATTGATCATTCCGCCGAGCGTAGCGCGGTTGCTGGTTGACAGCTCCGGCGCGAAAAAGTAGCCGTACGGCTTAAGATATTGGTTGAGCTGATCTTTAATGACCCCGGCTTCGACCCGCACCCAGCCTTCTTCCGGGTTAATTTCGATAATGCGGTTCATATAGCGGGACATATCAACAACAATCCCCGCGTTCAACGACTGGCCGTTGGTGCCGGTGCCGCCGCCGCGTGGCGTAAAGACCAGCGTTTTGAAACGCTCATCCGCCGCCACTCTTGCCAGCAGCGCGACGTCCGCCGTGGAACGGGGGAATAAAATCGCGTCCGGCAATAGCTGATAGATGCTGTTGTCCGTCGCCATCGTTAGCCTGTCGGCATAGCTGGTGGCGGTATCGCCGGTAAAACCTTGTTGCTCCAGTACCTGCAAAAAATTCAATACCAGCTGAACGACGCCTGGTGCTTGAGAAATTTGTGGGATCATAACGCTTGACCCTGCCTGACTATGTTGTGTTGTAAAAACTTCATCCTTCGGAGCGCTTTCCGTCAGCCGCTTCCGCTGCGCCGATCGCTGACTTAGGCAAACGCCGCGAGCTTTCACCTGCCGGTTCGAGGTATCCTGGATGATTTTGTGTATAGGTAACTAAACGATTGCGTAGTGCAGTCAACTTTTTATCACATTTTTTTCATATGCGCCCACCAGATTTATGTGCAGAATCAGGCGGGTTAAATTATTGGTATTATTATCCGTATATGGAATTACGCTGCGTCAGCCTTTTGGCGCCACTGGAAAGGTAAATTTTCTCTATGATTAACGAGCGTCAGCCCCGGGATATACCGCAGGTTCTGCTATCGGTGCTGTTTTTGTCCCTGATTATTGTTTCCTGCCTGTGGATCGTACAGCCCTTTATCCTGTCTTTTGCCTGGGCAGGCACCGTGGTCATTGCAACCTGGCCGGTACTACTGCGCCTGCAGCGGCTGCTGTTTGGCAAACGCGCCCTCGCGGTGCTGGTAATGACCCTGCTGTTATTCTTACTGTTCGTTATCCCGATCGCGCTGCTGGTCAACAGCCTGGTCGATAACAGCGCGCCGCTGATTAAAATGTTCACCACCGGTAGCGTGAGCCTGCCGGATTTCGCCTGGCTCAACAGCATCCCGCTGATTGGCGACAAGCTCTACTCCGCGTGGCATGGCCTGCTGGATATGGGGGGCGCGGCGATCATGGCCAAAATCCGGCCCTATATCGGCACCACCACCACCTGGTTTGTCGGGCAGGCGGCGCACATTGGCAAACTGCTGGTCTACTGCGGGCTGATGCTGCTGTTCAGCGCCCTGCTGTACTGGCAGGGTGAAAAGGTAGCCTATGGTTTCCGCTATTTCGCCACCCGGCTGGCGGCAAAACGCGGCGATGCCGCGGTGCTGCTGGCAGGCCAGGCGATTCGCGCCGTGGCGCTGGGCGTCGTGGTTACCGCGCTGACTCAGGCGGTGCTGGGCGGCATCGGCCTGGCGGTAACCGGCGTGCCTTACGCCGCGCTGCTGACCGTGGTAATGATCTTCACCTGCCTCGTTCAGCTGGGGCCATTGATTGTGCTCATCCCCTCCATTATCTGGCTGTACTACAGCGGAGATACCACCTGGGGTACCGTGCTGCTGGTGTGGAGCTGCGTGGTGGGGACAATGGATAACGTCATCCGTCCGGTGCTCATCCGCATGGGCGCCGATCTGCCGATGATCCTGATCCTCTCCGGCGTTATCGGCGGCCTGATTGCCTTTGGCATGATTGGCCTGTTTATCGGCCCGGTCCTGCTCGCCGTGTCATGGCGACTGTACGACGCCTGGGTGCATGAAGTTCCGCCGCCGCCGAAAGATCCCGATCAGGTGCTGGCCGAGCTCACCGAGCTTAATGCCGGCAATATCAAAAGCGGCGAGTAACGCCGGCAGTACAAAAATTAAGGCGGGGAAACCCGCCTTAATCATAAATAAACCTTATGAATTGGTGCCTGTCAGGCGCTTCAACCACAGCTTTCGCTACATATCCCACGCATATTCTTCACCTCAATTTAACTATTGAGAGGAATCCGATCGACGCAAAAAATCCCTGTGGCTACTATATGAGCACGGTTATAAATCAACACATTGATTTATAAGCATGGAAATCCCCTGAGTGAAACAACGAATTGCTGTGTGTAGTCTTTGCCCATCTCCCACGATGGGCATTTTTTTATCAACTCACCTCGCAGCGGCTCATCATTCGCCACCTCTGCGCCAGCTCACGAACCTCGCCTTTTACCGTCACGGTTGCCGTCCCGCGGATATCAGCAGAAGATGCGCCGACCTGGAGCACAAACTCACCGGGTTCAACGATGCGCTGCCCGTCACGGCGGGTAAAGTTAAGCATATCGACCGGCAGATAGAAGGTCAGCGTCGCCGTTTCTCCCGGATCCAGCGTCACCCGCCGGAAGGCTTTAAGCTCCCGAACCGGACGCACCATCGACGCGACCTTATCGCGCACGTAGAGCTGCACCACCTCGCTGCCGCGACGCTCGCCGTCGTTGCGGATCGTCACCTGGAGGGCAATCTCCCCCTCCATTACCACCTGTGACGTCAGCAGCTGCGGTTCGCCATACCTGAAGGTCGTCCAGCTTTGCCCGTAGCCGAACGGGTAGCGGGAGCCAAAGTGGAAGGCGAACGGCGTACCGCCGCTTTTCAGCTTGTGGTTGTAATAATAGGGCATCGCGCCCGCGCTTTTCGGCACGCTGACCACCAGCCGCCCCTGCGGCTCCTCTCGCCCCGTCAGCACGTCGGCGATCGCCCAACCGCCCTCCTGCCCCGGAGCCCATGCCATCAGCAGGGCCGCAACTTTCTCTTCCAGCCCCTGCAGGTTATAGGGCCGCCCGCCGGTCATCACCACAATAACCGGCTTCCCGGTTGCCACCAGCGCCTCCAGCAGCCGCTGCTGCACGCCAGGCAGATTCAGGCTGTCGGTATCGGAGCCTTCGCCCACGGTGCCGCTCTGGAACAAGCCGGCAAGGTCGCCCACGCAGGCCACCACCACATCGCTCTCCTCGGCCGCTCTTACCGCAGCCGGAATCAGGCTGGTGTCGAACGAGACCGGCGATTGCTGCATCGGCTTACCGCCGCTGTCGCCGGGGAATACCGGCGCGCCCGCCATGCGCTGTTCAATAATGTGGCACCCTTTGGCATAGCTGACGCGCCGGTCTCCAAGATAGTGGCGCAGCGCCGCCAGCGGGGTCGTCACCTGCGAGACCTCTTCCAGCATATCGCTGATAATCAGATGCACCGGGAAGCTGTAGCCGCTGAGCAGCGCCAGCGGATCGTCAGCGGTAGGCCCGACCACCGCGACCTTTGGTTCTCCCTGCAGCGGCAGGCAGGCGCGATTTTCCAGCAGGGTCAGCGAGCGCGTCGCCACCTCGCGCGCGGCCTGGCGGGCGCTGGCCGACTGCAGCGTGATCCCCGCTACGTCGGTATAGGGCCGCTCGAACAGCCCAAGACGGAATTTCTCGGTCAGCGTGCGGGCCACGATCTCGTCAATCTTCTCGACGGCGATCAGCCCGCGCTCGAGGGCTTCATCCAGGTGACGCGCGCAGTCATCTTTTGGCAGCTCCACGTCAAGCCCCGCATTAAACGCCAGCGCGGCCGACTCCGCCGCATCGTGCGAGATGCCGTGATGCTGATGCAGCAGGCTAACGCCGCCGTAGTCGGCGACGATAATGCCGTCGAATCCCCAGCGTTGCCGCAGCAGCGTGGTGAGCAGGAAGCCGTCGCTGTGCCCCGGCTGGTTATCGATATCGTGATACGCCGGCATCACCGATCCGGCATTGGACAGCTTCACCGCCATCTCGAACGGCAGCAGGAAGGTGTCGTTAAGTTCGCAAAAGCCGAGATGAACCGGAGCATGGTTGCGCGCGCCTTCGCTAAAAGAGTGGCCGACGTAATGTTTTAGCGTTGCCAGCACGTCGCGCTTTTCGCCCTGCAGCCCGTCAACGTAGGCGCAGGCCATGACGCCGACCAGCCACGGGTCCTCGCCGAAGGTCTCTTCCGTACGCCCCCAGCGCACGTCGCGAGAGACGTCCAGCACCGGGGCAAGCCCCTGCTTGCAGCCGGTCGAACGCGCTTCGGCGCCGATTTCCCGCGCCGCCCGCGCCACCAGCTCAGGATCCCACGTCGAGCCATAGTTTAGCGACGAGGGGAACAGGGTCGCCTCTTTGCACAGTAGCCCCACCAGGCACTCTTCGTGGAACAGCGCCGGGATCCCTAGCCGTGTCTCTTCCATCAGCATCTTCTGCAGCCGGTTGGCGGCGCGCACGCCGCTGTCCGCCGCCACGATGTGGGTGCCCAGCGGACGGGTGATTTGCCCGACGCCCAGCTTCAGCCTCTGCGCGAGGGAGGTCTGCTCGCTGACGCCGGCAAACTCATCGCTCATATCGCTGCGTTCACGGTGCTCGCCGTTTTCGTCAAGCACCAGCCAGTACCCGTGCATCTGGGCAAACTTCTCTTCCAGCGTCATGCGCGACAGTAAATCCGCAACGCGCTCCTCTACCGGGCGGCTGGCATCCTTATAAATTACGGTCATGTTATTACTCCTGTAGGGCTGAATCTGGTGCCGACACGGGGGCTTCGGGGGTCCGCATTTCGCGCTTGCGGGTCAGTTCTCTGGCGATACTGTCCGCCGTACGGCTATTCAGTTTGTAGAGCATCAGCAGCAGCGCCATCACGATAAACAGCGCGCTGGGGACGATGGAAAACAGCGCATTGATCGTGCCGAGCACCGCCGCCGACTGGGTTGCCGCATTCGGGATATAGTCGACAAATCCAAGCACCCATCCCACCACGGTGCCGCCCAGCGCAAGGCCAAACTTGATGGCGAAGAGCGCGGTGGAGAACACCAGACCATCGAGGCGGCGTCCGCTGCGGTGCTCTTCATAGTCCACGACGTCGGAAAACATGGTCCACTGCAGCGGGGTTGTCAGGTTCTGAATAAAGCTGAAGACCACGTTCAGGCCAAATATCAGCCAGATCTGATTGGCCGGAATAAAGAAAATGGCGCAGGCGAAGAGTACGAAGGTAATAATTGTCCACTGATACGCCCGCACCCGATCGAATTTCCCGAGCAACCGTTCCGATAATAATGCCCCCAGCAGGGCGGCAATCATTCCGGAAACAATAAACGTAAACACCATTTCGGGGCGCTGCATGACATACTTAACGTAATACATCGTCGCCGAGCCGCGGGTAACCACGGCGGTTAATAATAAAATATTAAAGATGAACACAATGCGCCATTGGCTATTTGCGGCCAGCAGCTTGAGGTCTTTTATTAGCGACCCGGAGGCGTCGTTCTGCGGCGTATAGCGTTCGCGGGTCAGGAAAAAGCAGCTGAAAAAAAGCACAATTCCGAGCAGGCCCATCAGGCTCATCGCATAGAAGTAGCCTTTCTGGGCGTTACCATCGCCAAGGTGAGCCACCAGCGGCAGCGCAATCACGGTGACGATCAGTCCGCCGACAAACGACAGCGCAAAGCGCCATGATTGCAGCGAGTGGCGTTCGTGCGGGTCCATCGTCAGGGCGCCCGGCATCGCGCAGTAGGGGACGTTAATCGCCGAGTAGATAAAGCTGAGAAGAGTGTAAGTCAAGCAGGCATAAATGATTTTTGCCGTCTCGCCGACATCAGGAACGTAGAAGGTGATGATGCAGCTCGCGCCGAAGGGAATGGCAAACCACAGCAGCCAGGGACGAAACCGGCCGTGTCGGGTTTGGGTGCGATCCACCAGCGCGCCGATGCACGGATCGACCACCGCGTCGACTACCCGCACGACTAAAAACATGGTGCCCATAATGGCGGCAGGCAGGCCAAATACATCGGTATAAAAATAAGCCAGAAACAGCGTTGCGGTTTGCCACACCAGCGCGCTGGCCATATCACCGAGGCCGTAACCTATTTTATCTTTTGTAGTCAGTACAGACGACAAGGTCATTATTATTATCCTTTACACGAGAACAAACGATTCTCACTTAATAACCAGTATGAGAGCCTAATGACGCGATGTAAGTATTAGAAATGACCGTCTAAACGACAATTGTAGAAATTAACTGATGGCTTACGATATTTTGTTTTTTTCACTTTATGTGACTGACCGCAAAATATGTGATCGGGACGCTATAAAAAATAAAAAACTCCGCCATTGCTGACGGAGTTTACCTGTGCACAGAACGCGTTATTTGTTGAGTTCAGCCAGACCAAGCCAGGTTTGCACCACGGTATCCGGGTTCAGGGACAGGCTATCAATCCCCTCGTCCATCAGCCAGGCGGCAAAGTCCTCATGGTCGGACGGGCCCTGCCCGCAAATACCGACATATTTACCCTGTTTCTTCGCCGCGCGAATCGCCATCGACAGCAGCGCTTTCACCGCGTCGTTACGTTCGTCAAACAGCTCAGAGACGACGCCGGAGTCACGGTCAAGGCCAAGTGCCAGCTGCGTCATATCGTTCGAACCGATAGAGAAGCCGTCAAAGTACTCAAGGAACTGCTCCGCCAGCAGGGCATTGGATGGAATTTCACACATCATGATAATTTTGAGGCCATTTTCGCCGCGCTTCAGGCCCTGACGCTCCAGCTCTTCCACCACCGCTTTCGCCTGGGCGACGGTGCGGACGAACGGCACCATGATCTCGACGTTGCTCAGCCCCATGTCGTTACGCACGCGCTTAACCGCATCACACTCCAGCGCAAAGCAGTCGCGGAAGCTGTCGGAAACGTAGCGGCCGGCGCCGCGGAAGCCGAGCATTGGGTTCTCTTCTTCCGGCTCATAACGCTCGCCGCCCACCAGGTTGGCGTATTCGTTAGATTTAAAGTCGGACAGACGCACGATAACGCGTTTTGGATAGAATGCCGCACCCAGCGTGGCGATCCCTTCCGTCAGGCGACCGACGTAGAACTCTTTCGGTGAATCGTAACCCTTCATCAGCTCGCGGATTTCGTTCTGCAGGCCAGGCTCCTGGTCATCGAACTCCAGCAGCGCTCGCGGGTGAACGCCAATCATGCGGTTGATGATGAACTCCAGACGCGCCAGGCCCACGCCCTCATTCGGCAGGCAGGCGAAGTCAAAGGCCCGGTCCGGGTTACCGACGTTCATCATAATTTTCAGCGGCAGGTCGGGCATTTCGCCGACGCTGGAGCTCTTGATGCTGAAATCCAGCAGCTCAGCATAAACGTAGCCGGTATCGCCTTCCGCACAGGAGACGGTCACGTTCTGGTTTTCCTGAATGCGGTCGGTCGCGTCGCCGCAGCCTACCACCGCCGGGATCCCCAGCTCACGGGCGATAATCGCCGCATGGCAGGTACGTCCGCCGCGGTTGGTCACGATGGCCGACGCTTTCTTCATGATCGGTTCCCAGTCCGGGTCGGTCATGTCGGTGACCAGCACGTCGCCCGGCTCGATGCGGTTCATCTCGCTGATATCGTGGATAACCTTCACCGGGCCCGCGCCAATGCGGTGACCGATTGCGCGACCTTCGGCGACAATCTGCCCCTGGGCGTGCACCGTATAGCGCTCCATGACCTGGCCGCGCGAGCGTACGGTTTCCGGGCGCGCCTGAACGATAAACAGCTCGCCGGTATGGCCATCTTTCGCCCACTCGATATCCATCGGACGTCCGTAGTGCTTCTCAATCTGCACCGCCTGCTTCGCCAGCTCCTGCACTTCCTCGTCAGCTAACGAGAAAATATCGCGCTGCGCCTGCGGCACATCCTCGATGCGCACCTGCTTGCCGTGCTCCTGGGTCGGCGCGTAAATCATGCGGATCTTTTTCGATCCCATGGTGCGGCGCACGATAGAGGGGCGACCAGCGGCCAGCGTTGGCTTGTGGACGTAGAACTCATCCGGGTTTACCGCGCCCTGCACCACCATTTCACCCAGGCCCCAGGCAGAGGTGATAAACACCACCTGGTCGAAACCGGATTCGGTATCGATGGAGAACATGACGCCGGACGAGGCGAGGTCGGAGCGGACCATTCGCTGCACCCCGGCGGATAGCGCCACGCCGCGGTGATCGTAGCCCTGATGCACGCGATAGGAGATCGCGCGATCGTTAAACAGCGAAGCAAACACGTGCTTCACTGCGACGAGCACGGCATCAAAGCCCTGCACGTTGAGGAATGTCTCTTGCTGCCCGGCGAAGGAGGCATCGGGCATATCCTCTGCCGTTGCGGAGGAGCGCACGGCAAAAGAGGCCTCAGCGTTGTCGGCGGACAGCTGCTTATAAGCATCGCGAATCGCGTCTTCCAGTTCGCTCTGGAACGGGGTATCGATGATCCACTGACGGATCTGTCCCCCCGCTTTCGCTAATGCGGAAACGTCGTCAATGTCGGTTTTATCCAGCAGTTCATAAATGCGCTGGTTTACACCGCTTTGGTCCAGGAACTGATTGAAGGCATCAGCGGTGGTGGCAAATCCGTTCGGTACGCTAACGCCCATACCGGACAGATTAGTGATCATTTCACCAAGGGAGGCATTTTTGCCCCCAACTCTGTCTACATCATTCATGCCGAGTTGGTTATACCAAAGCACCAGCGGTGACGAGCCATTGTTGGACATCGAGACAATCCTTTTGTGATTTAATACCAGTGATAAAAAACTCACGATCAACTACGGGATTTATCCTGACATATTTATGCGGCTGAAAAAAACGGTGAATCGTTCAAGCAAATTATTTTTTCTTTTTTAGGACAGTTCACCTGATATAGCTAACTCAATGATTCTTCTTAAATCTGCTGCAATAAGAGACAAAAAATAACCAGCCGGCAAAAATGAACCTACCTTTTCATTAAAAATAAAAATAGTGTTTCATTTTTAAAGTGAGACAAAACATAAACGGATATGCTTAAATTTAATAACTGCTTTCAGGTAATTAAACTCATTATACCGGATGGTCAAAATGGAAAGTGCTGTAGATCGCCACGTGTTTTATATTTCCGACGGGACGGCCATTACCGCCGAGGTGCTGGGGCACGCGGTGATGTCGCAGTTTCCGGTCGCTATCAGCAGCGTTACCCTGCCGTTCGTGGAAAATATCAGCCGGGCGCGGGCGGTGAAGGAGCAAATTGACGCCATCTATGAGCAAAGCGGTATCCGTCCGCTGGTCTTTTACTCCATCGTGATTCCGGAAATTCGCGACATCATCATGCAAAGTAAAGGATTCTGTCAGGATATCGTGCAGGCGCTGGTGGCACCCCTGCAGCAGGAGCTGCGCCTCGACCCCACGCCGATCGCTCATCGTACCCACGGCCTCACGCCGGGTAACCTGAACAAGTACGATGCGCGTATTGCCGCCATTGATTACACCCTTGCCCACGACGACGGCATCTCGCTGCGCAACCTCGATCAGGCGCAGGTGATTCTGCTGGGCGTCTCGCGCTGCGGCAAAACGCCAACCAGCCTGTATCTGGCCATGCAGTACGGCATTCGCGCCGCCAACTATCCGTTTATCGCCGACGATATGGACAATTTAATCCTGCCCGCTTCGCTCAAGCCTCTACAGCACAAGCTGTTCGGCCTGACCATTAGTCCGGAACGCCTGGCGGCGATCCGCGAAGAGCGCCGGGAAAACAGCCGCTATGCCTCGATGCGTCAGTGTCGAATGGAAGTCACCGAGGTGGAGGCGCTGTACCGCAAGAATAAAATTCCCTGCCTGAATAGTACCAACTATTCAGTGGAGGAGATCGCGACCAAAATCATGGACATCATGGGGCTGAGCCGAAGGATGTACTAACACACTAGTACATTATTGAAAATTTGTTTATGCTATCACCCGTGGCCTATACAGGATCATCCCCCGCTCTTGCAATAAGCGGGGATTGGTTTATCGTGATGCGCATCACTTCCCGGCATTTTCGTCGCGGAAGAAACAGATTTTTGAGACCCCAATGAATAAAACAGACGAACTGCGTACCGCGCGCATTGAAAGCCTGGTAACGCCTGCGGAACTGGCCCAGCGGCATCCCGTATCTGCCGATGTCGCGGCACACGTCTCCGCTTCCCGCCGCCGAATTGAAAAGATCCTTAACGGCGAAGATCGCCGCCTGCTGGTGATTATTGGCCCCTGCTCCATTCACGATACCCAGGCCGCGCTGGAGTATGCGCACCGCCTTCAGGCTATGCGCGAGCGCTACCAGCCGCAGCTGGAAATCGTGATGCGCACCTATTTTGAAAAACCGCGTACCGTTGTCGGCTGGAAGGGATTGATCTCCGATCCTGACCTTAACGGCAGCTATCGGGTCAATCACGGTATCGAACTGGCGCGGCGCCTGCTGCTGCAGATCAATGAGCTGGGCGTGCCGACCGCCACCGAATTCCTCGATATGGTGACCGGGCAGTTTATCGCCGATCTTATCAGCTGGGGCGCCATTGGCGCGCGCACCACCGAGAGCCAAATCCACCGCGAGATGGCCTCTGCGCTCTCCTGCCCGGTAGGATTCAAAAACGGGACCGACGGCAACACGCGTATCGCCGTTGATGCGATTCGCGCCTCCCGCGCCAGCCATATGTTCCTCTCTCCGGACAAGCAGGGTCAGATGACCATCTATCAGACCAGCGGCAACCCCTACGGGCATATCATTATGCGCGGCGGGAAACGGCCAAATTATCACGCTGCGGATATTAGCGCGGCCTGCGATGCGCTGCGTGAGTTTGATCTGCCGGAGCAGCTGGTTGTCGATTTCAGCCACGGCAACTGCCAGAAACAGCATCGTCGTCAGCTGGAAGTGTGCGAGAACGTTTGCCAGCAGATCCGCAACGGTTCGACGGCCATCGCCGGCATCATGGCGGAAAGCTTCCTGCAGGAAGGGACGCAGAAAGTGGTTGCCGGGCAACCGCTGACCTGGGGTCAATCGATTACCGACCCGTGCCTGAGCTGGGAAGACAGCGAGCGTCTGCTGGCTGAACTGGCTGCGGCAACCGCCACTCGCCTGTAGCCGCTCTCTCCCACCGCGCATGCGGTGGGAATTCTCCCCCCACGCAGCGGAATATCCCCACCGTCAGCCTGCCAAATATAGTACTTTGATAAAAAACGCTTGCCGTGAAAATTAACATTACTGATAATGATTATCATTGTTGCTTTTATTTTTATTTTGGTGCTATGACGCGAATGGATAACACTGCCACAGCTGAAAAAACAAAAGACAATGCCCCTTACCCTGTCGCCACGGATCGTCAGATTTGCAGCCGGGTGCTGCTAGGTACTGAAGGTCGGGTGGTGATCGAACATGACGGTCAGCGCTATTTGCTGCGTCAGACCCACGCAGGCAAGCTGATCCTGACAAAATAGCTCTCCCCGCCGGTTAGCGCGAGGAGAGTACGGTGCCCGGGCGCACCGGCGTATCAGCTGGAGCAGCTGACTTCCAGCCCTTTTCCCCAGTCCGGCGGACGGCTGATGTAATCATCTTCCCGGTCGATAAACGGCTGGGCCAGCGCCTCGTGCAGACGCTCCAGCTCGCCGGTGTTACCCTGCTCTGCCTGCTCAATTGCCCGCTGTGCCAGCCAGTTACGCAGCACCATCGCCGGGTTGACGGCACGCATATGCTGCTGGCGCCGCGCATCATCAATCTGCTCATCGCGCAGGCGCGCACGGTAGCCGTCAAACCAGCTATCAAAGGCGGCGCGATCGATAAACTCATCGCGCAGCGGCGACGCGGCGCTGAGCTGCTCGCTGGCGCTCAGCATCCTGAAGGTGCGGGTGTAATCGCTGCCTTCCCGTATCATCAGCGCAAACAGACCGTCCAGCAGATCGTTATCGCCCTGCTGCTGGGTGAACAGGCCAAGCTTGTCGCGCATGCGGCGGCCGTAGGCGCTCAGCAGCGCGTGCTGATAGCCATCCAGCGCCGCGTTTAGCGCATCGGCGCTGATGAACGGCGACAGCGACTGCGCCAGGCGCTGCAGATTCCACAGTCCTACCGCCGGCTGATTCTCAAAGCTGTAGCGCCCCTGGTAATCCGAATGATTGCAGATGAAGTCGGGCTTGAAGTCATCGAGGAACCCGTACGGGCCGTAGTCCATCGTCAGGCCGAGAATGGACATGTTATCGGTATTCATTACCCCATGCGCAAAGCCGACCGTTTGCCAGCTGGCGATAAGCGTCGCGGTTCTGGTGACAACGTCACGGAACCAGAGGATGTACTTATCCGCCTGCCCGTCGAGCTCAGGCCAGTGATGACGAATCACGTAGTCGGCCAGCTGCTGTACCTTTTCCGCTTCCCGACGATAGTAGAAGTGCTCGAAGTGGCCAAAGCGCACGTGGCTTTCGGCGATACGCATCAGCATCGCTCCGTGCTCGACGGTTTCACGATATACCGGCGTGTCGCTGGTCACTATCGCCAGCGCGCGGGTGGTTGGTATGCCCAGAGCGTGCATCGCTTCCGATGCCAGGCCTTCACGGATCGTCGAGCGCAGCACGGCGCGCCCGTCGCCCATTCGCGAATAAGGCGTGAGTCCGGCGCCCTTCAGATGCCAGTCCATTCGTCGGCCATCGGGCAGCTGCTGCTCGCCCAGCAGGATCCCCCGGCCATCGCCCAACTGCCCGGCCCAGGAGCCAAACTGATGGCCGCTATAGACCTGCGCCAGCGGCGACATACCGGGCAGCAGCGCTTCGCCGCCCCATACGCCGGCGCCCGTTGACGGCTGAAACAGCGCCTCAGGCACGCCCAACGTCTGCGCCAGCGGCGCGTTATGCCAGATCGGCCGCGCGTTGCTCAGCGGTGTCGGCATTAAGGCCGTATAGAAATCTGGCAGTTCATCACGCCAGTGGGTGGTAAAAGACAGGGTCATGAGTTCCTCCGACCTTCAGTGTAGTGCCTTCAACAAGGTATTAACACGGGCGAATGGCAGGGTTATCAACATAAAAGTGGGGAAGCCGAAGGTCCTGCGCTTGCCAGCCAGGCGATTTTTGTCTCATCCATCGCTACGCTCCGGCCGAACACGACCGCAATGATGGGCTCCAGTGACGGAAAGGCGTGCAGCGGGGCCCTGGCTCCCCGCTGAAATCGGCGAACCGAAGGCCGGAAGACAAGGGCTGGCCGCCAGGGATGGCGGCAAGAGGCGAATCGAGACAGGAGCGAGCCCCGGAACGGGCGAGCAGGTCGAGTTGAGCCGACCGCAGGCTGCAGGCCGGGAGGTGAGCGTAGTGCGCAGCAGCGATTTCCGTGCGGGACCGCGGGGATTGTTAAGGGGAAGACGGTTATCTTCCCCTTAACCCGGTCACCTGGCATCAAGGCCGCATGTTCTGCAAAGCGTCCGGTGAACGGAACACCTCACAGCCGACCGACGTGAACCCGGCAAGTCGCGCAGAGCGCTATATTCTTCGTGCCTGCCAGAATTTTTTATTCCAGTACACGTTATTCAGCGATGAGCGCGTAACGCCATTGCTGGTCGAAGCATGGATAAACTGGTTATCGGTATCGTAGATCCCTACGTGCAGACCGCTCTCGCCGGAGCCCGTCTTGAAGAACACCAGATCCCCAGGCAGCAGCTCGCTTTTATCGATGCGGGTGCCGATCTCTGCCTGCTCGCGGGTTTCACGCGGTAGCTGCATGGAAAACTTATCGCGGAAGGTCCTCACCACAAAGCCGGAGCAGTCCACCCCGCGCGGCGTCATCCCACCGTAGCGATACGGCGCGCCCCGCCAGTTCCGCAGCTGATCGTTAAGATTAGCGATGACGGTAATAGAATCCGCAAGCCGAGGATTAGGCGGCGGCGCCCGATGGCTGCTGCAGCCTGCCAGAAATAGTGCCGTCAAAAGAACGAACCACAAACGCATCTCAGACGATTCCTCTGTTCCTTATCTTATTGTCAGAATAATTTAGCTGGTTTATCAATGAACTGGCAAGCGTGCTTCGCGCTACTGTGACGCGATGAGCATAAAATGACCGCCAAACGCCACCCGCTGGAAAGAAATCGCATAGGCCGCGGTTAAATTCTCTTCGGTCAATACCTCCGAGGTATAGCCGCAGGCTATAGTTTTTCCCCGGCAGATGAGCCACGCCCGCTGCGCATGCCGTAGCGTGTGATTGAGATCGTGGCTGCTCATGACCACCGAGATCCCCGCCGCGCACAGTTCGCTCAGAACGCCGTCGAGCGCCGCCTGCTGCGCCACGTCGAGGCTGTTCATCGGCTCATCGAGCAGCAGCAGCTGTCCCGCAGGGTTGGCCAGCGGGTCGATTTGCAGAATGACCGCCGCCAGCCGCACGCGCTGCCACTCGCCGCCAGAAATCTGATTGACCTGGCGGCCAAGCTTATCGCTCAGCCCTAGCCTCTCGGCCACCGCGCCGAGCAGATCGCTCCGCGCGTTATTTTGCAGATGCAGCGACAGATAGTGCCAGACCGGCATCGCGAAGGGCGGCATCTGGTGCTGGTTCAGGTAAGCACGATGCCGCGCCAGCTCGGAAGCCGGCCACATTTTTAGCGGCCGTTCGTTGAGACTGATGCGCCCGGGCCCCGTCGTCAGGCCGGCCATGCGCATGAGCAGCGTGCTCTTCCCGGCACCGTTTGGCCCGACGATATGGATCATTTCTCCTGGTCGAACCTCGGCGCTAAACGGTGCCAGCCGCCCCGGCTCCTCTACATCCTGTAGCTGCATCAAAAACGGCATTATTTCGCTAAAGCTCCTTTAATCGCCGCCACCAGCAGCGGATCGTTCGGCGCCATATCTGGCGAGAAGCGTTGGATAGTCTGGCCGTCGGCGCTCAGCAGGAACTTTTCGAAATTCCATAAAATATCGCTGTCGTTCAACGGCGCGCGGCCTTTGCTTGCCATCCGCTCGTAAAAACCGCTGCCTTCCGGCGCTACGGCCTGCGGTGCGGCGTCCACCAGCTTCTGATATAGCGGATGACGATCTTCGCCGTTGACGTCAATTTTACTGAACAGCGGGAAGGTCACGCCATAGGTGGTGCTGCAGAAGGTTTTGATCTCCTCCTCGCTGCCCGGCTCCTGTCCAAGAAACTGGTTACATGGGAACCCAAGCACCGTGAAGCCGTCATTCTCAAACTCTTGCTGCAGCGCTTCCAGCTGTTCATATTGCGGCGTCAGGCCGCATTTTGACGCCACGTTTACGATTAACAACGCTTTGCCCGCATAGGCGTTGAGCGTGGTTTTCTCACCATCGATAGTGGTAACTTCGGTATCAAGAATAGTGTGTTGCATAGCCTTCCCTCTGTGAATAAAAGCGATTTCTGGTTCAGGTGATCCCTATCTACTGTAGCGGATTGAGGCGCGGTCATTGTACTTTGAATCCTCTGACGGGCATACCGTACCGTGCCTCTGCAGCAACATGAATTCCTCTCAATAGGGGCATCGTGCAATTCAGTGTACAGTGTTAAACGGATGTAATAGCATTTCGTTACTGATTAATTTAAGAGAGTTTTATAGATGAAGACGCTGTTGAGTTCGGTGTTAATTGCCTCATCGGTTGTGTTGTTATCGGCCTGCTCCCCTGACGATAGTAATAAGGTCAAAGTCGCGATCAATACGGGTCCGGATGAGGCTATCTGGAAAGTGGTTGAGCAGGTTGCGAAGGACAAATATAACCTCGACGTTGAGGTGATCTCCTTTAATGATTACGTCCTGCCGAATGAAGCGTTAAATAATAAAGACGTTGATGCTAACGCTTTCCAGACGCTGCCCTACCTCGAAGCGCAGTCGAAAGAGCGAGGCTACAAATTTGCCATCGTCGGCAAAACGTTCGTTTTCCCTATCGCCGCCTACTCTCGCAAAATAAAAAATATCAGCGAGTTACCTGATGGAGCAACGGTATCTATTTCCAACGAGACCACGACGCTGGGACGCAGCCTGCTGCTGATGCAGGCGCAGGGCCTCATCAAGCTGAAAGATGGCGTCGGCTACCTGCCAACGGCGCTGGATATTATCGACAATCCTAAGCATTTGAAAATTGTCGAAGTGGACAGCCCGCAGCTGCCTCGTACCCTGGACGATCCTGACGTTAGCCTGTCGATTATTAACACCAACTTCTCGGCGCAGGTTGGCCTGTCCGCCGCGCGGGATGGCCTGTTTATGGAAGGCCAGGACTCGCCGTACGTGAACGCCATTGTTTCTCGCGAAGATAATAAAGACAGCAAAAAGATTCAGGAGCTGAAAGAGGCGTTCCAGACCAAAGAGGTCGCCGATAAAGCGCTGGAAGTTTATAAAGGTGATGCCATCAAAGGGTGGTAATACCGGTTAATCTCCGCATCGGCAGGCGATACACGTCCTGCCGATGCGGTTAAGTTCGGCGCTTACTGCGCGTGCACGGATTTCAGCAGCAGCCAGATAAACACCGGCGCCCCCAGCGTCGCGGTGACCACGCCGATCGGCAGTTCCGCTGCCGACAGCGCCAGACGGGCGATAATATCGGCGCCTAACAGCGCGCTGGCGCCGGCAAGCATACAGGCCGGCAGCAGAACGCGATGATCGCTTAATCCGCATAGCCGCAGGATATGCGGGATCACCAGGCCAATAAAGCCGATAGCCCCGGCCAGCGCCACGCTCACCCCAACCAGCCAACCGGTCGCGACCACCAGCAGCTTACGCCACAGCCAGAGCGGTAAACCCAGCTGGCGAGCCGATACATCTCCCAGAGCCAGTATATTCAGCGGCTGGGACTGTAGTCCCACCCAGGCCAGCACCGGCAGAAGCGCCAGCATCAGCCACAGCTGCTGCCAGTCTACGCCGCCAAAGCCGCCCATCATCCAGTACATCAGCTGACGTAAATCAAATGAGGTGGAGAAATAGACGGCCCAGGTCATCAGCGCGCTGCAGATAATCCCTAGCGCAACGCCCGCCAGCAGCAGACGGCTGGTTGACAGATGCCGGCGGGCAAAACGCAGCAAAATAAAGGTGATGAGCAGCGCTCCGGCAATGGCGCACAGCCCCAGCGCCCAGCCCGGCAGGAATCCTTTACCCAGCAGGACGGCGGCGATGAGCCCAACCCCCGCGCCGTTGGAGACGCCAAGCAGCCCCGGCTCCGCCAGCGGGTTTTCGAACAACGCCTGCATTATCGCCCCGGAGAGCGCTAAAGCGGCGCCCACCAGCAGCACCGCCAGGGTGCGCGGCAGGCGAATTTGCCAGATGAACAGCTGCCCTTTGGCGCTAAGCCACTCCTGCGGCGGGATCCAGAGATCTCCCGCGCAGAGGCTGGCGGCGATCATCGCCAGCAGCAGCAGCAGGAGAGCAACGAGCCAACGCCGGCTGCGGCGCTGTTGAATTTGAGCAAAAGTCTGCATAGATACCGGGATGCAAGAAAGAGATGTATTTGATTTTACGGTGGGTATTGCGGGGAGAAAAGCAAAACATCGGCGCACGGCGCATATCGGCAGGCTATCCAACGGGCGATAGCGGGCACATTCTTTCTGCGCAGGTATGGCTTAAAAATATGCCCCGGTATTTTGCCGGTTTTAACAAGGCCTGGGTCGCCCGGCTGCCGGAAGGCCACAGCCCGGCGCGAGCAGCCGTCCAGGCAGAGATGGCGCGCCCGGATATTCTCGTCGAAGTGATGATCGCCGCCGTAACAGCCTGATCCTGAAAATGAAAAGAAAAAAGGCCGCATAAGCGGCCTTTTTAGTTAGTTCAGATTATTTGTCTCTGGGCGAAGCGTTTTCGACACGGCTTTTAAGTTTCTGGCCGGGTCTGAAGGTCACCACACGCCGGGCTGTAATCGGAATATCTTCCCCCGTTTTCGGGTTACGACCCGGGCGCTGGTTTTTATCACGCAAATCGAAGTTGCCGAACCCGGAGAGTTTTACCTGTTCTCCGTTTTCCAAAGCACGACGAACCTCTTCGAAAAACAACTCTACCAGTTCTTTGGCATCCCGCTTGCTAAGCCCAAGCTTATCAAACAGATATTCTGACATTTCAGCTTTTGTAAGCGCCATAGGTTCAATCCCTCAATGAGGCCTGGAATCGCTCTTTTAATGCCTCTACACATTTGGCGACGGTAGCGGCAATCTCCTCTTCTTCGAGTGTACGGCTGGTATCCTGAAGGATTAGGCTAATTGCAAGACTCTTGCTGCCTTCTGCAACGCCTTTACCGCGGTACACGTCAAATAAGTTTACGCCAACTACCTGATTTACGCCAACTTTCTTACACTCGGTTAAAACATCAGCTGCGGGTACGTTTTCAGCGACGACGACCGCGATGTCGCGACGGTTAGCCGGGAAACGGGAAATCTCGCGCGCCTGAGGCACCACGCGGTCTGCAAGCTTGTTCCACTCCAGCTCAAACGCCAAAGTGCGACCGTTCAGATCCAGTTTACGTTCCAGTTCAGGATGAACAACCCCAATGAAACCAATGCGTTCACCTTTCAGATAAATCGCTGCCGACTGTCCCGGATGCAGCGCGGCGTTCGCTTCTGCGCGGAATTCAATAGCGGATAATTTACCGGTCAGGTCCAGAACGGATTCCAGATCGCCTTTTAAATCATAGAAATCGACGGACTCTTTTGCCAGGTTCCAGTGCTCTTCGTAACGATTGCCGCAAATCACGCCAGCCAGCATCACGTCCTGACGAATCCCCAGCGGAGCCTGGGTATCAGGAACAAAGCGCAAACCGCTCTCGAAGATGCGCACGCGACTCTGCTGACGGTTCTGGTTGTACACCACGGTGCCCAGCAGGCCGGTCAGCAGCGACAGGCGCATCGCCGACATTTCGCTGGAGATTGGGCTTGGCAGGATCAGCGCCTCTTCACCCGGGTGAATCAGCTGCTGTACTTTCGGGTCAACGAAGCTATAGGTGATAACTTCCTGATAGCCTTTATCGATGAGCAGCGTTTTCACGCGCTTAAGCGACAGATTCGCCTCACGATGGCTGCCCATAATCAGGCCAGCCTGGACCGGCTCATCAGGGATGTTGTTATAGCCGTATACGCGGGCAACTTCTTCAACCAGGTCTTCTTCGATCGCAATATCAAAACGCCAGCTCGGCGCAACGGCCTGCCACTGGCCTTCGCCTGCGGTCACTTCACAACCCAGGCGGCTAAGAATATCGCTAACCTGGGCATCATCAATGTGATGCCCAATCAGGCGATCCAGCTTGCTGCGGCGCAGGGTGATGGTGGCCGCCTTCGGCAGGGTCGCTTCGTTGGTCACGTCGATCACCGGGCCGGCTTCGCCGCCGCAGATATCGATCAGCAGGCGGGTGGCACGTTCCAGAGCCTTATGCTGCAGCGCCGGATCGACCCCACGCTCGTAGCGATGGGATGCATCGGTGTGCAGGCCGTGACGGCGCGCGCGACCGGTGATAGACAGCGGGCTGAAGAATGCGCACTCCAGCAGCACGTTCTGCGTTTCATCGTTAACGCCGGAGTGCTCGCCGCCAAAGATGCCGCCCATCGCCAGGGCCTTCTGATGGTCTGCGATAACCAAAGTGTCAGCGTCGAGCCTGGCTTCGGAACCATCCAGCAGAACCAGCGTCTCGCCCTCTTTCGCCATGCGCACCACGATGCCGCCTTCGATGCGGTCGCGGTCAAAGGCGTGCATCGGCTGGCCGAGCTCGAGAAGGACGTAGTTGGTGACATCAACTACCGCGTCGATGGAGCGAATGCCGCAGCGGCGCAGCTTTTCTTTCATCCACAGCGGGGTTGGCGCTTTAACATTGATGCCTTTAACAACGCGTCCCAAATAGCGCGGGCACGCGTCCGGCGCCTCGACGGTGATCGGCAGCGTATCGGCAATCGTTGCCGCGACCGGGGTAATTTCCGGCGCGTTCAGCGGCTCTTTATTCAACACCGCTACGTCGCGGGCTACGCCGATAATGCCTAAACAGTCGGCACGGTTCGGCGTCACGCTGATTTCGATGGTGTTGTCGTCAAACTGCAGATATTCACGGATATCGGTACCAATCGGCGCATCTGCCGGCAGTTCGATAATTCCGCTATGATCGTCGGAAACGCCCAGTTCGGAAAACGAACACAGCATCCCTTCAGAAGGCTCGCCGCGCAGTTTTGCCGCTTTAATTTTGAAGTCGCCGGGCAGTACGGCGCCGATAGTGGCGACCGCGACCTTCAGACCCTGGCGGCAGTTCGGCGCGCCGCACACGATATCCAGCAGGCGCTCGCCGCCGACGTTAATTTTGGTCACCCGCAGCTTGTCGGCGTTCGGGTGCTGGCCGCATTCGACGACTTCACCAACCACCACGCCGTTGAAGCTGCCGGCAACCGGCTCAACGCCGTCAACTTCGAGGCCGGCCATCGTAATCTGATTCGCCAATGCTTCGCTGTCGATCGCCGGATTAACCCATTCGCGTAACCACAGTTCACTGAATTTCATTGTTCTGTCCTGCCCTTATTTAAACTGTTTGAGGAAACGCAGATCGTTTTCGAAGAACGCGCGTAAGTCGGTAACGCCATAGCGCAGCATGGTCAGACGCTCCATTCCCATACCAAAGGCGAAGCCGGAATAGACTTCCGGGTCGATACCGACATTGCGCAGGACGTTCGGGTGCACCATGCCGCAGCCGAGCACTTCCAGCCACTTGCCGTTTTTACCCATTACGTCAACTTCAGCAGACGGTTCGGTAAACGGGAAGTAGGACGGGCGGAAACGAATTTGCAGATCTTCTTCAAAGAAGTTGCGCAGGAAGTCGTGCAGCGTCCCTTTCAGGTTGGTGAAGTTAATATTCTTATCAACAATCAGGCCTTCCATCTGATGGAACATCGGAGTATGGGTCTGATCGTAATCGTTACGATAAACGCGGCCAGGCGCGATAATACGAATCGGCGGCTGCTGGTGTTCCATAGTACGAATCTGAACGCCGGAAGTCTGGGTACGCAGCAGGCGAGTGGCGTCAAACCAGAAGGTATCGTGGTCAGCGCGTGCCGGGTGATGGCCCGGAATATTCAGCGCATCGAAGTTATGGTAGTCATCTTCAATCTCCGGACCGGTCGCTACCGTAAAGCCGAGTTCACCGAAGAAATTCTCGATGCGGTCGATAGTCCGGGTCACCGGATGCAGACCGCCGTTTTCGACCCGACGCCCCGGCAGCGAGACATCAATCGTCTCAGCGGCCAGACGCGCATTCAGCGCCGCGCCTTCCAGATCGGCTTTACGCGCGTTTAGCGCCTGCTGGACCTGCTCTTTGGCTTCGTTGATAACCGCGCCTGCAGCCGGGCGCTCTTCTGGCGGCAGCTCACGCAGGGTCGTCATCTGAAGGGTCAGATGCCCTTTTTTACCCAGGTATTCCACGCGGACGTTGTCCAGCGCGGCAACATCTGATGCCTCATTAATGGCTGCCTTCGCACTGGCAACCAGCTCTGCGAGATGTGACATGGTTTTCCTCATTATGTCGGTGCAGACACCGGTTATGGTCATTATTTTGCTCTGACTATTTCGAGTCGCAGGCAGCGGGTCAATCCGTCATCCAGCCCGGATGGCTCCGGCGGAGTGACGCGAGTTAAGCAACGCACCTGCAGCTTGAAATAGAACGAGCCAGTTCATATACGAAAAAAGCCTCCACGGTGGGAGGCTTTCTGGCGCTGTTTTTTCGTTTCTTTTCTCACGCGCTAGCCTCCTGAGTTCAGGTGCTAAAGTAAAAAAAGAAGCGGAAAATAGCAGCATTCATGCTTGCATTACCTTGTCTGGCACGAAACGTAAGACCTGTATTGAAAAGCTTACGACAATAAAAGTCAATGTATTGATAGTGTTGAAACAAAAAGAGGGAGACAAGCTCCCTCTTTCAACTGGCTTATGCCAGAGCTGCTTTCGCTTTTTCGACCAGAGCGGTGAACGCTAATTTGTCGAATACTGCGATATCAGCCAGGATCTTACGGTCAATTTCAACAGAGGCTTTTTTCAGGCCGTTGATGAATTTGCTGTAAGAAATACCGTTCTGACGTGCTGCTGCGTTGATACGCGCAATCCACAGTTGACGGAACTGACGCTTTTTCTGACGACGGTCACGATAAGCGTACTGACCTGCTTTGATAACAGCCTGGAAGGCAACGCGGTATACGCGAGAACGCGCACCGTAGTAGCCTTTAGCTTGTTTCAAAATTTTCTTGTGACGTGCACGGGCAACTACACCACGTTTTACGCGAGCCATATGTGCTCTCCTGTATCTATTCTAATTAAAAAGTTAAAAGGGTTAACGACTTATGCGTACGGCAGGCACGCGATTACCAGGCCCAGATCGCCTTTGGAAACCATGGCTTTCGGACGCAGGTGACGTTTACGCTTGGTAGCTTTTTTGGTCAGAATGTGACGCAGGTTAGCGTGCTTGTGCTTAAAACCACCTTTACCGGTTTTTTTGAAGCGCTTAGCAGCACCGCGTACGGTCTTAATTTTTGGCATTTTAATAACTTCCACTTCGCATTGTTAATAAACGAAACGTAGGCGAACAGTCCCTGCGAAGCCCAAGGGCTCCACAGGAATTGTTACTTGAAGGCCTTACTGTTTCTTCTTCGGAGCGAGCACCATGATCATCTGGCGGCCTTCGATCTTCGATGGGAAGGATTCGACAACTGCCAGTTCACTCAGATCGTCACGGACGCGGTTAAGCACTTCCATACCGATCTGCTGGTGAGCCATCTCACGACCGCGGAAACGCAGCGTGATCTTAGCTTTATCACCCTCTTCCAGAAAGCGAACCAGGCTGCGGAGTTTTACCTGGTAGTCGCCATCATCGGTGCCAGGTCGGAATTTGATTTCCTTAACCTGGATAACTTTTTGTTTTTTCTTCTGTTCCTTAGAAGACTTGCTCTTTTCATAGAGGAATTTGCCGTAATCCATAATACGACAAACCGGCGGCTCGGCGTTAGGGCTGATTTCGACTAAGTCTACTCCGGCTTCTTCAGCTTTTTCCAGAGCTTCTCTCAGACTCACAATACCAAGCTGCTCGCCTTCCAGACCTGTTAAGCGAACTTCTTGCGCGCGAATTTCGCCATTAATACGATTCGGACGCGCCGTTTGAACTCGTTTTCCGCCTTTAATACCTTATTCCTCCAGTTGTTGAAGACTGCGGCTGCGAATCTCTTGTTGCAGCTTTTCGATCACTTCATTTACGTCCATGCTGCCGAGGTCTTTCCCGCGACGGGTACGCACGGCTACTTTACCGGCTTCGACTTCTTTGTCGCCACAGACCAACATGTACGGGACACGACGTAAAGTGTGCTCGCGGATTTTAAAGCCAATCTTCTCATTTCTCAAGTCCGCTTTTACACGAATTCCCGCATTTTGTAGTTTACGCGTCAATTCGTTAACGTAATCGGCCTGAGAATCAGTAATATTCATGACGACTACCTGCACTGGCGCAAGCCAGGTTGGGAAGAAGCCGGCGAACTCTTCGGTCAGGATGCCGATAAAGCGCTCCAGAGAACCAAGAATAGCGCGGTGAATCATTACCGGTACCTGTCGCTCGTTGCTTTCGCCTACATAAGAGGCGCTTAAACGCTGCGGCAGAGAGAAGTCAAGCTGTACTGTTCCGCACTGCCATGCACGATCGAGGCAGTCATACAAAGTAAATTCAATTTTTGGACCGTAGAACGCGCCTTCACCCAGCTGATATTCAAATGGGATATTGTTTTCTTCCAGCGCGACTGCCAGATCCGCCTCAGCACGATCCCACGCCTCGTCGCTTCCGATACGTTTTTCCGGACGAGTAGAGAGCTTGACGACGATTTTTTCGAAGCCAAAGGTGCTGTACATATCGTAGACCATACGAATACAGGCGTTAACTTCATCACGCACCTGCTCTTCAGTACAGAAAATATGCGCGTCATCCTGGGTAAAGCCACGAACGCGCATCAGACCATGCAGCGCGCCCGACGGCTCGTTACGATGGCAGCTACCGAACTCCGCCATACGCAGCGGCAGATCGCGGTAGGATTTCAGGCCTTGATTAAAGATTTGCACGTGACCTGGGCAGTTCATCGGCTTGATGCAGTATTCACGGTTCTCAGAAGAGGTGGTGAACATCGCATCTTTGTAGTTGTCCCAGTGGCCGGTTTTTTCCCACAGCACGCGGTCCATCATAAACGGACCTTTAACTTCCTGATACTGGTACTCTTTCAGCTTAGAGCGGACGAACGTTTCCAGTTCACGGAAGATAGTCCAACCGTCGTTGTGCCAGAATACCATACCCGGCGCTTCTTCCTGCATGTGATACAGGTCAAGCTGCTTGCCGATCTTACGGTGGTCACGCTTAGACGCTTCTTCCAGACGCAGCAGATGGGCATTGAGCGCCTTTTTATCCGCCCACGCGGTGCCATAAATACGCTGCAGCATCTTATTGTTGCTATCGCCACGCCAGTAGGCGCCAGCGGTTTTCATCAGTTTGAAATGATGACAGAAACGCATGTTCGGCACGTGCGGCCCGCGGCACATGTCGACGTACTCTTCATGATGATACAAGCCAGGCTTGTCATCATGAGCAATATTCTCATCAAGGATCGACACTTTATAGGTCTCACCACGCTGCACGAAGGTTTCACGCGCTTCATGCCAGCTGACTTTTTTCTTGATGACGTCGTAGTTTTTCTCGGCAAGCTCGTGCATACGTTTTTCGAGCGCGTCGATGTCTTCCTGGGTCAGCGTACGATCGATATCAACATCATAATAGAAGCCGTTATCGATAACCGGGCCGATAGCCATTTTGGTGTTCGGCCACAACTGCTTAATCGCATGACCTAACAGATGCGCGCAGGAGTGACGAATAATCTCCAGGCCGTCTTCATCTTTAGCGGTGATGATAGAGAGCGTTGCATCGTTTTCGATGGGATCGCAGGCATCAACCAGCTCGCCGTTCACACGGCCAGCGATGGTGGCTTTCGCCAGGCCAGGGCCGATGTCGAGAGCAACGCCCAGCGGGCTAACCGCGTGGTCAAAATGGCGTTGGCTGCCATCAGGAAGCGTAATTACAGGCATTTCATGTCCTTATTTGCAGTGGTGCCCCGCACGAAAGAGCACATACAAAACAATATAATAATAATTATCAACAAGTTCAGACCGAGCTCCCGCTTCACTCTGCGAAAATATGAGCACGAGGTTAACCACTCCGTTCCCACCTGCGGCCGCCTGCTGATAACACCGGGCTTTAGTTTACACATCATTAGTGCGTGATAAAAGTCACAACCCACTAAATGGCTGCTATTAATGATAAAACAAGGAGGAAGAGGCCAAAAATCGCGAGGCAAGACTTTTTTAGATAACAAAGGACAAAAATAAACCCCGCGACGTATTGCTTACGTGCGGTAGTCATCAGGGGACAAAATCAAAACGCGGAGCCAAACATATGTCTGTCAAACCGGTACATCGTTACCCGGCTTTATATTTCTCAAAATATAAGAGACAGCCCGACGGACGAATGAAATATCAGGACCATTCACCGGCGACAAGTTTATGAACATTAAAAGCATCGCCCATAGTCTGACCCGTTGACTGCGATCCCGGGGCAATATTAGATCCCGCTTCAACGTCGGTTGCTTTCGCGATGCCTACCTGAGTATGGTCCTTGCTGCCTGACTGCGGGACGGGGCTAGCGGCTAAGGCGCCGAACGAGAGCGCGCACAGCATCACGGCCGCAGTTGCGATTTTGCTATTTTTCATAGTGATGATTCTCTTATTTACTTAAGGATTTCGAGCAAAGACATCATCTCTGCCGGTGACAGACAGTATAGATCCAGATCACATTTATGTCCGGCTGAATATTTAGCTTTTCGTGTCAAAAAAGTTAAATATTTATCAAGATAATCAATTGTGAGGAAATTATGGAGGTTATTTTCTTTTTATAAAAAACAAAACAAAAGACCAAAAATAATAATGTCACTTATTGCTAAATTTAAAACAATCAGGCCGGAATATCCGGCCTGAAAATATTACATCTTATAGCCAAGCGACAGCGTGGTACGACGATCGGTATGCTCCGGCGCCGATGACGGCGGCTGGGAGTTCCAGGTCACGTTATAGGCAACACGCAGCGCAAAGTGAGCGTTGATAGCGACGTTGAGCGCGCTTTCTGAGTTCAGCGTGGTATCTTCGGAACCAAACACGGAAACACCTTGCGTGAATTTGGTGTTATCAGTCATCTGCCATGCCCAGGTACCTGAAGCGTAACCCAGCGGCTGGGTCTCATTATCGCCATCGGTATATTCGTCATAGCGCACGCCAGGACCAAATTCAAAACGCAGGCTGTGCACCGGCCCGTTGAGAATCTGACGACCGTAACCGGCGGTCAGCACATCGCGCTGCTGGTAGCCGTTATAGCGGTCAGTAAGCCAGCTGGCCTGGCCGAACAGGTAGTTGCTGTCGGTCATGTTATAACGGCTACGGCCGCCGACCGCGTATTTCTCCGAAGAGCGCTGATCGTTGGACGAGGTGTTGCTGGCATTACCCCACAGCGACCATGCGGTCGTATCGCCATACCAGGTCAGCGTAGAATCCGCGGTCATTGAGGAACTTTTCGTATTTCCGGACTGCGCCAGATAGCCGGCGTTAACAGTACCTTCGAAAGGTTTTTTGGCAGTGGAAGGGTCATCCATAACAGTAAAAACGGAATCGTCGGCCATTGCGCACGCAGACGCAAATAGCCCCCCCGCCAGCATAGCCGCTGCGGGTACTGTCTTCAAAAGCTTCATTTAATTTAGAGTCCGTACAACAAAAAGAGAGACCCAGATGGTCCCGGAAACTTTCGCGAGGATCGCTGCTGCTGGTCCAATGAAAGGCGATAAATTATAAAAAAGCACGATTAACATAGCAATCAATTACTCTTTCATTTTTTGAATAAGACAGCCCTCAGAACTATCTTTATTTTATAATGAACATGTCTTCTTCCCGACAAATCCCCGCCTCGTATGCTTTCCCTTCGCAATAAGAAGTGCCATGCTTAAAAAAAGAACAGCCTGACTCGTATCATGGAGGAAATTTGATGACCAAAATTTATACGCTTACGCTGGCTCCTTCGCTCGACAGCGCCACCCAGACCCCGCAAATCTATCCGGAAGGTAAACTACGCTGCAGCGCGCCGGTTTTCGAGCCCGGGGGCGGCGGCATTAACGTCGCCCGCGCGATCACCTTTCTCGGCGGCGAGGCGACGGCGATTTACCCCGCCGGCGGCGCAACCGGCGAACATCTCACCGCCCTGCTTGCCGATGAACAGGTCCCCGTAGAAACCGTCGAGACCGGCGACTGGACGCGGCAAAATTTGCACGTGCACGTTGATTCCAGCGGCGAACAATACCGCTTCGTGATGCCCGGCGCGGCGTTAACCCAGCAGGAGTTCCGCCGTCTCGAAGAAAAGGTGCTGGCGATTGAGCCCGGCTCGCTGCTGGTGATCAGCGGCAGCCTGCCGCCGGGGATCGACATTGAAAACCTGACCCAGCTGGTAAAAAGCGCGCAGCAGCACCAGCTTCGCTGCATTATCGATAGCTCGGGAGAGGCGCTCGCGGCCGCGCTTGAGGTGGGCAACATTGAGCTTGTTAAACCTAACCAGAAAGAGCTGAGCGCGCTCGTCCAGCGCGACCTGAGCCAGCCGAACGATGTTCGACAAGCGGCGCAGGAGCTGATTCGCTCGGGCAAGGCCCGAAGGGTTGTCGTCTCCCTTGGCCCGCAGGGCGCGCTTGGCGTCGATAGCAGCGGCAGCGTGCAGGTTGTCCCCCCGCCGATGAAGAGCCAAAGCACCGTCGGCGCAGGCGACAGCATGGTAGGCGCGATGACCCTGCGCCTTGCCGAAAATGCCGGTCTTGAAGATATGGTGCGCTTTGGCGTCGCCGCAGGCAGCGCCGCTACCGTCAATCAGGGCACCCGGCTCTGCTCGCAGGAGAACACGCATAAAATCTACTCCTACTTATGCGATCGTTAATCCTTTCCCTCTGCCCAGACAGAGGGAGTCGCCAAATGTCCAGCATGGTCTATGCTGAAAATTCCATGGATAACAACGGGGTGAAAAATGAGCGCCGAAATTCAAACCTTTGTCGTGACGATCCGTTTTCACGAAGAGACGCTTACCGAGATAAACGAGCTAAGCAATCACCTTACCCGCGCGGGTTTCACCCTGGTACTCAATGACGACGAGGGAAAACCTCACGAGCTGGGAACCAACACCTTTGGCCTGATTTCCCCGCAAAGTGCGCAGGAGGTGCAGGCCCTGAGCGCAGGATTAGCGGAAACGGCGCTGGGGCGGCCTGCCGAAGTCACGATAACCACATTTTCTCAGTGGCTGGAAGCTCAATAAGTGCGATTGGCGCTGCGGAAAGCGTCAGTTGTGCGTCAGTTCGAATTTTACGCCGAGGTTATGCGCTAACCTTATGAAATGGTGGAAAACATGGGGAGAGACGGCATGTGGCAGGCTATCAGCAATTTGTTAAGCGAGTGGCATACTGAAGCAGCTGAAATCGAACTGCGAAACGAACTGCCCGGCGGAGAAATCCACGCGGCATGGCACCTGCGCTTCGGTGGAAAGGACTACTTCGTAAAATGTGACGAACGTGAGCTATTGCCTATCTTTACCGCCGAGGCGGATCAGCTCGAGCTTCTGTCGCGGAGTAAAACCGTTCAGGTACCGCAGGTGTTTGCCGTCGGCAGCGATCGCGATTACAGCTTCATGGTGATGGAGTATTTGCCCCCTCGCCCGCTCGACGCGCACAACGCTTTTCTGCTCGGTCAGCAAATCGCGCATCTGCATCAGTGGAGCGATCAGCCGCAGTTTGGGCTCGATTTTGATAATGACCTTTCCACGACTCCCCAGCCTAATGCCTGGCAACGCCGCTGGGCGACATTCTTTGCCGAACAGCGCATCGGCTGGCAGCTTGAGCTGGCGGCAGAAAAAGGGCTACATTTCGGCGATATCGATACCATTGTTGACTACGTGCAGCAGCGCCTCAGCAACCATCAGCCTCAGGCCTCCTTACTGCACGGCGACCTCTGGTCCGGCAACTGCGCGCTGGGGCCGAACGGACCCTATATTTTCGACCCGGCCTGCTACTGGGGAGACAGGGAATGCGACCTCGCCATGCTGCCGCTGCATCCTGAGCAGCCGCCGCAAATATACGACGGCTATCAGTCGGTCTCGCCTTTGCCGTCCGGGTTCCTCGATCGTCAGCCCATTTATCAACTCTATACGCTATTCAACCGGGCGATCTTGTTCGGTGGCCAGCACCTTGTGACTGCGCAAAAAGCGCTCGACGATGTCTTCGCAGAGCAGGCCCCGTAAGGGGCCTTATTGACGGCGGTTAGTTGATCTCAACGCCTTTAAGACGGAACTTAATGGTCATCGTCACGCCGGTACCCGGTTTGCCGGGCTCGTAGCGCCACTTACGCATGGCGTTTTTCACTTCACGCTCAAACATATTGGCCGGCTGCGCGGAAAGGATCACGACGTTGTCCAGACGGCCGTCCGGGGTGACGTCAAACTTCACGCGCACCACGCCTTCAATACGCAGCGCCTGGGCGCGAGTCGGGTAGCCCGGCTGGTTGCGGCTGAGCGCCCGCGGGCCGCTTGACTCGGTAACCGTTGGCTTCGCGGCGGCCGTGGAAGTGGATGGCGGCGTACGCGCTGGCGCAGTGTTGGTATTTTCAAACGGCGATGCCGGACGCGTTTCCGCAGGCTTAACCTCACGCTTCGGCTGCTCGACCTTTTTCTCCGGCTTGGGTTTTGGCTTCGGCTTTGGCTTGGGTTTCGGCTCAGGCTTGTGAATAACAACCGGCGCTTCTTTCGGCGGCTCAGGCACGATTTCAGGTTCTGGTTCTGGCTCCGGCTCAACAACCGGTTCAACCACCGGCTGTGCCGCCTGGGGAGGCTCGAGATCCGCAGGAGCCACCATGGTTATCTCAATCGGTTGAGAAGGAGATGGCCGTTCAATAACCTGATGTACCGAGGTATAAAGCAACCCCGCCACAACGGCACCGTGGATAGTCACGGACAGCAGCGTCGGCCACGGAAAGCGGCGAGGTAAATCAATGGTCATTGCGCTCATAGTCGTTTCAGTTGAAAAATGATGCCCCGATTTTAAATGCAAATAGCAATCATATTCAATAAGCCTTGTTACCTTGTATCAAAATTTGCCCCCTTTCCGTTAAAAAAAAGCCCGGCATCGGGCATTTTAACCCGTTGAGCATCTTTGCATTGCAGTCAACGCCGGATTCACTTAACGTGATTCGCCTATTTATTGATAAGGAGCCTTGCCGTGCTTTACGTAATTTACGCTGAAGACATCGCCGATTCTCTGGAAAAGCGGTCGTCGGTCCGTCCCGCCCACCTGGCGCGTTTACAACTGTTGCATGATGAAGGTCGCCTGCTGACCGCCGGGCCAATGCCTGCCGTCGACAGCAACGAACCTGGCGCTGCGGGCTTCACCGGTTCAACGGTTATCGCCGAGTTTGAATCACTGGAAGCGGCGCAGTCATGGGCGAACGACGACCCTTATATTGCCGCCGGGGTTTACCAGAACGTCGCGGTGAAGCCCTACAAAAAGGTATTTTAGGGCCAGCCGCCGACAAAAACACAGAGGCACCGCATGCGGTGCCTTTTATTTCAGTACTCAGTGAAGACGAACAACAGGGAATGACGCTGTCGTTTCACCAGCTCCTTGCGGATGGCGAGGATGCGCATATTGCGACGCGATTGGGCTTCCAGCCAGCGCGATTTACGGCGACTCACCTGTCTTAGCATGCGCCAGCGCCCTACTTCCGTTCTACTACGCTTCATTGCTACTACTCTACAAGTGAAAAACAGCCTGCATTATAGGCCTATGAATCCGGCTGACCAACGCTTTCGCTGCGTTTTTATTTGCCAGATGGATGTTGATGCGTAAACTCATAAAATAGAGTTATTCAAAAGGATTTTTCATCTATGACAACCTTTTACACGGTGGTGAACTGGCTAGTCATCCTCGGTTACTGGTTACTGATCGCCGGTGTAACATTACGCATATTGATGAAACGGCGCGCCGTCCCTTCAGCAATGGCGTGGTTGCTGGTTATTTATATTCTTCCTCTGGTCGGAATTATCGCCTACCTCTCGTTTGGTGAACTCCATCTCGGCAAGCGCCGGGCCGAACGGGCGCGGGCAATGTGGCCCTCAACCGCGAAGTGGCTCAACGATCTCAAGGCCTGCAAGCATATTTTTGCCAACGAGAATAGTCCGGTCGCCGAATCGCTGTTTCAGCTCTGCGAACGTCGCCAGGGGATCGCCGGCGTCAAGGGCAATCAGCTGCAGCTGCTGACCGAGTCAGACGACGTGATGCAGGCGCTGATTCGCGATATTCAGCTGGCTCGCCACAATATCGAGATGGTGTTTTATATCTGGCAGCCCGGAGGGATGGCCGATAAGGTCGCAGAATCGCTAATGGCCGCCGCCCGGCGCGGCGTGCACTGCCGCTTAATGCTGGACTCCGCCGGCAGCGTCGCCTTCTTCCGCAGCCCGTGGGCAGCGATGATGCGCAATGCCGGCATCGAGGTGGTCGAAGCGCTGAAGGTTAATTTGATGCGCGTGTTTTTACGCCGGATGGATCTGCGCCAGCACCGTAAAATGGTGATGATTGATAACTATATTGCCTACACCGGCAGTATGAATATGGTCGACCCGCGCTTCTTTAAGCAGGATTCCGGCGTCGGCCAGTGGATCGATCTGATGGCACGTATGGAAGGCCCGGTGGCTACGGCGATGGGCATCGTTTACTCCTGTGACTGGGAAATCGAAACCGGTAAACGGATCCTGCCGCCGCCGCCGGATCTCAATATTATGCCGTTTGAGGAGGCCAGCGGACACACCATCCATACCATCGCTTCTGGCCCAGGCTTCCCGGAAGACTTGATTCACCAGGCGCTGCTGACCGCCGCCTATTCCGCCAAAGAACATCTGATCATGACCACCCCCTACTTCGTGCCAAGCGACGATTTGCTGCACGCAATCTGCACCGCCGCCCAGCGCGGTGTTGACGTCAGCATCATTTTGCCGCGCAAGAATGACTCGCTGCTCGTCGGCTGGGCTAGCCGGGCCTTCTTCACCGAGCTGCTGGCAGCCGGGGTGAAAATTTATCAGTTTGAAGGCGGGCTGCTGCACACCAAAAGCGTGCTGGTCGACGGCGAGCTGAGCCTGGTGGGTACCGTCAATCTCGATATGCGCAGCCTGTGGCTCAATTTCGAAATTACGCTGGTTATTGATGACGCCGGTTTTGGCGGCGATCTGGCAGCGGTACAGGATGATTATATTTCCCGCTCGCGCCTGCTCGACGCCCGCTTATGGTTAAAACGTCCGCTCTGGCAGCGGATAGCGGAGCGACTGTTTTACTTCTTCAGCCCGTTGCTGTAAAACGTGCCAATCAGATGTTAAACGGGTAGCAATCATGGATATGGATTTAAACAATCGCCTGACCGAAGATGAAACGCTTGAGCAGGCTTACGATATCTTTCTCGAGCTGGCGGTCGACAACCTCGACCCGGCGGATGTCATTCTGTTTAACCTGCAGTTTGAAGAGCGCGGCGGTGCCGAACTCTTTGATCCGGCAGAAGACTGGCAAGAGCACGTCGATTACGATCTCAACCCGGACTTCTTCGCCGAGGTGGTGATTGGCCTGGCTGACACCGACGGCGGCGAAATCAACGATATCTTCGCCCGCGTCCTGCTGTGCCGCGAGAAAGATCACAAGCTGTGCCATATTTTGTGGCGTGAATAAGATTTCATTCCGGCGTCTGCCGGCCTGAAAAATGCCTGCCCGTTTAACGACCGGCAGGCATTTTTATTTATTCAGCCGCCGGTTCCGCCAGCTCGCTCCCGCAGGAGTGGCAATAACGCGCGTTTTTATCATGAGCCCCCTGCTGGCAACTCGGGCAGATCCGCTGAGTGCGGCGATTCTGAAAGGCCGTGGTCATATGGGTGGTAATCAGGCCGGTTGGGATCGCAATAATTGAATACCCAATTAATATCAGCACCGATGCCAGAATTCTTCCCAGCGGCGTATGCGGCGTAATATCGCCATAGCCAACCGTTGTTATCGTCACGATAGCCCAGTACACCGAAGCATTGAGCGTGGTGAAACCATACTGCGGCCCCTCAATCAGATACATCAGCGAACCAAAGATAACCATCACAATGGCAATAAATGAATAAAACAGTATCAGCTGATGGCGGGCGCTGACGATAGCAGCCCAGAAAATATTCAGCGACGGCATAAACCGCAGCAGCTTGAGAATACGCAAGGCGCGAATTGCGCGCATCGCGCGCCAGGCAAAGACGTAGTTAAGGCTTATTTCCGGCCACAGCCACATCACGTACAGCGGTAAAATCGTCGCTAAATCAATCAGCCCCCAGAAGCTGAAAATATACCTTAGCGGATTGGGCCAGCTGACAATGCGCAGGATATATTCGAGGGTAAAAACGGCGGTAACAAAAAGCTCCAGCCAGACGAAAATATGCCATTCGTCAACGGACAGGTGGTACTGGGTTCCCACGCCCGACTCGATAAAAATAACCACCACGCTGAGGAGCGCAAAAACCCCGCACAGCCCCTCAAAGCGCCGCCCGGATCGCCGATGCTGATCGAAGAGCAAATGAAATAGCCGCTGACGGGCGGCGTGAATATTGACAGCCACGTTAACCTCGCAAAAAAAAGGGCTGACCAACGTCAGCCCCGGAGATTATAACGGGTCTACCTTCAGGCAGGAAACCGCATGTCGGAAACTCCCCTCCAGCACCGGCCGCGTTTTAGCGCATTCCGGCCCGGCAATGGGACAGCGCGTACGGAAAACGCATCCCGACGGCGGGTTTATCGGCGAGGGTAGCTCCCCCTCCAGCAGCTGGATGGTTTTATTCTTTTCCAGATCCGGGTCGGGAACCGGCACCGCAGACATCAGCGCTTTGGTATAAGGGTGCAGCGGGTTGTGGTACACCTCATCGTAGGTGCCCAGCTCCACCGCGTGGCCCAGGTACATGACCAGCACACGATCGGATATATGCTTAACCACCGCCAGGTCGTGAGCGATGAAAATCAGCGACAGCCCCATTTCGCGCTGCAGCTGCTGCAGCAGGTTTACCACCTGGGCCTGAATCGACACGTCCAGCGCCGACACCGGCTCATCGCAGATAATCAGCTTAGGCTCAAGGATCAGCGCACGGGCAATACCGATACGCTGGCACTGGCCGCCGGAAAACTCGTGCGGATAGCGGTTGATCAGATTCGGCAGCAGGCCGACTTTCATCATCATCGCTTTCACCCGATCGCGAGCTTCCTGGCGCGACATTTTCGGATGATAGGTGCGCAGCGGCTCGGCAATAATCTCCCCGATGGTCATACGCGGGTTCAGCGACGCCAGCGGGTCCTGGAAAATCATCTGAATATCGCTGCGCACGTCGCGCCACTCGTCCGGCTTCATGCCCAGCAAATCTTTGCCAAGCCACGCAACCCGACCCTCGGTCGCTTTCACCAGACCAATAATCGCGCGGGCAAAGGTGGATTTACCGCAGCCGGATTCGCCCACCACGCCCAGCGTTTCGCCTTCATACAGACGCAGGGTTACGCCATCAACCGCTTTCAGCGTTTTAGCCGGCTGCCAAAACCACTGCTTACCATCTTTAATATCAAAGTGGACTTTGAGATCGGCGATTTCGAGCAGGACTTTTCTTTGTTCAGTCACGGCGTTCATAGCAGATCTCCCACCGGTTGAAAGCAGGCACGCAGGCGGCCAGGGGCAAACTCCTCCAGAGGCGGAGCGCTAGTACAAATCTCCATCGAATGCGGACAGCGCGGCTGGAACGGACAACCCTTAGGCAGGCGCAGCAGGTTCGGCGGATTGCCAGGGATGGTTAACAGCGCATCGCCTTCAGCATCCAGGCGCGGAACCGCATTCAGCAGGCCGATAGAGTACGGATGCGACGGATGATAAAAGACATCGCGCGCGTGGCCGTACTCCATGGTGCGACCGGCATACATCACCAGAACTTTGTCACAGATCCCGGCGACCACGCCCAGATCGTGAGTAATCATAATGATCGCCGTATTGAATTCGCGTTTAAGTTCATTCAGCAGGGTCATAATCTGCGCCTGAACCGTCACGTCCAGCGCCGTCGTCGGTTCATCGGCGATCAGCAGCTTTGGCCGGCACAGCAGCGCCATCGCAATCATCACGCGCTGGCGCATACCGCCAGAAAACTCATGCGGATACATTTTCATCCGCTTGCGCGCTTCGGGCATCTTAACCGCATCCAGCATCTTCACCGATTCTTCAAACGCTTCGGCTTTCCCCAGCCCTTTGTGCAGCATCAGAACCTCCATCAGCTGCTCGCCGACCCGCATATACGGGTTCAGGG